>Ga0115001_10004714_pt1 | contig 9961 bp, 9 predicted proteins | sample ArcticOcean_MG_C_12_FD_89869 | JGI IMG/M metagenome (GOLD analysis project Ga0115001, IMG submission 89869) | Marine microbial communities from western Arctic Ocean - ArcticOcean_MG_CB8_130 | ecosystem: Environmental > Aquatic > Marine > Oceanic | place: Arctic Ocean: Canada Basin | collected... | reverse complement strand
ACACTGAACATTTCACCTTTTTTTCGGGCTTGTATTATTCTATGTTGATTTTTTTTAGATATAGTAAATATAGAATTCGCTTGTGCTATAATATTGTTCTCTTCTTCTATTGCAGAATAATACTTTATGCTGTTAGTAAGTGAACAATTATTAATTTTTCTGTATGGTGTTTCAATAAACCCATATTCATTAATTCTGGAGAAAGACGCTAAAGAGGCTATTAGACCTATGTTTGGGCCTTCAGGTGTCTCAATAGGACAGATTCGACCATAGTGTGTCAAGTGAATGTCTCTAACTTTGAATCCTGCGTGATCTCTTGATAATCCTCCAGGACCGAGAGCTGATAAACGTCTTTTATGTGTAATCTCAGATAGCGGGTTTGTTTGATCCATAAATTGTGATAATTGTGAAGATCCAAAAAATTCTTTTACAATTGCAATCAATGGTTTACAATTAATAATATCATATAATGTTAACAATTCATTTTCATTCAAACTTATTTTTTCCCGAATCGTCTTTTCCATTCTAATTAAGCCAATCCTATATTGGTTTTCAACTAGTTCGCCAACAGATCTTACACGTCTATTTCCTAAGTTATCAATATCATCTATAAAGCCATTGCCAACTTTTAAGTCTATTAAGTATTTTATTGTTTTTATAATGTCTTGGTGCGTTAAAATTTGGCAGGACAGAGACGTATTTAATTTAAGCTTGTAATTTATTTTTAATCGTCCCACACTAGATAAACTGTATCTTTTAAAATTGAAAAACAAATTGTATAAAAGCTTTTTAGAAATTTCAATTGTTAACGGATCTCCGGGCCTAATTTTCTTGTAGATTTCAATAATTGCTTCTTCTTGAGACGTTATTTTATCTAACCCTAAAGTATTTTTAAAAAAATTTTTAGAATTTATGCTGTCAATGATAATAATCTTAAGTAAAAATATGTTGAATTTTTTAATCAAATTTAATTTACTTATTGTTACATTTTCAGCAACCTTCAAAATTAGAGTATTATCCTTAGGTGAGAAAATATTCACCGCTGAAAAAATAGCCGGTAAATCATGCTTGTCTATTGATACGTAGCTCACGCCACTACTTTTTAAGTTCTTTATAACAGATGGTGTAAAAACTGTGTTTTTCTTTATAACTATGTTATTGCTAGTAGTTATCAAATTCTTATAACATTTTTTACCTAACAATGTCGGAAAATGCAAGTATTTAAAAACCTTATTTTTTAAAATAAACATTTTTTCGATGTAATAGAATATGCTCAGTACTTGTTCAATATCATATCCTAGAGCCTTAAGAAGTACCGATAAATAAAATTTTTTTTTTCTATCAATTCTACAATAAAGCACATCTTTTGTATCAAATTCAAAATCAATCCAAGCACCTCTGTAGGGTATTATTCGGGCTTTATAGAATCTAATTGAAAAATTTGAACTTTGTGGAGAAATATCTTCAAAGCAAATTCCGGGACTTTTATGTAACTGACTTATAATGACACGCTCAGTACCATTTATTATAAAAGTTCCATAAGGTGTCATCCGAGGTATTTCTCCAAAATATATATATTTCTCACTTCTTAACATTTTTTTTTGTATGAAATTAGTATGTTTTTTCGCGTGCTTAGAGAGAAGTTTTACTTTGACTTTTAGTGCAAAGGAATATATATATCCCTTTTCTTTACATTGTTCAATTTCATCAGCGGATGGGATTAAGCAATACTCTAAAAACTCAATAATATACGAGGAATTGTAACTTTTTATTGGAAATACAGATTTAAATATATTTTGCAATCCCATATTCTGTCGTTTACTTTTGTTTTCTTGCAAAAATTTGTTGTAACTTTTCTTTTGAATGCCAATTAAACTCGGCACTTGAAAATATCTTTGATATTTTCCGAAATTATACCGTATATTGAAGCTTTTTTTTTTTATATATGTACTCATAAAACTCACATTCTATTATTTAATTTTTTTATATATTTTAAAAAAAATATTCATCCATACTTGCTCGGTAATATATATATGAGATAGTATAGTTTGTTTAATCCTAACGCTTGACATTTCTATTGATGAGAAGGATATAAAGTTAACAAAAAATAAGTATAACTTAGTTTTGTTAAAATTCTCACTCCAGAATTGCTTTATCCATTTTTTAGATAAGATATTTAGAAAATTTTTATAGTTGAAAGCACTAATAACTTTTGAGATTGTTGGGAAGACAATAAAAAAATTCATTAAAATGAACCTAACTTCTTTGCTAGTGAATATAGAAATGTACTTTTGATTAAAACAAAGAAATTTTGCCATTTTTTTTACTAAAAATAAATCAAATGTGATGTGCTTGTAAAGGGCGTGCAAAAACTTATTAATAATATTATCCTGTAGATTTTGGTGTTTTCTACACGTTAATAAGTATTTATATAAGATATATAAGTCTTTCTTACAATAAATGAATTTATATAACTCTCTATTAAGATTGTTTTTCAATAAAAATACAATATTTTTTATTTGTAAAAAATATTGTATTTTACTTGGGTAAAAAGTAAGTAAGTTAGAATGTTTTGAAAACCTAACTTCGTTTTTGTATAAAGATATTATTTCGTTTGTAAAGACGTTATAAAAAACACTTTGATAAGCTATTTTTAATGAGCACAAGTGTCTTGTTGCAATTCCAAAAATATCGTTACAAAAACAGTAAATATCTATGAAGTGGAAATTGGTTAAATAAACCCGTACACATTTAAAACTTATAAATTCATATGTCCTAAAAATTAATATGACTGATCTTACAGAAGTATTTACGTAAATTTTATTTAACTTCAAATTTTTATGAAAACAATAGTGGTTTAATACAAAGACTTGAAAACCATGAATTGCTAGCTGTCGTATGATCCAAAGATCGTAAATACTTGTCTTATGGTATATGTTGTAATAGTAAAAATAATTGTTTAAAATCCATTTTTTCTGTTTCATAAAATATAGTTTTAACTAACCTTTAATATTTACTTTAGTATCAATAGTAAATTCACCTTGAGTGTTTTTTTTTATATAATTCAGACTACAGTTTTGTAGAATTTCTATCAAATGAAATCTGTTCTTTCTTATAATAAATACACTAAATTCTGTTAACTAAGTTAGCACATTGATAACCTGTTATTGGCAAGTTACACTTCCTTAACAACTTTGGTTCTTGAGCTTTTGAGCAATGTCGCATAACAATTATAATTTTCTTTGCACCATGCACTAAGTCCATAGCTCCACCCATTCCTTGTACTTTTTTATTAGGAATCATCCAATTTGCTACATCTCCATCTTGCGATACTTCCATCGCACCTAGTATAGCTACATCGATATGCTTTCCTCGTATCATACTAAATGATGTTGCCGAGGAAAAAAAAGATGACCCAGGTACGGTAGAAATAACTTGTTTCCCTGCGTTTATCAGATCTGCATCTTTTTTACTCTCATCATCTAATTGCTTCATTCCTAGCACTCCATTTTCACTGTGCAGCCAAATAGTATACGATGGTGGGATATGGTTAACAACGTTTGTCGGAAGACCAATACCTAAATTTACTATACTTCCATTAGTTAGTTCTTTTGACGCTCTTTTTGCGATTATATTAATACTGTTTACCATATAATACCTACTTTATTTATTTTCTATTAGTTTTCTACTATTTTTATTATTTATGATGTAATTGATATATAACCCAGAAATATGAATCTTATCAGGGTCTAGATCTCCTATTTTTACTTCATTCTCAGTTTCTACTATAACAGAATTAGCCGCTGTACACATCTCTGGATTAAAGTTTCTTGCGGTTTTCCTGAAGATCAGATTTCCAAAGTTATCACACTGATAAGACTTTATTAATGCAAAATCAGCTTTTATAGCTTCTTCTAATATATATATATTTTTTGAAAAAGTTTTTCTATCTTTTGGCGCTGATTTTTTAATTACGACACCAGCAAGATTATATTTTATTGGCATCCCAATATCAATTAATGTATTTAGTCCTACAGGTGAGTAGAAAGCAGGAATCCCTGAACCTCCACATCTAATTTTTTCTGCTAAGCTTCCCTGTGGAATTAACTCAACTTCTACTTGGCCTGTAATAAATTGCTTTGTAAGCATACTATTTCCTCCAATGAAGCTTCCTACAAACCTTTTAACCTGTTTTCTTTTTAGTAAAACTCCCAAACCTGAGTAGTTTGTACCGCAATTATTACCAATTATAGTTACTCTTTTTATATTTTTTAAATACAACGCTTCAATCAAATACTCTGGATTCCCACTTAATCCAAAACCCCCGACCATGACTCTAGATCCATCTTTTATATCTTTAAAAACACCAATTAAGTTTTGGCAAACTTTATTTATCATTTTAAATCCTTCTGATTTTTTATTTTGTTTATACTTATGTTATGGTATGATATAATTAATTTTTGAACAATATTACTCTGCAAGGAACTTTAATGAAAAAAATTTATAAAGTTTATAAATCAAGAAATAAGATAGTTTGCATAGATGTGCGTACAATACAAAAGTATTCGCAAAAAACAAAACTCAGTATAAGTATCTTAAAAAAATACTTAGAAAAACTTCCTGATACAAAACGAAAATATATTCTTTCCACTGAAGCACTATAACAAAATCTCCCCAAATATTTTACTTTTATACACTTTTGTTACTTTAATCAAAACTTCTTTATTGAAAAAAAACTTACTATTAAACGTAAAAATTATTTGTTGATTACCATGTGTTTTGGCAATTAAAATTACTTTATTTATATAAAAGTCGCTATTATAAACATATGTAATATCTGCCCTAAAAATTTGATTAAGTAATGTGTGATTTTTAAGATAAGACAAATTACTCTGCACTTTTAACATATAATTATGTCTAGCTGATTTTACTGACTTGCAAATATCATCAGTATTGTATATATAAGAGACTGTCTTAGGTCTTGGAGAATATTGAGATATAAATAAGTTACTATATCGCGTATATTTTAATATATTAATTGACTCTCTAAAATCGTAAGTACATTCTCCGGGAAACCCTACGATCATATCACTTGAGATCAATAAATTTGGTATTTTCTTATATGCAATATTGACGATATGTGCGTAACTCTCTTTAGTATAGTTTCTATTCATTTTCTTTAGAATCTTATTGCTTCCTGACTGTATAGGTATATGCAAAATATTTAAAATCCTATTGGTTTTCTTCATAAGATTCAAAAGAGGATAAACTATATTCTTTGGGTAGTTTGTTAGAAATTTAATCTTTGTTTTTGTACTTATCGTATTACTAATTATATAAAGTAGTTTATAAAAATTTATATTTCGATGGTAATAATGGTTTACACTCTGACCTAAAAGAATAATTTCTTTTACATCCTTGTATCTTACACTTTTAATATCTGTTATTATCGACTCTAGAGATCTACAAAATTCTAGACCTCTTGTATAAGGAACAATGCAGTATGTACAAAATTTATTGCAACCTTTCATGATCCTTATATAGACTTTTTGACTGGACGTATCAGAACACGATAAGTTAAATTTTATTATGTCTTCAATAAAATTTAACTGTGTTTTGACATTTTTTTTTACAATCTGTTTCTTTTTACATATACATATATGCGTTGAAGAAGTTAGGAAAAATATTTTCAAGAAATAAAGTATGCAGTGAATATAATTTGGACTCACATAGCAGTTTATGTAAGTATGAGACTTAAAAAATAAAAAATTTATTTTTTCTACAAAACAGCCAACAACTGAGATAAAAACATTTTTTCTATATTTTTTAATTTTTTTCACAAAATTTAATATATTTAGCAATTTATTTTCACTGGTCTCTTTTACAGAGCACGTGTTTAAAATTATAATATCAGCTTGTCTTATATCCTGGGTTTGAGAACCTACTCTATTTAGTAAAATTTGTATATATGTACTATCAAGAATATTCATCTGGCACCCAAGCGTCTTTAAAAAATATTTTTTATTCATATAGTTTGTCTTTTATCATTAAATGTATTTTATGTTATTCTTTAATTTCGAAATTAAACTTTTTCTTACATCCTTGGGTGTTCTAAATCAGCCTCTTGGAATTATTGAAGATGAAAATAAAAGTTCATCTAAATTTTTTGGAAAATGTATACAAATTTTATTTTATAAAATTAGGATAACTTTTTCATAAACCATCGCAGGGTTCTAGTATATAATAAAAAATATTTATAAATATGTACTTACTTTATACAAAATAGCGGTTTTAGTGTTTCAATAAAACTTGTGTATATTATATACTACATATCGGTAGTTAATTTTTTATTGAACATAATTAATATATTGTTTGATTGTAGATGTAAGTCTAACTTTTATTAAAGTTTTTTCTAATAAATAAATGTTAATTATTTAGAGATGTATTTTATATACGAGCAGAGGGACTTGAACCCACAAGATTTTAATCACTGGTACCTAAAACCAGCGCGTCTACCAATTTCGCCATGCTCGCATTAAAATAGTAATGTTATGTTAATACTATCATAAAATTAAATATTTGAGGAGATATATGAAAAATAAAAATAAATTAAAATGTATAAATGAATTGAAATCCATTGCTAAGTCATGTAAAAACTGCGATTTACATAGAAATAGAACGAATGTGGTATTTGGCGAAGGAAACATAGATAGTAAAATATTATTTCTAGGGGAAGCGCCAGGATATCTGGAAGATAAGACTGGCAAACCTTTTGTCGGAGCTTCTGGAAAGCTTTTAGATGAAATGTTGAAGGAAGTAAATATTTTGCGAAAAGATATATATATATGCAATATTGTAATGTGTAGACCTAAGAATAATAGAAGACCTTTTTTTAATGAACTCCAAAAATGTCAAAAATATCTACTTACTACGTTATTACTAATAAAACCTAAAATAATAGTGACTTTAGGCAAGACTGCTATTTCTGTATTACTGAAAAGAAATATATATATAAATCAATATCGTGGAAATTGGAAAACATACTTCGATACCCTTGTCTTTCCAACTTTTCATCCTGCGTACGCATTGAGGCATACTGATAAACGATGTATTATGCTTGATGACTTTAAAAAAATAAAAGAAGTATACGATACTCTACTTGATTGATTTGTATGTAACGATATTGTTTAAAATTCCATTTACCAGTCTTAAAAAAATTGGGATGATATAAATGTTTGAAATTTTTAAAGCCTCATCTATTACAATTTTTATAGGAATTCTTGTAAACAATATCTCAAAGGTGCTAACTCTTAATATATACTTTTCAAGTATATTTAAATGCGTAAATGAGTTTTTGAGCAAATGAATATTAATAATACAATCTATTACATTTAGTCTTTGATAAAGGATTTTAGTATAAAATAAGACGTAACTTTTTTGCGGTGCTTGGGTATTGAAATTTATATCTAAATTAATGGCTGTGTACTTGATGATCTTTATATTATAATAGTTTATAAAAAGTACTTTAACAATAGAATTATTATATTTATTCAAAAACGAATAATTAAACACTACTGATTCAACATTGTAAAATACGTTTAAAAAAAACACTCTATCTTTTCGTTTGAAATACATATAAAATCTCTTTATATTTTTATCTTTTTAAATATTTACAATACTTAATATGGAAAAAAAATTGGAAAACAAAAGCAAGTTAACATACGTTGAACTTCCTAGTTCGTACTATTCTGAACAAGTTGTTTTATGTTGCTTAATTGTTAATATAAAATTTTTAAAGAAGTCTTTAAATATCGGACTTAAAAACTTCGATTTTTACTTTTTAAAACATAAGACTATTTTTGATGCAATTTTTAAGATGTATATGTTAAATATTCCTGTAAACATTGTAACGCTAACAGATTATTTAATTAAATCAAGAAAAATTAATCAGATAGGAGGAATAGAATATATTATTCGAATCTTAGAATGTTTTTCAGTATTATATGACATAAAATCAAGCGTATATATAATAATAAATAAATCAATATTAAGATCGTTAATAAAAAAAGCCATGCTGATAATACATATGGCAATGTTTTCGAAAAACAATATTGTCCAGATCCTTAACTACGCGCAAAACTCTATTATTAATTTACACCAAAGAAATAGTAATGTAAGAATATTTCCTATTGGTAACTTTCTAAAGGTTGCAATTGAAAATATAATTAAGTTGCAAAAATCCAATGGAAAATTAAATGGCATACCATCTGGATTTATAAAGCTGGACAACCTAATGAATGGCTTTCAAAATGGAGAATTAACAATAATCGCTGCACGCCCATCTATGGGGAAAACAGCCTTAGCGTTTAATATCTCAACATTTATATCATTGCGTTTAAACATAGAGGTTGCTTTTTTTTCTTTAGAAATGAGTATCTTATCTTTGGTTCAAAGGATATTAAGTTCAGAGACACAGATAGACCTTTTAAAAATAAAAAGCGGTAGTCTATCTTATGGTGAGCTCTGTAGCATTGTAAAAGTATCAAAAAAAATTGGTTTTGCACCGTTATACATCGATGAGGTGATGGATATAGATATACATAATTTTAAAAAACGTTGTCATTTTATTGTGAGACAACATAATATTAAAATAATAATCATAGATTATCTCCAATTACTAAAAATGAATACACAATCGTCTAAATTGAATAGTATTACAGAAATATCTAAGGAATTAAAATTGTTAGGTAGAAAATTAAATATTCCTGTGTTAGTAGTATCACAGTTAAATAGAAATGTAGAAGCTAGAACTGATAAACGTCCGATAATGAGTGATCTTAGAGAATCGGGGACAATTGAACAGGATGCAGATGCAATACTATTTCTATACAGAGAAGAATACTACTTAAAAAAAAACGTAGATAGCACTTACAAAGGCTTAACAGAAATACTATTAGCTAAAAATAGAAATGGCCCAGTAGGATCTTTTTTTTTAAAGTTTTTTACAAACATAACCAAATTTATTAATTTATCAGGAATATAGTAAATTACTTATTGATTTATTGTTATTTTTTTCATATTATATTTTAGTATACTCTTATAACTCAGATGGATAGAGTTTTAGTTTCCTAAACTAAAAGTCGTAGGTTCAAATCCTACTAAGAGTACACAGAATATTAACTTAAATTGTTTTCATTTATAGGATAAAATATGTTTATACAAAAACCAGCTCCAGATTTCAGTGCGGATGCACTCTTACCTAACGGTACATTTCAGAAAGTTAGCATTTCAGATTTTAAAGATAAAAAATATGTTTTATTGTTCTTTTATCCCTTTAATTTCACTTTTGTTTGTCCATCAGAAATACTTTCGTTTTCAAATAAAATGGAAGAATTTAAAAAGAGGAATGTGTCGGTATTGGGTGTTTCTGTTGATTCAAAACACTCCCACCGAGCTTGGACAAATGCACCAGTAGGTAAAGGCGGATTAGGCAAGGTTAATTTCCCACTTGTATCGGATATAACCAAGTCTATTTCAAAGAAATACGATGTTTTAGTCGATGATTCATTTGCTGTCCGGGCAACTATTCTTATAGACAAGTCAGGCATAGTTAGACACTACTCGCTAAATGATCTTCCTTTAGGAAGAAATGTTGATGAATTTTTACGTATAGTAGATGCTCTACAACACAATGAAAAATATGGTGAAGTTTGCCCTGCTGGTTGGAAAAAAGGAAAACCTGCAATGAAAGAAACATTAGATAGCGTAAATAGTTACTTAAAAGACAACATAAATAATCTATAAGATAGAATACATTAACAATAAATTTCCTATATTTCTATGTGAAAGACTAGACAAACATTTTACTCTGTTTATTTTTTTATTTAAACAAATCGTAAATAAAAAAATAACGGAGATAAAATGGGAAAAATAATAGGAATTGATTTAGGCACAACTAATT
>Ga0115001_10004708_pt1 | contig 9973 bp, 9 predicted proteins | sample ArcticOcean_MG_C_12_FD_89869 | JGI IMG/M metagenome (GOLD analysis project Ga0115001, IMG submission 89869) | Marine microbial communities from western Arctic Ocean - ArcticOcean_MG_CB8_130 | ecosystem: Environmental > Aquatic > Marine > Oceanic | place: Arctic Ocean: Canada Basin | collected... | reverse complement strand
CCAACCAGGCCTTTTCTGGTACCGTATGAACCCACCAGTCTCTCCATGGAGACCCACGTGAACGGCGCGCACTTTTCTTTTTTACCTCCGCGAAAGAAACTCGTGACTCGCGCGTTCGTTTCCGCCAGCGCGAATGCGGCCGCGTACGTCTTCGTAGTCAGACATATTTGCGCACCCGAGAGGTTTGCTATTCCAAGAAGAGCAGTGCGTGCCTCGTGAAACCGCGCCCTCGACGCGAGTGGGTCAGGCGGCCTCGCCGGCACCGCGACGACACCCGCGGCGGCGCAAGCGAGGAACGCGACGAGAAACTCGAGGCCGGGTGGGAAACAGCTTCCGATTGTGTCCACGAAAAGTGTCAGTCTTTCGGGCCACGTGTATTGCGCAAACAGTCACCCGAGTTGGAGTACAATCAGTGCACTTGTTACGGCCGTAGTGCACTCCACCAGGGGCGGTAAAAGTGTGCCTGGATTTGGGAATGGCCCAATACGTACAGCAGAAACACGACTTTTTCTTTTGTGTGGCTTTTTTCTTCGAAACCTCGTGGGGCTTCCGCGTTTCCCCAAGGCTCGTCGTCGTTGGCCGTGCCATCTCGCCGCACGTCCCTGGTCCACCCCGAGGGCGTCACGTGGTTTCGCTTCAGCAAGTTAACAATCGCGTCTCGGGTCAGCGCGACGCGTCTGGAAAGCTCGGACGCGTCGAGGCGTGTTTTTTCAAACCTGGTTGTGTCGTCGAGGAAACAATACGCGAACTCCTTCGAGTGGTGTTCCGTCCAACGCTGGAGCCCGTCGAGAGGGTGACACGAGGTGGTTTCTTGGCAAGGAACGGGAGCAAGGGCTGGAGCGTCGGCGTGCGTTTCGTCGGGAGCGCGCGACATCTCTCTAGGGACGCGTGTTGCGCACCCGACAAGTGAAGCCGACTCGGAGTCGCCTCGAGTGTGGCAAACAAACGAAAACAGCGTCGACTTGGATCTCGACGAAGAACTTTGTGTCAGGTTGCCGGCGTGTGATTGGTCAATCCAGGAAATCTTTGAGCGTCCTCCGATGCCAACCCGAGACATCCCAACGTCACCTCCACCTCCCCACACTCTTCCGGCACCCCCCGCCATGGCCGCCGTCACCGCCTCCCCCGCTTTGGCGCGCCCTCAACGGCCGCCGCGCGCGCTTCGCAAGAGTGGCGCGCGCGTTTCCGTCCGCGCACTCAGGGCCACCGCCACCGCGGCTGTCGCCAAGTACGACACCGTCATCGTGGGCGCCGGTGTTTCCGGCTTGTCCACGGCGTTCACGTTGATGAAGGACTCGCCGTCAACCTCGATGCTGGTCACCGAAGCCAGGGACAGAGTAGGGGGGAACATCACCACCCGTAGTGAAAACGGGTACACGTGGGAAGAAGGCCCTAATTCGTACCAGCCCGGGGATCCTATTCTTACGTTAGCGTGCGACGCCGGGATGCGGGATGAAATCGTGTTAGCGGACCCGGACTCGGACCGGTTCGTGCTTTGGGACGGCGAACTACGGGCGCTGCCCAAGGACATCCCGACCGCGGTGCTAGGGACCTTCCTGACTTGGCCGGGAAAGATCCGAGCCGGCCTTGGGGCGATCGGAATTCGGCCCCCCGCGCCGGGGCGGGAAGAATCGGTGAAGGAGTTCGTGTCCAGAAACCTGGGAAGCGAAGGTACGTGTTGGGGCTTTTCCAAATCCCGGAAGACTGTTTACTGCTCTGGGTGGAGTACAGTCGGAAAGTACGGACCCCACTCCATCGGACTCCTTTCCAATCCCTCATACACATGGCCCGAAACACTGACACTTTCTTTTATTCATCTCAGCGTTTGAGCGCCTCATCGAACCGTTCTGCAGCGGCGTGTACGCCGGGGACCCGGCGATGCTTTCCGCGGAAGCCGCGACGGGCAGGGTGCAAAGGTTGGAACCTTTAGGAGGTAACCTGGTTTTCGGCGCCCTCATGGCGCAGAAGGAGGCGTACGACGCGGCGAAACTGCGGGGGCCGCGGGATCCGAGGTTGCCCGCGGTGTTGGGGCAGACCGTTGGGTCGTTCAGGGGCGGCTTGAAGACGTTCCCCGAAGGCCTGGCAAAGAAACTGGGCCCCGAGATCGTCAAAACGGAGTGGAAAGTGGAGTCTATTGCGAGGAAGGACGATGGCACGTTTACGTTGGTGTACTCCACGCCCCAAGGCCAAACAACAATCGAAGCCACCACGGTGGTGATGACGGCGCCGGCGTACGTCGCCGCGGCGGTGGTGAAGGAAATGGCACCGGCCGCCGCGGCGGCGCTTGAGAAGTTCTACTACCCGCCAGTAGCGTCCGTTACTGTTTCTTACCCCTCAAACTCCTTCCGGTTAGACGGCGCCAGTGCGCTACCGAACGGAAACCTCACCGGGTTCGGCCAGCTGCACCCGAGGTCGCAAGGCATTCGCACGCTAGGCACGATTTATTCCTCCTCGCTTTTCAAGGATGACAACCGCCAGCCGGACGGCGAGTTTATGATTCTCAACTACATCGGCGGCGCGCGTGATGAGGGAATTAAAAACCTGACCGATGACGAGCTCGTCGCTGCCGTTCATCAGGACGCTTTGAAAACAATCTTGAAACCGAACACGCCTTTGCCGAAAAAAGTCGGCGTTCGGGTGTGGGAAAAAGCCATCCCGCAGTTCAACGTCGGGCATTTAAAAATACTCGCCGACGCCAAGAAAGGATTGGCGGACGCCGGGTGCGCCGGGTTGTTCCTCGGGGGGAACTACACCGCGGGCGTGGCACTGGGACGGTGCGTGGAGTTCGGGGTGGAGCAAGCCAAGGACTTGACGGAGTACTGCTCTGCGAAAGGAACGGCAGTGAAGGCGGCGGGACTGGAACAGGGAGTGGAACAGGTTGCGCGCTGAAGGGTGTAGAATGCAGCGCTGGTAGACTGATGCGCTGATTAGATTGCAGCGCTGATTGATTGAAAGACACAAACGATTCTTTGAATTGCGTCAGTATCAATACCTAAATAGGGTAAATAAAGCGGCGCGTTTCACCCACCCTACCGGTAGACTGGGTTAAACCCCCATCAGCCCCCCCCGTCCTTTTCCTTTCGCGGTGAACAGCCGCTTGACGTAGTTGGCTTGAAAAAACGCGGTGCCGACTAGGGCGGCGGCTTCCAACATGCTGTATCCAAAAACCCGCCCGTTGATCGTTTCGGTGGTTTTCCGGTGCGCCGCTTCGATAGGTAAAACAAAGTGTCAGTCTTGAGTGTACAAGCAGAATGTATGGGCAAACAGTCTACGTGTGATGTATGTAGTAAACAGTAATTACTCTGGACAATCGGCAAAACAGTCGTCTCTTGATTTGGGAAACGCAACACGTACCTTCCCTTTGTTTCTGGTAACTCACTTCCACCCTGACTTCTCCTGATACCTGTCTTAGGCTCTGCAGCGCCTTCTCCAGTTCACTCAAGTGGCTACTCGTCGCCGCGTCGTGCGCGTAGTGGTGCCCCACCAGGGCGTTGTAAAACAACACAACCGGGACTTTCTTCAAATTGGTGAAACAAAACTCGTGCGACCCCGCGGTTTCTGCGTTGAACTCGAACCTGTGTTCGTTGGCGTGCCGCTGGGTGTACACGATCTGCCGTTTCGGATCCCGGACGTTCAAATCGAACGCGCCGTCCCATTTGTTTCCCCGCGAACGCGTATCGTCGCCGAATATACGCATGAAGCTCCCACTGAACGTATCCCCCGCGTTCGGGGCGTGTTCGGTGAAGCACTCCTTGCCATCCTTGTCGATTTCCACCTTCAACCCGGTTGTGGTTTGGATCGCGAGGGCGAGCAACAGGCACAACAAGGCGACGCGCGAAATGCGCCGGCCGAACCAGGGGTGGCCAAACATGGTCCCAGAACCGAGACGGGCGGTGGCGGTGTGCGCTTCCCAAGTGATGATGCGCGAGCCGCGGACGATCGCGTTTTCGTCCTCTTCCAACGTCGCGAGTCAAAAGTGTGACGACGATTTTTGGTATAAGTGGACAGATCGCGTTCTTCTAATCAGGGTCTCACAGGCCAATACATTCACACACACACGCGCGCCCGACCCGTAACGGTGGTGCGGTGCGACGATATTGCTCACAGTCCGGGTGAAGCACGACCGCCGGGTGTTTTAACACGTGCCAGGGATAGGTGACACGTAGGCTAATTGCCCATAGCCAGCGCCACGTCCATCAGCTAAAATGGGCGTCCCAAAGTTTTTCCGCTGGATCAGTGAGCGGTATCCCCTGCTAAACCACAGCTGCGACTCAGGGTCGGTGCCTATTATCGACAACCTGTACCTCGACATGAACGGCGTGATACACAACTGTTCCCACGGCGCGGGAACTGACGTGAACACGAGGATGACCGAGGACGAGGTACGTCGCCGTGTTTGGATGGATCGCGGAAAGCCCTTTCGTGGCGCGCGCCCTTTTTCCAAAAGTTGCTTTCTTGAAGAAATCCCGCAAGATCCATCGTGTCTCGTTGTCGATCGACCGTCTCGACTCACCTTCGGTTATCACCCCCCCCCAAACCACCCGGAACACAGATGATGTCCAAAGTCTTCGCCTACCTCGATCACATCTTCCGCATGGTCCGCCCTCGGCGGCTTTTGTACATGGCCATCGACGGCGTCGCACCGCGGGCGAAGATGAACCAGCAGCGTTCGCGGCGGTTCCGATCCGCGCTTGAGGCTGAGAAACTCAAAGCGGAAGCCGCGGCGAAAGGCGAACCCGAAGCGGAAGGCGAGCCCTTCGATAGCAACTGCATCACCCCCGGCACGCCGTTCATGCAGCGCCTCTCCGCGCACCTGAAATTTTACGTCCAGAAAAAGCAAACCGAGGACCCGCTTTGGCAAAAAGCCACCGTGATCCTTTCGGGCCACGAAGTCCGGGGCGAGGGCGAGCACAAGATCATGGAGCACATCCGGTGGGCGCGTGGCGAGCCCGGGTGGGACTCGAACCAGACGCACTGTCTGTACGGCCTGGACGCGGATCTGATCATGCTCGCGCTCGTCACGCACGAGCCGCACTTCTGTTTACTACGCGAGGTCGTCAAGTTCGGCGCCGGGTCCAATTCGGGGCAGCCGAGCCGGGAGACGCTTACGAACCCCACGGATGACGGGTTTTTGCTGCTTCACGTTGGTCTGTTAAGGGAGTACTTGGATGCGGAGTTCAAAAGCATCGCCCCCGATTTACCCTTCCGATACGACTGCGAACGCGTGGTTGACGATTTCGTGCTGCTCAGCATGTTAGTAGGTGAGTATTTATTTCCCAATAACCACATTCCGCCGACTGATTGCCCATACAAGACTGACACTTTTCTTTTTTTACAATCAGGGAATGATTTCCTCCCCCCCCTACCCACGCTCGACATCGGGGAAGGCGCGCTGAACGTGCTGTTCAGCACGTACCGCGAGCTGTTACCCACGCTGGGTGGGTACGTATCAGGCGACGACGGCGGCGGAACCTTCAACCCGCAACGGCTGGAGAAGATCCTTGACGTGATGGGGGAAATGGAGGCCAAGGTGCTTTCGGACCGCGCGGGGGACGCGGCGGCGAACGAAGAGCGGCAGCAACGGAAAGCGAGCGGGGGACGGGGGGTCGGAGGCGGAGGCGGCGGTGGTAAGCCGCCTGGGTCGGCGCCGAAAGACGACCGCTTCAAAAAAGCGATGGCCGCGCTGGCGAACGGCGCCGGCGTGGATGACGCCGTGGCTGCGGCTAAGTTGAAACCGGACGAACCGCTGCAGGCCACGACACCAAAAGAACATTCCGACGGCATCGAACACGACCCGACGATGATGAGCGCTGCGAAAAGAGAGATGTTCGAAGAAGGCGGCGCCGGCGTGGAGGGGTGGAAGGAGATGTACTACCGCGAAAAGCTCGGGCTGAAGGTCGGCCAACCCCCGCCCCTCGCGGAACTGCGGCAAGCCTACTTCGAAGGCCTTTCATGGGTGCTGCAGTACTACTACCGCGGCGTCGCGTCGTGGACGTGGTTTTACCCGTTCCACTACGCCCCGATGGCGAGCGACTTGGCGAAAGGTTTGGGCGCGCTGACTGCGCAGTTTGCGTACGGCGTTCCGTTTCGTCCGTTTGAACAGCTCCTGGCGGTGCAGCCGCCGCAAAGCGCGGCGCTTCTTCCCGAGCCGTTCCGGTGGCTCATGTCCGCGCCGCACTCGCCGTTGGCGCCGTTCTTCCCGGCTGAGCTGAAGGTGGATTTCGAAGGCAAAAGGAACGACTGGGAAGGCGTGGTGTTGCTTCCTTTTTTGGATGAAGACCTTTTGAAGAGCTGTATCAACTCGGTGCCTCTTTCGAAGCTCACCGACGGACAAGGTACGTGTTGGGGCTTTCCCAAATCAAACACCACTGTTTGATGCCCTCGGTCGAGTGCACCACGGCCGTAACAAGTGACTTATGTCCGAGCCCAACTCGGTTGACTGTTTGCGCATACACACGGTACTGACACTTTTCCATAAACCGTAAAAAGTATCGCGAAACAAACCCGGGCCGCTTGTTGTTTTCCAGCACTACCCGGACGGCACCGACTCCGTCACATCGACGTTACCGAAAGTCTTCGCAGGCCTTCATCCGTGCAAAAGCCGCGCGTTGGAGTCGATGCCTCCCGGTGAGTTTCCCCTATCAAGAAAGTGTTTCGGGGGTCACGGGAGTTTGTTGCCTGAGGTTCAGCTTGGTATCAAAAGACCGCCCGGGTTTCCCACGATGACAACTCTTCAAAGTTTTGGACTGCTAAAAAACGCGGGCGTCAATGTTTTCGGCACCGCGTCGAAGAAGGAGAGTTTGGTTTTGCGAGTGGGCAAGGAAGGGGACCCTGGTTTGTTACTGCAAGGTGATGGTGATGCGAAAGGTGAACGTGACCCTCGCGACGCGTCGTCTTACGCGCATTTAGTCGGCAAGCGCGTGCACATCGGGTGGCCGTATTTAAAAGAAGCGGCTGTGACCTCGGTGGCGGACCGGTGGGAAAAAATCGTAGGGAAAGGCCAAAGAATTCCCCACGGTGCAGCGGAGTGGGGCGCGGATGCACAGAAGACGAGCTTCGAAACCCTTGCAAGCAAAGGCGTGGATGTCGGTACGATCAACGTCACCATTAACGTCCGTCAGTGCGAGGGGTTGGTGCGGCACCCTGACGGGTCTCTTCAAAAGCGTTTCGGGAAAACCGACGTCGGCGTTCCCGCGCAGCTCGTGTTGGCGGTTGACCCTTCGCCTTCGCCACGGTTGACCGAGAAACCCGCGCTTGATGTTGGCGATTCGACCGGCGGTGACCCTTCAGGCGGTTTCGAACAAGGCGACCTCGCCTTGTTCCTGGGCCGGTCGCACTTCGGCGCCGTGGCGAGCGTCGTGGGAAACGACGAGCGCGGCTTGGAGGTATCAGGTACGGCCTTGCGCGTTTCTTTCCCAAATCCCGCCTTCCTGTTTTACCAAAGCTGGTGACTGTTGTCCATACATCGCGATATATTCGTCCCGCGAAGGGACTAGTACGACCAGAAGGGCGCATTCCCTCGGACTGTTACCCTGACTGTTTACGTAATACCAATCCCGGATATACACATCACGAACCCTAAACCCTAAACCGACTGACACTTTTTTTTTGTAAAACCAGTCGAGCAAATCACCCCGTGCACCGGCGTCGGCCGAAGGATTCTGCAAGGCGTGCAAGGCGGCCGGTACGAACCGATCGGAGCGGTCGCGCGGAAAGTGGGTTTGAACCCAAGGGCGGCGGCTCAGCTCACCGGGCCGGTGTGGGTCGCGCCCACTCCTGACTGCGGGCGGTTCGACCGAATCGATTTGGGTTTGAACCTGAAATCAGCGGCGAAAGGACTTTGCGTGGCGGATTACTCGCGCCCGGGCAAGGACGGCAACGGGTGGGAGTTTTCGCAACTCACGGTGAAGTTGATTCAGGAGTACAAGAAACTCCACCCGTGGGTGTTCCACGCCCTGATGGCGGATCCTGATAACGGGTTTGAAGGCCTGGAGCTTGACGCGGCGCTTGCGCACGTCCCGGAAGGTACGGCCTTGCGCGTTTCCCAAATCCAACGACAGACTGTTTCAAGCCCCTCTTTGACATCCACTAGTTTCATGCAACGGAAGTACGGGAACACTAGTAACGTTTACCAGTACTCGCGGCTCTTACGAATATATCACATACGCACTGTTCGGCCCGATTACTCTAAGTGCCCTGTTAGGCCCGATTACTGTACCCAATCCCCCATACAGTACACCCATACTCAAGTCTCAAGACTGATACTTTCGGCTTTTATCGTATCAGGCGACCGCCTGGAGGTTTTGAAAAACACCAAAGCGTGGTTGAAAGGCACGGAGGCGGCTAAGAAACCGCTCGTGTCAAAATTCTCAAAAGTCGCCGCGGAGGCTGCTATTAAAGCCCTGCACGCGACGCTCGGCGGGCCTAGCACCAAGACCGTTCTGCCTACTGTTTTAGAAGCGGTGACGCCCCTTTTACTGATGCGCCCGGTGCGGGACGGCGAGACCTTGGACCTGTACGCGGGCGGGGACTTTTCTCTGGGCGACCGCGTGGCGATGGTGGGCGACGGCGGGTCACCAAGCTTCGGCACCCGCGGGTACGTCGTCGCCGTTCACGGCGAGGCGTGTGAGATTCTGTTCGACCACGAGTTTGTGGGGGGGAACGACCTGCACGGCGTGCTTCCTGACAAGCGAGGCGCGATGCTGCCGAGCTCGCAACTCGTGAACCTGTCGCACCCGGTGCGTCCGTCTCGGGCCTTTCCCAAATCCCGGACGACTGTGTGCCCTGACTGTTTGTCCATACATCGCGATATACTCGTCCTGCGAAGGGACGTGTTACCTCTGCCCTGACTGTTGAGACCGATGGCCGGTGACTGTTGACCAGGCCATCGTCCAATACACGCGATGTACAACACTGACACTTTTCCATAACACTCCAGCCCGCCATGCCTAAGCTCGGGGACGCGGCGCCCGACCGCGTGGTGGCGGATAAAAAAGGAAAAGTCAGCGCCGGGGGGTGGGACCCGAAAGCGAAAGGGACCCTTGGTTCCACAAATCTAACCGGGATATCAATCCCGAAAGGGATTCTCGCCATGGCCGCGTCTTTGCTTCCGGGGAAGGCGGGCTTGCCGGGCGGACCGGGCGGGACGCCTTCGATGCCCGTGCCGGGCAAGGTAAGTATTTTCCACCCACCACATTCCGCCTTCCTGATTGCCCATACAAGACTGAAATTTATTCTTTTACAATCAGGGGTTCGTGGCAGGCGCGGGCCGAGGCCGAGGGTCGGTGGCGAGCACTTTTTTGGGCGGCCTCCCTCTGTCCGGCCGCACTCTGGGCAAACCGTTACCCGGCGCGATTGTCGGGTCGGTACCTGGGATTAAACAACACAGCAATGACGTTGCCGCTCCCGGGCCCGACCTCGCTTCAATGCTCGCGGGCGCGGATTTGAAGAACCTCCTGGGCGTGGGGTCGAACCGAGGCGGAACAGCGCCGAAGCCGGGCGGTCGAAACTCGGGCGGACCCGCCGCGAAGACCGGCACCGGCGGTTTGAGCTTGGCGGATTTGGAACGGCAAATGAATGAAACGTCAATCGAGGTAACGGCTCTTACCGCGCCTACGGCTCCTACAGCGCCTATCGCGGACGACCCGGCGGTGTTCTGGACCGCGCTCGCGGGGGGGGCGCCGGCGAATACTGCGGCGCAACCACGGGCGATTGCGCAACGCCGACAACAGGTCACGGTGCCTCCCGCGCCCAAGACCAAGGCGACGGCAAAGGCAAAGGCGACGGCTAAGACTGAGGATAGCACAGTACCAGTAGCAAAGGCGGTCACTAAGGCTGTTCCTAAACCTTCTCAGCCTGCCGCCCCGAACCCCGTGTCGCTGGCGGAGCTGGAGGAAGCGCAGGGCGTGCCCGTTTCGAGTAGCGTGCGAATCGTTTCCGTCCCGGTTCCGGTAGTCCCGGTCCCGGTACCGGT
>Ga0115001_10004706_pt1 | contig 9978 bp, 10 predicted proteins | sample ArcticOcean_MG_C_12_FD_89869 | JGI IMG/M metagenome (GOLD analysis project Ga0115001, IMG submission 89869) | Marine microbial communities from western Arctic Ocean - ArcticOcean_MG_CB8_130 | ecosystem: Environmental > Aquatic > Marine > Oceanic | place: Arctic Ocean: Canada Basin | collected... | reverse complement strand
TCCTCTAATCTTTTTTTCAACAGAAATGACACTTGTTTCTTTCTCAACTAAATTTGATATTTTCTCTAGTCTTTTTTTTAAATCTTTTATTTCAAATAATTCTTGTTTTTCGATAATAGAAATATTTAAATTAGAATCAATGTTGTCTGCGATCTGAGATGGGTTGTTTAATTTTTTAATGTTAGTTACAGACTCACTCAAATCTCTTTTGTTTAAAACAAGCAATTTTTCAAACTTTCTTGCGAGATTAAAAGCAAAAGTCTCTGCTTCTTTTGTAACGTTTATATCGTCTGATACTACTGACTCACAACTTAAATATTGATTTACTTCTTTATTGACAATTTCAATTATTTTCACTCTTTTTAAACCTTCAACAAGTACTTTAACTGTTCCATCAGGTAATTTTAATAACTGAAGAACTTTACTTAAACATCCATAAGCGTAAATATCTTTTGTTTCAGGGTCATCAATTTCTGAGTTTTTTTGAGTAACAAGCACTATAGATTTATCTGTTTTCATTACTTCTTGAAGAGCTTTAATCGATTTTTCTCTTCCTACAAATAGAGGGACTACCATTGAAGGAAATATCACGATATCTCTTAATGGCAGCAAAGGTTTAAGTTTTGAAATAGACATACTTAACTATATGGCAATTGCTATCTACATTACAAGATACTTATTTAAGAATTAAGCTACAGATGTTGATTGTTTTTTACCGTATGTGACAATTGGGTCCGTCAAAGACTTGGCTGCGGACTTGTCAATGGTTACTTTTAATACATTTTCTAAATCAGGTAAATCAAACATTGTTTTTAATAAAATAGTCTCTAAAATTGATCTTAAACCTCTTGCACCTGTTTTTTTGCTAATAGCTTTTTTTGCTATTTCAATTAAAGCATCCTCTTTAAATTCCAACTCTACATTTTCAAATTCAAATAGTCTCTTATACTGCTTTATTAAAGAATTTTTTGGTTCTTGAAGTATCGTAATTAAAGAAGCTTCATCTAGGTCATTTAGCGTGGCTATAATTGGCATTCTTCCAATAAATTCAGGTATTAGTCCGTATTTTATTAAATCTTCTGGTTCTAATCTCTTCATAGTTTCAGATAGTTTTTTTTCTTCTACACTTTTAACCTCTGCACCAAAACCGATTGATGTTCCTTTTCCTCTATTATCAATTATTTTATCTAAACCTGCAAAAGCTCCTCCACAAATAAATAAAATATTTGTAGTATCAACTTGCAAAAATTCTTGCTGCGGATGTTTCCTTCCTCCTTGAGGTGGAACACTTGCTATGGTACCCTCCATGATCTTTAGAAGAGCCTGCTGAACACCTTCACCAGATACATCTCTTGTAATTGAGGGGTTTTCAGATTTTCTGCTAATCTTATCAACTTCATCTATGTACACAATTCCTCTTTGTGCTTTTTCAACGTTATAATCTGCGGCTTGTAAAAGTTTTAAAATAATATTTTCAACATCTTCTCCTACATAACCAGCCTCTGTTAAAGTAGTTGCGTCTGCCATCGTAAAAGGTACATCTAAAATTCTTGCTAAAGTTTGTGCTAATAATGTTTTTCCACACCCGGTAGGACCGACTAACAAAATATTTGATTTTGAAAGTTCTACATCTTTATTATTTTTTGTTTCATGGTTTAATCTTTTATAGTGATTATGTACCGCAACTGACAAAACTTCTTTTGCAAAAACCTGTCCAATTACATAATCGTCTAAAACATTACATATATCTTTAGGTGTCGGAACTCCTTCTTGATGCTTGATTAAAGAGCTTTTATTTTCCTCTTTGATAATATCCATACAAAGCTCAACGCATTCATCACAAATAAAAACTGTAGGCCCGGCAATAAGCTTTCTAACTTCATGTTGGCTCTTTCCACAAAAAGAGCAATACAAAATATTTTTATTATTTTTTTCAGTCATAACGAATCAATAAATTGATAATAAGTGCTGATAATCAACTTATCAAGTATAAGTTGTGAAAAAGCCTATATGTTGTGTACTATTTTCTTTTTTCAACAACAGAGTCTATTAGACCAAATTTTTTAGCATCCTCAGCAGTCATAAAATTGTCTCTCTCTAAAGCGCTAGATATTTTTTCTACAGATTGACCTGTGTGTTTGGCGTAGAGTTTATTTAATCTTTCTTTTAAAGAAAGAATTTCTTTTGCATGGATCTGAATATCTGTAGCCTGACCTTGAAAACCTGCTGATGGTTGATGTACCATTATTCTTGAATTAGGCAAAGACAACCTTCTACCTTTTTCACCTGCAGCTAATAAAAAAGAACCCATAGATGAAGCTTGCCCGATGCATAATGTTGAAACAGGAGAGTTGATGTATTGCATGGTATCATAAATACCAAGACCTGCTGTAACTAAACCACCCGGGCTATTTATATAAAAATTTATTTCTTTTTTGGGATCTTCAGATTCCAAAAATAATAATTGAGCAGTGACTAATGAAGCAACATTATCATTAACAGGTCCAACCAAAAAAACTATTCTTTCTTTTAAAAGTCTGGAAAAAATATCATAAGCTCTTTCACCTTTACTTGTTTGTTCAACAACCATTGGTATTAAAGAATTTAATTGTTCTTCAAGAATACGACTCATATTAATGATTATACAACTATTAGTTACTTTTTACTATTTTTTTGTTTTTATTTTTTTGGGTTCATTTTGAACTGTATTTAGTTTATTAAAATTAGTTATTATTTTTTCAGCCTCAGCACTGGTTAAATTTTTAACACTTAATTTAATTTTTGACTTAATTAATTTTAAAATTTTTTCTTCGTAAATACCACCTTTTAAACTTTGTGTAGCTTGAGGGTTTTTTTGATAATAGTCTAAAACCATTTTTTCTTGACCAGGCATTCCCTTTATTTGTTTTTGGATTTCTGCTTGCACCTCAAAGTCTGCTACTTTTAAATTATTTTTTTCTCCATATTCATTTAAAATTAATCCAAGTTTAATTCTAGATTTTGCTAATTTTTCATTTTTAATTTTATGTTTCTCTACTTCGTCTTTTTTTAAATTTTGAGTCATTGTCGCGAGCTCATTATCAATTAAATTTTGTGGTAAAGCAAAATTATGTATTTTTTCTAATTGATCTAAAATTTCTTTTTTTGTAATTGAATCTAATGCTTGATTGTATTGAGATGAAATTTGATTTTCAATCATCTTTTTTAAATCATTTAAATCTTTTGCACCCATAAGTTTAGCAAAATCTTCATCTATCTTTGTTGCTTTGGGTTGTTTAACATTGGTAATTTTGCATTCAAACTTTGTTTTTTTATTAGCTAATTCTTTTTTCGGATGATTTTCTGGCAACGTAGCGTTTATAATTTTAGAATCATTTTTTTTAACACCAACAAGTTGCTTGTCAAATCCTGCAAGAAATAAATCCTTTCCTAGTTCTAATTGCACACCCTTACCTTCACTTCCTTCAAATTTTATACCTTCTACAGTAGCTGAATAATCAAAAATAATTTGGTCACCGATTTCAGCCTTTGCTGCATCATTTTTATCAGAAAAAATTTTATGCTGGCTAGCTATTTCTTTTAATTTTTGTTCAATTACTTTTTCTTCAATCTTAACTTTGAAGTCTGTAGCTTTTAAATCTTCTATAGATTTTATTTTTATCTCTGGCAAAGAATCTACCTCGATTATATAATTTAAATCCTTACCTTCTCCAAAAGTTTTTAAATCTAACCTAGGTTGACCTGCAAGTTTAATTTTTTCATTTTCTATAGCTTTTTGTGAACTTTCTTTTAAAATTTTATCAATCACTTCTCCGTAAATTGCTTTTCCATACTGACTTTTAATTACACCTGGAGGAACTTTTCCTGGTCTAAAACCTTTTAAGCTTACTTCAGTCTGTAGTTCGATTAGTCTCTCGTCTAGTTTACTTTGAATAGTTTTCTTATCTATAACTACCGATAAACTAGTTCTTAATCCTTTTTTTGACTTTACTTCTACTTTCATAATTTCTTTTTGGTGGGCAAGAAGAGACTCGAACTCTTAAGCCTTGCGGCACCAGTTTCTAAGACTGGCGCGTATACCAATTCCGCCACTTGCCCTAATTTATTAAAATGCTCTTATATATCAATTTACTTTTTGACGAAACTATAAAGTCGTAAATAAAAGAGTAAATAAAGTAATATTAAAGTGAAAAACCAATATCTGCATATTAATCCATCATTTCTAAAAAAAAATGATGGTAAAACCAACATCGCGTAGATTGAATTAAGTGCTAAAGAATTTAAATAATTACAATCTTTAAGTTTTCTTATTTTTTTTAAAAAATTAAATGACAACATGTGAAGATGCATGTTATCAGGCCTTAAGGGGGATTTTTTTAAATAAATTTTTCTAAAAAATGAGAAGAATACTTCAAAAAATAGGTAAAATAAAATAATACAAAAAAAGAAAGAAGAAACTTCTGCGTTTAAATTATTAGTTTTTATTACATTCAATGCAGTTAAAGTTCCGAAAAAGTAAGATCCACTATCTCCTAAAAAAATTTTAGCTTTAGGAAAATTAAATATCAAAAAACTTAATATTATTATAATTTGTGCAATAAGCAGAAATGAAAATTCAAAATTAAAACTATATAAATTAAGAAAAAACAGAATAGAGTTTATTAATAGTAGATGAATACCTAAAAGACCATTAAATCCATCTATTAAATTTGCACCATTAATAATAAATAAAAAACAAAGTAAAATAAAGATTAAGTTAAAGATATCATTATTAAGCCAACTGCTTAAAAATATTAATTCTACGTTATTTAATTTTATGTTGAAAAAAAAAATACCTAAAGACAGAATAAAAATCATAAGTATTAATCTTAAGCTTGGGTTAAGGTTTATTTTTATGTCATCTAAAAATCCTAATAAAAATATTGCCGGAGCAATAACAATATAATCTAAGAATAAATTATTAAATAAAAAATAATAAGAAAACAAGAAAGTGGCCAATGCGAGTATTGATGATAAACCTCCAGACCTTGTTATTGGATGAGTGTGGAAAGCCTGAGGTTTCTTGAAGTCTTTATCAAGTAATCTTTTGAAAAAAAAGAGTTTTGAAAATTTTGTAACCAACAAAGTCAACAAAAAACTAATTACCGTGAAAATCAATAAAAAAAATAATGGTAATGATTCAATCTGCATTTTATTTTTTATACCCTTTGTTGTTTTTTTTTACAATATATATGCCTAAAATAATTAAGAACAGTGAAACTAAAATTTTCCATGTAATTATTTCGTCCATAATAAAATATCCAAAAATAACACCTATAATCGGAATTATATAAGCAACTTGTGTTTGAAATACTATTCCGTTCTCTGTTAAAATTTTAAATCTTAGCAACCAAGCCACTCCTGTTGCAACTACACCTAAATAAATTAATGATAAAGTCGACATTAAATTTGGTGATAGTTCCCATGGGCGCTCTAATAATAATGATAGTGGTAACAATAATATAACTGACCATATAATAGTCGAAGTAGTTACGTTTTCATTTCCATTTTTTTTTATTTTAAGAGTTAAAATTCCACCGATTGAATAAAATGTTGAGCCTATTAAAATAATTAAAGCATAAATAAAGTTAGCATCATTAATTGCTAAATTATCTAGAAATAAAAAAATAACACCGCTAAATCCTGTCATTATTCCTACTGATTTTAAAAAAGTTATTTTTTCATCTTTAGTGAATATGTGAGCTAATATTGATCCAGTCATTGGGGTCGTGCTCATTAACATTGCCGCTAAAAAACTATCTACTTTACTTGTTCCAATTGCTATGAGTGAAAATGGAATAACAATATTGCAACCGCCTATTAATGCGTAACTCTTCCAATCTTTTGAAAATGCTTTTATTTTAATCTTTTTATAAAAACACAGAATAATCAATGGGATGCTGGCAAATACCACTCTACCCAACGCTAGTGTAAAAGGTTCGTATGAATAACTAGATATTTTGATGTTAAAAAATGATGATCCCCATATAACTCCTAGAATCAATAAAAGTAGAATATCAAATGATTTTGCTTCTCTCATTTCAAGCTTAGATTGTATTTATGTTTAAATTGCATAACTGATATTACTTTATATTATTATATTGAATTATAGTATTCAGTTATGTTCAATACAGTTTTTAAAAGTATTTACAAATAAAATTACTAAGGACACATTATGAGCTCTCAAGAAATCTTAAAAATAATTAAAGATAAAGAAATTGAATTTGTTGACCTTAGATTTACAGATCCTAAAGGTAAACTTCATCATTTAACAATGGATTCTACAATTGTTGATGAAGAAATGTTTGATGATGGGGTTTTTTTTGACGGCTCATCTATAGCGGGCTGGAAAGCAATTAATGAGTCGGATATGATTTTAAAACCAGATACATCCAGAACAATAGTAGATCCCTTTAACTCTCACACTACTTTAAATATTTTCTGCGATATATTAGATGCCGTGAAAAAAAATCCCTATGAAAGAGATCCTAGGGGAACCGCAAAAAAAGCGGAGGCTTATTTAAAAAAAACTGGAATTGGTGACACAGCTTATTTTGGTCCCGAACCAGAATTTTTTGTTTTTGATGACGTTAGGTTTAAAAACGATATGAATGAAACTAGTTTTAAAATCGACAGCTCTGAAGGTCCTTATAATACAGGAAAAAAATACGAAAATGGAAATATGGGACATAGGCCTGGTGTTAAAGGTGGCTACTTCCCTGTTCCACCTGTAGACAGCGCCCAAGATATGAGAGGAGAATACTTAAGAGCTCTTAAGGATATGGGTGTCAAAGTAGAGAAACATCATCATGAAGTAGCCCCAAGCCAACACGAACTTGGAATGTATTTTGGAACTTTAACTAATATGGCTGATAATGTTCAATTATATAAATACGCAGTACAAATGGTAAGCCATTCGTTTGGGAAAACTGCAACTTTTATGCCTAAACCCGTTAAAGGCGACAATGGTTCCGGGATGCACTGTCATCAATCAATATGGAATGGTAAAACACCAATTTTCATGGGAAAAGAATATGCAGGATTATCTCAAACGGCTCTTTATTATATTGGAGGAGTGTTGAAACATGCAAAAGCAATAAATGCTTTTGCAAATGCAACAACCAACAGTTACAAAAGACTTATACCGGGATTTGAAGCTCCAGTTATTTTAGCATACTCTGCAAGAAATAGATCAGCTTCATGTAGAATTCCAATAATAAATAACCCTAAAGCAGCTAGAATGGAAGTTAGATTTCCGGATGCAGCAGGAAACCCTTACTTAACATTTGCTTCAATGCTAATGGCAGGAATAGATGGAATAAAAAACAAGATCGACCCAGGTAAGGCGTTTGATAAAGATTTATATTCTCTTTCTGAAGATGAGGTTAAAAAATTACCAACTGTATGTGGCTCTTTAAGAGAAGCAATGGAATCTCTAGATAAAGACAGAGGTTTTCTTACACAAGGTGAAGTTTTTACTGACGATCAAATCGACGCTTATATTGACCTAAAGTTTCAAGAGATTTATAAATTTGAACACACACCTCATCCAATTGAATTTGAGATGTATTATAGTGACTAAAAACATTTTACAATTTACTAGTTTTATTTATATTTTAAAAGATTCTCCACAACCGCATCTCTCTGTCTCATTAGGGTTTTTAAATATAAATTGCGATGAAAATTTTTCTTTTTTGTAATCCATTTCTGTTCCTAGCAGATACATAATAGCTTTTGGATCAATTAAAACTTTTACTCCTTTTTGATTTATCACTTCCTCATTTGGTTTTATATCTTGTGCGTATTCCATTATGTAAGACATGCCGGCGCACCCTCCAGACTTAACACCTACTCTCACGGCAATTGCATTATTTTCTGCAGAGGACATTATTTCTTTAATTCTCTTTGCGGCACTTTCGCTTAGTTTTATTACTTGCTCTTTCATATGTTTAATTCTAATTTTGCAGCTTCAGACATTCTATCTTTACTCCATGGTGGGTCCCATACTAATTTTAGATCTACGTCTGTAACACCATTCACATTCATTATATTGTCTTTAACCATTTTTGGCAAACTTTCAGCAACAGGGCAATTGGGCGTTGTAAGGGTCATTTCCACGTTTACTTTATTCTCCTCTAAAACCTCTATTTTATAAATTAATCCTAATTCATAAATATTAATAGGTATTTCCGGGTCATAAATTTTTTTAACTTCCTCAATTATTTTTTTTTTTAAATCAATCATTTTTTCTCTCCTAAAGCTGAAGCAAGGGTATGCCAAGCCATTGTTGCACATTTTACTCGCATTGGAAATTGTTTTACGCCAGATAAAGACATAATTGTAGTTTTTTGATCTTCATTTAAGCTATTAACGGTTATTTGTACTTTATTTTTAATCATATTTAAAAAATCATTAATTATTTTTTTAGCAACATTAAAACTTTTACCTTTTATGATTTCTGTTAAAATTGATGCTGAAGCTAAAGAAATCGCGCAACCCTCACCCTCAAAACTGATATTTTCAACCTCATGTTCTGTGTTGAGCTTTAAATAAATATGCACTTTGTCACCACAAAGTGGGTTATGCCCATTAGCATCTCGATTAAATTGTTCACACTTCCCATGATTTCTTGGATTTTTACCATGATCCAAAATAATTTCTTGATATAGTTCTCTAAGTTCCATCTAAATATTAAAAATTTTTTTACAGTTGTCTATAGCGTTGCATAAAATATCTATGTCTTCTTTTGTGTTGTAAACACCGAGGGAGGCCCTCGCTGTTGCGGGCAATCCTAATTTTTCATGTAAAATCTGACAGCAATGATGCCCAGCTCTAATAGCGACACCATCTTCATCCAAAATTGTCGCGATATCATGAGGGTGTATTCCTTTAATAGTAAAACAAATAACCGATCCACGTTCTTTTGGATTCCCTATTATGTTTATCGAATTATACTTTCTCAATTTTTCTAGTCCATACTCCATTATATTATTTTCATGATTTAAAATATTTTTTATACCTATTTTTTCAATAAAGTTTATTGATTCTTTAAAACCTACTACTTCAGCGGTTTGGCCAGTTCCTGCTTCAAATTTTGCAGGACCATCTGCATATGTGATAAAATCTTTTTTTACTTCATTTATCATGCCTCCACCACCCTGGTACGGTGGCAAAATATCTAGCCATTTTTTTTTTGCATAAAGTATTCCTAAACCGTTTGGTCCATACATTTTATGACACGAAATTGCATAAAAATCGCAGCCTAATTCTTGCATATCAATTTTTAGATGTGGAGCACCTTGAGTTCCATCTACCAATACTGGAATTTTTTTTTCTTTTGCTAAATCAACAATTTTTTTTAATGGCAGTATTGCGCCCGTTACATTTGATAAATGTGTGATTGCAATTATTTTAGTCTTGTCAGTTATAAGCCTATTAATAGAATCAATATCAATTTCACCATTTAGATTTACAGGGGCAAATTTTATATTTGCGCCTTTTTTTTCTCTTAAAAAATTCCAAGGAACATAATTTGAATGATGTTCCAATTCGGTTGTCAATATTTCATCTCCTTTGTTTATAAATTTTTCTCCAAAAGAAGAGGCTACAAGGTTAATTGAGTCTGTAGCACCTTTAGTAAAAATGATTTCTTCTTCAGATTTTGCGTTAATAAATTTTGCAACTTTACTTCTAGTTTCTTCATATCTGTTTGTGGATTTTACTGCTAACGAATGTACGCTTCTACCGACATTTGAATATTCAGTTTCATAAAAACTCGACATTCTATCTATAACAGATTTAGGTTTTTGTGATGAATTAGCACTATCTAAATACACCAGGGGTTTACCGTTAATTTTTTGTTTAAAAATAGGAAACTCGGATTTAATATTTTTAATGTTCATTAATTTGTCTCTCTATATTTTTTTCCATAAATTTCTT
>Ga0115001_10004695_pt1 | contig 9991 bp, 14 predicted proteins | sample ArcticOcean_MG_C_12_FD_89869 | JGI IMG/M metagenome (GOLD analysis project Ga0115001, IMG submission 89869) | Marine microbial communities from western Arctic Ocean - ArcticOcean_MG_CB8_130 | ecosystem: Environmental > Aquatic > Marine > Oceanic | place: Arctic Ocean: Canada Basin | collected... | reverse complement strand
GATCTGTGGTGCCTCTCGCCGTCCGGCGAGATGCTTCGCGTACAAGTAAAGGCAACTATGTCTACGCATGTAGATAGGCCGGGATCAAGATCGGACCTCCCCATCTATCGCTTCCGAACGGGACGACACAAGAAGGTGTATGGCGGTATATACATATTCGTAGCTCTCGACGTGAGGCTCTGCACTGCGATGCGATGGGACGCGCAATATGAAAGGCCGCCTCAGTCGATAAGATTTGCGGCCTCCCAGTTCACGCCAGAAGACGAAAGCGAAAGCATCAGGAGGGAATTTCTCACATGAGAAAAATAAAAAAGATCATTGTCCACTGCTCCGCGACACGTACAGATTGGATGGCTCAAAACTCACCCTCCGAGCAGCTACAGGAAATTCGTAAGTGGCACGTAGACGGCAACGGCTGGTCCGACATCGGCTACCATGCGTACATCTCTCGTACCGGAGACATCCTCCAGGCTAGACCGATTGAAATCCAGGGCGCTCACGCAAAAGGTCACAACGCTGACAGCATTGGCGTATGCCTCGCGGGCGGCTTCGGCTCCAGCTCAGAGGACCGCGCAGTAGACCACTACACGCCCGAACAGCTCGCCGCCCTCTGGAAGTTCATCAAGGACGCGCGTGATATGTACGGCGACGCCATCAGCGTACACGGCCACAACGAGTACGCCAATAAGGCTTGCCCCGGCTTCCCCGTCTCAAGATGGATGGCAGGCCAGTCAATCCAAGAAGCTCGCCCAAAGGCAGCGCCGCGTGTAAAGGCTACGCAATCCAAAACCGTCAAAGCCTCTGGCGTATCAATCGCCGCCTCCGTGGGTAGCGCAGGCGCTATGCTTTCTGGCCTCGGCGACATCGCACAGTACATAGTGCTCGGCTTTGCAGGCGTATCTGTTTTGCTTGGCATCTTTATCATGCGCGAGCGCATCAAATCTTGGACGCAGGGATGGCACTAGAATGTGGGTGATCGTTGCACTCTTCCTTTTACCTGATGCGTACAAAGTGGGCAGTGTGCAACTGATCTACAAAGACAAGAACACTTGTGAGTTCGAGCGCACTCAGCTTCTTGATAGATTGGAGACCACCGCCCCATCAGGGGGGAAGGTCTTTGTTAAATGCGTAGATATGAGCGGGAGTTTAAGAGCGTAAATGTTCGGGATAAGCAAACTACAACTGTACGGCATGATGGCTGCGGCATTCGCCCTCGGCCTGCTCGGCATTTACTCAGCAGGCATCGCGCGTGGTCAAGATAAAATCAAGCGTAAGCTCGACGCAAAACTAATCGACGGGCTGCGCACAAGACAGGACATATCAGATGAACTCAATCAAATGGACGACACCTCTCTTGCTGATCGCGCTAGTGAGTGGGTGCGCGACGATAAAGGGCGATAGCTATTGCGACCTGACTTCAAATATAATGTTTGATAAAAAAGATACGGTCGATCACCTACTCGCAAACGACCGCAACCTTCTAAAAAATATCGTCGCTCATAACGAGATGCGAAAAGCTACATGCTCTGACAACTAATGAGTGTATCCTTGACACTACAACTATAAAAACTAACTGTTAGCCCTAACACGGGGGCTGACAACTTGGGAAATATATTAGACACTGCCTACGCTCGCGCATTGATAGGTTTGGAAATCAAGCAGTACACTTCAACAATGTGGACGCCTCCCGAAACGATAGTTGATCTGCGAAACTACGCAAACAGTACAAACAACAGACTTTTATTTTGTATGGTTCTGACCCGCGCCGCATTTGACGGCGAGCCGATTACGCCAAGCCACGTTGCGAAGGAGCTTGGCATAAGTAGAAATACTGTAGACACCATGATCCAAGAAACAGAAGAAGCAGACTGGATCATCGTCGAGCGAGATCATAACCAATACCGCACGCTTATAGCCGCACCGCTTATGGTCAAAGGGTATCAGCTCTACGCCAATGCTCTTGCCGACGCCTCTCAGGAAATTGATTTAGCTGGGCTCAATTCGGCCCGCAAACATGCCAAGTTACTTGGCCTATACACGCCAAACTACTTGGCGTTGTCATAACAAAAATACTCTGCAAACATAAATTTACTTTCTGAGTGTGAAATCTTTTTCGCATAAGGCTATGTAATGTTGTTATTAAATATCGTTTTTAGGATTAGACACATAAACTAAATTAAACTAAAGCATATGAATGGAGACAACTCCCTTGACACAAGTGTATCGTAACCACTACAATAGTGAGATCGGCAATCCTGCCGCCCATCAGCAACGCGCTGATGGACATTACGATAACACAAATCAAATGGAGACACATAGTATGCAAAACATGCGATACGAAATTGCTCGTATTGAGGCTAAGATAGATATCCTGACGAACCTCGTTCTTAAAATGGACAGCCCAAACACAGCAAAAACTTCAGCATCAGTAAGCGCATCAGCTTCAGAACAAGCATTGGTGCGATCACTTACGACTAAACAGCACGTAACCGCCCAACTTCTTATTGCTGGGTGGCAAAACAAAGACATCGCGAAGGTAATCAACATCGGTGAGAACACCGTGAAGCTGCACGTACGAGCCGTGTGCAAAAAAGTTGGAACCAAAACGCGCGGTCAAGCCGCACTAATAATGAATGACATCTTCGAAAAACTAGAGCCCGAAGATTACAAGCGCGCGTCCGGCGGCATCCCAATAGACTGGGCACGGACGCTGGTGTCGGATGCACAGGATCATTACGCTCCACTATACAGAAGCGCGGGGGGGACTGATGGCACTATTTAAACCTAAGAAACGATCTGGTGGTCAGTTCTACCAAGCGGTCGGCGTCTTTCAAGGCATCCGCGTACGCCAATCTCTTGGCACCGCTGACTACGCCTTGGCCAGAGAAGCCTGCGCGGAGTACGAACATAAAGTTTTGACTGGTCAAGTTATCGTCGGTGCAAAATCGACGCTTGGCAATCAAACCAAGTTCAAAACAATCGCAGTTCGCTATCTCAAATCGCCAATGACAGGTACGTCAAAGTCAACGCGCGATTATGTGAAGCTGCTTTCCGACCACTTCGGGGACTACCAGATCAAATCCATTGACCTAAACGACATCGAGGAGTACGTCGAAGAGCGCCACGTTAATCGTGGCAACTCGAACTCAACGATCCGTAGAGACCTAACTCAACTCCAGTCCATTCTAACCTACGCGCATGGACTTGGGTTACGCGATGCGATCAAACTCAAGAAGCCAGCGGAAGGTGAACACAAGACGGACACCTTCAGCGCTGACGAGATCGACAGCATCTTTCCTCTGTTGCCGCCAGACATTCGCCGCATCTGTACGTTCCTCTTGAACACAGGCGCGCGGCCCATTGAGGCGATGACATTGCAATACGATAATGTTGATTGGACAAACAACACATGCGTCCTTGGTTGCTACAAAGGGAAGGGCGGCATCTTACGAACTCGCAGAATGCCGCTCAACAAATTGGCTTTGGATACGATCCCAAAATCACAACCACCGCCTTCAACGCATGTGTTTCTAAGCGAGGGACGCCCGTTCGAAAGCAACAAACAGATGGGCTACCATTGGCGCAGGGCAACTGACAAATTGGGCATAACGAAAACGCCCTACACTTTGCGCCATACATTCGGTACGCGGCTTGCGCGTAACGGAACACCACCTAAAGTAATCGCTGATCTTCTGGGTCACTCCGACCTAAAGATGGTGATGCGCTACATGAATACTACCTACGAAGACCACCGATCAGCAGTCATGTCTCTCCAATAGCGTGCCTGCCACACAACTAAATAACACGACGAAAGTTAGTTAATATAAAATGAAAAAAAGCGTTGCCAATCATTCGGTTCTACAATACTCCGACCAACGGAGACGTGGCCGAGTGGACGAAGGCGCTCCCCTGCTAAGGGTCTCATACCTAACCTTTCCTAACTTTTGTTGTGTTATTCTTACCCCATTTGCATACGCACTTGAGGAATTTAACGTCGTAAATCGACAGGTTTACACAGGAATAGGCACATAAATCATGGCTTCTGAATGGAAAAAAACAACCATCGAAATAGAGAGTGTGACATTAACTGGAAGCGCATTCGCATCATCATCTGAGGGTAACGTGTTCGTTCCCGCTCGCATGATCGAAACCTCTGACGTACGCGAGGGCGATATAATATTCGCAACTCTGCGAGAAAATTATCCAGACAAAAAGGACATCGCGCCGTGGCTTTGTTCTAGGTTACACATCGACCATCCCGAAAGTGTCATGCCAGATGAGACAGATGAGGAAGCTCCTCAATCACCCCCACCGCACGTCGCTTCTAACGTTGTGCCACTTGTGCGGGGCACAGAACTAATCGACGCAGCGCGCGATCAAATGTTCTTAATATTGCTGGGCCTCACACAACCCGAACTAAACGACCTCGTTCTCGACGTGGTACATCACGAAGCCTGCACAACCGAAGACATTCTATTTTCAATCTTGTCAGTCAACTCAACTCGCAAAGAGGAGTTTAGTAAAGTCGAACGGTCTGCGCACGATCTAATTCAGAAGACCATTGAAACCTTGTACGACAGTGGAAAAATCCTAAAGGCAACATACACTTCGATGTGTGAAGGAAGCGTAAGCACAGAACTTATAACCTACTCGACTACACAACGTGCGAACGATGAAACTTTTTTCTAAACGATAGATTAAATATGTTGAGCGAAAACCAACTTCCGTTTTCGCTCAACTTTTTATTTGTCTGTCAGCATTTCGAAGGCGAGCTTCACTCTACTCAGTGGTGTACTTGCCCCTTCCATCTTCTCTTTGACGCGATCAATCAGCTTAGATTTCCACTCATCATTCTTCATCGACATCACTAGACCGAGCACAAGCATGTCGCTCTCAGTCATATCGTTCGACAAGCCACACCTCACATAACCATCCACGTCAACGGACAAAGCGGGTGCCTTGTCCGTAACGTACAATCTCTTACGTACGTATTTGATCTGTGCTTGGGTATCAGCTCTCATCATTCGTCCTCTTCAAAGATTGAATTTGCTAAGTCGATGGGCAACTCCACGGTCACTGACCTAAAGTTACACACCCCACATTTTCGTTTGCGCTTAATAGTTTGGAAGCCGTACCCAATGTGCGGTCGGCTATCCCAAGTTATCAATTTGTGCAGGCAATCGGGACAGTGAGATATGCTCTCGCCCATCAGACCTCCACCAGTTGTACAATATCTGGTACATAATCCTTTGCCAGTCGGACGTACTGCGTAGGCAGGCCCATTCCCTTGCGTGGCAGCGCAGCCAGGTAGCCTCCCGAAGCCATCTGTGAAAGGTACGAAGCGGCGGCTTCTCTCGTGATCCATCTTGTTTTATTCGCGCCCGTTGCTAACTCTTCCATCACCGTGCGTATCGTTACAAGTTCCCCGTCGCGTATGACTGCAAGGATTTCCTGCCAAGCCTCGATCCTTCTCAACTTCGTACCCATCCTCTCGTAGTCTGCCCTCAACCGCGCCGCGTGACGGCTGGCAGCAGTCGGCTCGTCGCATGGCATTCTCGGACGCAAACCTTTCTTCACCATCTCCCGTTCAAACTTCAGCATACGTTTAGCTAGACGCTCTTCTCCATCTGGGTGGCTGTCGCCAATCATAATATTAACCATTGATCTTACCCCGCATGTTTACCTTCACGATGTCTACAATCGAAAGAAGCTCATCCATCGTGTGCTTTCTTGGGTTGCCCGTAGCTTTGAACTCCATCTTCAAATTCTCCAGTTTGTACTCGATGCGCTTCAACGCATTCATTGTCTGCTCATGCTTCTCAATATTCATTTGGCTTTCCTCTGGTAAAAAATGTGTGATCCATGCTGCGCTGCCTTGTGAAACGACGCGGCCCAATACGGTTTGACGTACTCTGCGTGATAAAAAAGAACGTCTTCGCCAACGGCACGCGGCTTCCCTTGCCGTATCGCTAAGGTCGCAATGTTATGAGCCGTTACCCACGCTTCTTGGTCGCGTGGCTTGTCGCTCTTCCCATCGTGCGTCCATGAGAACTGTCGTCTTTGCCACACGACATCGCAGACCTCGTTCGGAAATTGCTTTGCTGCGACCCTGTTCAGCGTGACTTCAGCCACGGCGAGTTGTCCCCAAATATCCTCGGACCTCGCCTCGTGATAGACGTTCATAGCTAGGCAAAGAATTGCTTGTGTTGTTATTCCCACGTACGTATTCCTTTCTAAGATGTGGAAGTTTCTCATCGACCAAGCACATGATGCGCTTGATCTTTTCTTCATCGGCGTGGCGTACGCGCTTTGATCGGATGACGTACGCTACGTGCCACCACCAACCGTGCGGTCTCCATCCATCACAAAACGCATACCAACTGCGCTTCATCGTGGGTGAAGACCTATAGTCAATTGAGGTGGGCATTTTCAGTTCACGCATGAGCGTGACCTTGACTAATCAGCAGCTTTTCTAGGCTGCCGAGTAATGTTTCTCCGAGCTTATTGAAGTCCGTGAGCACAGATTTTTCGAACATCTCGCTCACATCAATACCGATGCCGATCCCGATGACCTCGATACCGATGGCCTCCATTTCCTTGACCAGCGTGCTACACATATCCCGCTCACGGTTGTTGCCGTTCGGTTCGCCATCCGTCAGCATGAGCAAAATCTTACGCGGCTCATGCCAACTCGACATCATATTCGCATACGTCATGAGCGCTGCGTAGCTTGGCGTATCGCCCCCTACGGGTTGGAAGTTCAGCGTCGTCTGTAGCTTTCGATAGTTCTCGTGAGAATGTTTGTGTGTCACGATCCACGGTAGCTCACCCATCACATCTTCATTGCGGTTAAGGCTTAGGCCACCCCATTCGGTCACATCGTACTTGACACCAGCACGACCGAGCGCATCATTAACAACGTGTACAGCCGACATTGTGTTGAGTGATCTCATGCTGCTCGACCCATCGACCGCAAGCATCAGCCGCGTCTCCGATGTTCGAACGTCTTCCGTACGTGCAAAGATGTTCTGGTTGCCCGCCACCAACTGCGACAGCCTACGGCGATCAATACGCCCCGAACTGTACCCGCCCTCGTTGCGCTTGCTTTCTTGGCTCATCAACAACCGCGCGAGCCTCGCGCCGTAAGCGCTGACATCCTTTCCGATTTGTGCCCGAGCAACTAAATTTTCTCGGGCCAGTACGTCCTTGTGTTTGTCTGTACGTCGCCATTGTCCTACAATTATATCCTTCACACGGGCCTGTACGTTTGCCATCTGAGCCTGTTGTTCCAGTGATTTCCACAGGTCTAGGTGCGTATCGTGTACCGCACAAAACTGCGTGCAAACCCTGCGCGTATTAGGCTTAGGGCCGTACTTACCAAACACGTCTTGCATGTTATCGGCCTTGCGATCCTCGGCGTCTTCCATGCTGAAGCCCTTCGGCTTCGGCTTGTCAGCATCAGGCTTGTCAGCATCAGGCTTGTCACCATCCTCGCCCTCGCCGTCACCTTCCTCGCCTTCATCTTGGTCTGGCTTATCCTGACCCTTGCCCTTGCCCTCGCCCTCGTCATCACCATCCTCGCCCTCTGGGTTTGGCTTTTTATGGGTTGGCTTTGGCTGTGGTTCATCTTCCTCACCAAGCTGTTTGCCCAGCGCCTTGACCCGCTTGCTTATCTTCTTCGCAAGCTCGTAGCTTTCACCAGTATCCTCTGTCGCGTACATCTCCTTCGCAAAGCGACGTGCCTCTTTGGCTAGATCGTCAGGCATGTCCTCGATGTACTGATCGAGCGCATCGCTTTCGTACCCTGCATTGTGCCGTGCCTGTTGCAGCGCAGCGTACGGTATCTCAGTCCACCACGTTTCGCGCCGTGCGGCGTTCTCTTCTGGGTTGTCGGACCAGTGTTTGTTCTCGTTACCCAACACGCTATCGACCGTCGCTTGCAGACTACGCTTGGAACCTGAGTATTTCTCAACAGCCTTGCGCTCCACCAGAACATCCTCGCAAGCGTTCCATATTCCATGCAGATGCTTGGGTGGCTTCTTCGCCTTTGCCAAACCGAAGTCGGTATCCGTTACATGCCCGACCTCATGGATGTGATAGCCTCGCGCGATGGCTTGATCCTTGGGTGTCATGGTTGCTGCCATGTCCATTTCGGGAAGGTTGATTGTCTTGCCGTCGGTATGGGCACCTTGACCTATGAACGTGGTGCGTATGCCTTTCGTACCCATGATCTCCGACAACTTATCGAACTCCGTTTTGAGTGCGGCCACTGAATTTTGGTTAAACATTTGTGTGATCCTTGATTGATTGATTAGTTGCTGATGCGATCCATGATGCCTGTCACAGCAATGCTGTCGCCTTCATCAATGGTATTCATCACGTTCATTTCGAGCGCTCGCTTCACCGCTACATTGGTGCCCAAGCGCCCCTCGAAATCGGCAACGTACTTGCCTATCGTGATCGTGTTGCGTGGCGAGATCGGCGTTGCTATCGTGCCATCAGCGAAGCCTGCGCGGTAATGAGTAACGAAATCGCAAAGCATATTATATGCGCTGCTCGAAAGCTGCGGCGCAAACTTCTTGACCAGCGCCATCTCTTCAACAGACGACAGGTAATCTACCTTGATGAACACGGGGAACCTGTTGATCGACGCCCTCGATTGTACCTTCACCGCACTTGCGTACAGTCCAGAGCTGTCTCCCGTACCGACCGTGTTGGCTGTCGCCATGATGTGAAAGTCAGGGTGCGGGTGAACCATGCGACCGCCATCTTCCAGCAACCGCAGCGCACCACCTTCCAACACGGGTTGCATCACATAGCTGATATCAGCACGTATCGCATCGTACTCGTCGAGCAACATAACGACGGGCAACTGCATCGCCTTGGGCAAGAAGCCATCCACAAACTGCGTGATCTGATTGCCATCATCGTCGGTGGTCACGCTCATGGCACCTACAAAATCGGGCCGCTCGATGGCGCTGTCCATATTCGCACGCATCATCATGCGTCCGGTGTACGCACACACTTGAGCAATGAACGTCGTCTTTCCCGTGCCAGTGTGACCCGTCAACCAAGCATTGTTCTTGGTCTCTATGGCCCACAACGCATCAGCTAAGTTGCTTACGTTGAAGATGTAGTTGTGATCCTTGGCTGGCGTCAGCGGGTTGTCGTACTCCCAATCGTACACGGTGATCTCCATGTCCAAGAGGTCGTCGTTGATACCGAACACCACCTGTGCATTGACCCTGCGCGGCGTACCTTCTGGAATGTCACCGCTTGCGGGTACAATAGCCGCCACCGCAACGGGCGCTGGCTTGTTCCGCAAGGCCACCACCTCATCGAGCAGCCCTTGCAAGTCGTCCATCTCGCCCTTGGTAGCAACCTTGAGCAACACGTTCGCAGCAGTCGCAATGTCGTCGGTCACATCGTACGTAGGCGACGTAGGCGACGTAGGCGACGTGACGAGATCGTCAGGGATGTTACTGGAGATGATTACATTGTTGAGGTCTACTTCATTGCTCCAAGGCCACATCTCGCACATGCTTCCGTCAGTGGGGACGTACTTGAAGGCATCAAGGATACTCCCAAGACCTTCTTCGAGCATCAGCTCCTCCAGAAGATAACCCAACGCCTTGGCGCTCATGCGGTCAAAAATCTGAGACACGCTAACGCTGCGCATCTTCTTGCTTGCTGTGTGGGTGCTGTTCACGAGAGCAGAACCATTTGCTTTGGTGGCAATCGCGGTGAGGTCGATGTCCTCGCATTCTGCGACTGAGTAGATCGCTCCGCGCAGAATTGTCTGAGCTTTGCGTGCATCGTGGGTATCTATAATGTTTTGAACAGTTGTCATTTGATTTTCTTTCTTGATTGGTTGTAGTGTAAACAACACAACGGAAGTTGTGTCAAGTTAGTTGTGCAGACGGCACAAAAGAGACCGCAGACTAATCAAAGTCAGCGGCCTAATTTCTTTAGTTCCTCTTCTATCTTTGAT
>Ga0115001_10004690_pt1 | contig 9997 bp, 7 predicted proteins | sample ArcticOcean_MG_C_12_FD_89869 | JGI IMG/M metagenome (GOLD analysis project Ga0115001, IMG submission 89869) | Marine microbial communities from western Arctic Ocean - ArcticOcean_MG_CB8_130 | ecosystem: Environmental > Aquatic > Marine > Oceanic | place: Arctic Ocean: Canada Basin | collected... | reverse complement strand
CAATATACTGATGTAATTAACTCAAACAAACCAGGAGAATCCTTTAGTGCTTTTTCAGTGGGTATTAATGTTTTACAAATTGAAACAGGCACAACATTTTTAAAAGAAAAGCATGATTTATTAAACAGAGAGTTTATTGGTTTCGGTTTAGATTTCTCAATCAGATATGGGGTTTTTAAAGAAGAGTTAGAATTTTTAACTTATGGTACCTATCAAAGTAATATTTTTTATGATTACAGATATAACCCTACACAAGAAATTAGTCAAAATAATTTTAAAGAATTTAAAGTAGCAATAAAGTACTTAGTTTACGATCCTTACAAAAATTATGAAGATATTCCAAACGTATATAGTTATAGAGCTAACCAAAAGTTTAAATGGAGGTCTTTAATACCAGCTGTTTCTGTAATGGCTGGAATTAATATCGATACAGAAAGGAATCCATTTACATCTAACGGAATTAAAGGTGTAAGCCCGTTTCTTTTAATTTCAACTCAAAACAACTTTAAAAATAATACTGTACTTATTACAAATTTAATCCTAGATAGAATAGGAAGCACTCAAACGGACTTTGAATATATTGTTACCCTAACTAAAGCTTTGGACATCAATTGGGTAGTATTTGCAGAAACCCAAGGAATAAAAAGTGATTTTTATGCAGATAATTTATTTAGTATTGGAGCTGCATATCTATTAAATAAGGATTTCCAAATTGATGGATCAATATCTATAAACAACAAAAACACCCCTAAGGTTAGAAGATTAAATTTAGGCTTAAGTTACAGGTTCGATTTTCATATAGATAAAGCTGCAGAAAAATGAAAATAGTAAAAGTTAATAGCAGCGAAGAATTACTGAAATTTGTTAAGTTTCCTTTTAAACTATATAAAGACTCTAAATACTGGGTACCCCCTATTATAAAAGAAGAAATTAATAGCTTTACCAAGGGGGTTAATCCAAATCTCGAAGACTGCGATGTTAATTTATTTTTAGCAATTCAAAATGATGAAGTTGTTGGAAGAATTGCAGCTATTATTAATTGGTATGAGATAAATACTCAAGGAATAAAAAAAATTAGATTTGGCTGGTTTGATGCTATTAACGATATAAGTGTTACTAAAGCTCTAATTTATGAAGTTAATAAAATCGGAATAAATAAACAATTAAGTTTTATTGAAGGTCCAATAGGTTTTTCTAATTTAGATAAAGTCGGAGTACTTACTAGTGGCTTTGATAAAATTAGCACCATGATTACATGGTATAATTACCCTTACTATAAAGAGCATTTTGAGAAATTAAATTTTCATATTGAAAAAGAATATTTAGAGAATAAATTTGACTTTAATAATATTGACACTAAATATTACTCTAGAATGGCTAAAATTATAAAAAAAAGGTTTTTACTCAAGTCAGTTAGTTTTAAATCTACTGAAAAAGTTTTAAGTTATGCAGATCAAATGTTTGATTTATTTAACATCTCCTATTCAAAATTATCTTCATTTATCCCAGTAAATACTAAACAGGTAAAATATATGAAGGAAAAGTTTCTTTCATTTATTAACCCAGAGTTTATAAAATTTACACTGGACAATAATGACAAGCTTATCGGTTTTGCAATAATAATGCCTTCCTTCGCTAGTTCTTTACAAAAATCAAAAGGTAAAGTTTATCCTTTTGGATTTCTACACTTGTTATACGCTAAAGCTTTTCCAAAAAATGTAACTCTCTTTCTAATTGGTGTACATCCTGACTATCAAAATAAAGGAGTTACAGCAGTTCTTTTTGACTCACTTCTAGTAACTTTAAAAAACAAAGGAATTAAGGAGTGTATTCGAACTCCTGAACTTAAAGATAATCTAGCAATCAATAATCTTTGGAAAAACTTTAATCCTGTAACTTATAAGACTAGATGTACTTTCAAAAAAGATTTATCTAATCCATAATCGGCAAATCCTTAGAAAGTTCTTTGTAGACCCCAGAAATTAATCTCTCTCTAATTGCGGAAAAAGCATCAAGTGTAACTTGAATGTCATTAGAGTTATGTGTAGCTGTAGGAATTAATCTTAATAGTATTAAACCCTTTGGAATAACAGGATAAATTACTGTTGAACAAAATATTCCATAGTTTTCTCTCAGATCTTTAACTAATGCAAACGCTTCAGGGACAGTACCATTTAAATAAACAGGTGTTACGCAACTTTGGGTTGAACCTAAGTCAAAACCTCTATCTTTTAGACCAGATTGTAATTCAACAACGTTAGTCCATAATTTTTGTTTGATTTCTGGTTGGGTTTTTATAATTTCTAATCTTTTTAAAGCACCTACAACGAGTTGCATTTGTAATGATTTAGCAAACACTTGTGACCTTAAGTTATATTTTAAAAAATCAATTATTTCTTTATCAGCAGCGATAAAAGCACCTGTGCTTGCTAGGGATTTAGCAAAAGTGGCAAAATAAACATCAATCTTATCTTGAACTCCTTGTTCTTCACCAGCACCGGCACCAGTTATACCTAGAGTACCAAAACCATGTGCATCATCTACTAGCAATCTAAAATTAAATTTACCTTTTAAGTCTGTAATTTCTTTTAATTTTCCTTGCTCACCTCTCATACCAAACACTCCTTCAGAAATAACTAAAATACCTCCACCTGTAGTTTCTGCCATTTTCGTTGCTCTTCCAAGGTTTTTTTCTAGACTTTCGATGTCATTATGTTTGTATGTAAACCTTTTCCCCATATGAAGTCTAACTCCATCAACAATACAAGCATGGGAATCAACATCATATACTATTATATCATTTTTAGAAACTAGTGAGTCAATTGTAGACATAATCCCTTGGTAACCGAAATTTAATAAATAAGCAGATTCTTTGCCAACAAACTTTGCTAACTCGATTTGTAGCTTATCATGTAAATCAGTATGACCTGACATTAACCTAGCTCCCATTGGATAAGCAGATCCGTATTCTAAAGCTGCTTCAGCATCGACTTTACGTACCTCAGGATTATTAGCTAAACCTAAATAGTCATTAACACTCCAAGTTATTACTTCTTTACCTTGAAACTTCATTCTATTAGAAATTGGTCCTTCTAATTTCGGGAATGCAAAATACCCTTCTGCTATAGATGCCCATTTACCTAAAGGACCTTTATCCTTGTACATTCTTTCAAATAAATCTCTCATCTAATAATTATATTATTTTATATACTGAATTTTTTCAATTATTTTTTCATGCTTACTATCAAAAAATCCTTGAGTTTCCATCCACTTATCACTATAAATCTTACTTAAATATCTTGTTCCGTGATCTGGAAAAATAATAACTACCAGATCACTAGACTTGAATTCATTTCTTGCATCCAACTGCTTAACTGCTTGTAAAGCAGCCCCACTAGTATAACCAACAAACATTCCTTCACTTTTTGCTAATTCTCTAGCTGTATGTGCACTATCCTCATCTTTAACCTTTATAAATTCATCTATAAGATCAAAGTTTGTAGCAGTGGGTATAAGATTTTTACCCAAACCTTCAATTGTGTATGGATAAATCTCTTTTTCATCAAACTCTTTAGTTTCATGATATTTTTTTAATACAGATCCATATGCATCTACTCCAAATATTTTAATATTAGAGTTTTTTTCTTTTAAAAATCTAGAAACTCCTGAAATAGTGCCTCCAGTTCCACTACACGCAACTAAGTGGGTTATTTTTCCTTTAGTTTGAGTCCAGATTTCTGGTCCTGTGGTTTTATAATGCGCTTCAATATTCAATTCATTGAAGTATTGATTAATATAAACAGAACCTTTAATCTCTTCATGTAACCTTTTTGCAACTTCGTAATAAGACCTTGAGTCATCTGCACTAACGTTCGCAGGACAAACATAAACCTTAGCTCCCATAGTTTTCAACATGTCAATTTTATCAGAAGAAGATTTTGAACTTACAGCTAAAATACAGTCATATCCTTTAATAATGCTTATCATAGCGATACTAAAACCTGTATTACCAGAAGTAGTTTCAATTATAGTATCTCCTGGTTTTAAAATGCCTTTTCTTTCAGCTTCTTCAATAATAAATAATGCAATTCTGTCTTTAGAAGAATGACCTGGATTAAAATACTCTAATTTTGCAAGAAAATTACCTTTAAAATCTGAAGTAATATTGTGTAACTTAACAAGAGGGGTATCCCCTATTAATTGTAATATATTATTGAAAGCTGATTTATGTTTTTTCATCTATAATATAAACATGTCAAGTTATGTAATTTTAGCATATTAACCAAACAGAGTAAAAATAAGAGTTTTATTTTAAAAACATATAATATTTAATTTATTCTTATTATAATAACTGAATTAATAAAGATTTGATTAAAAAATCATGTAATTCACACAAATAATACATTATGAATAAACATAAATTATATATAAAAAAATTATGTTATAAAGACTTAATTAATGACAAAAAATAATCGTGATGAATATTTGTATAGTTTAAATGGGTAACTAATCTTAATTTATTACTACCCATCGATATTAACCTAATATTTAAGCTGTAAAGCTTTTCTATAAATGACCTTTCATTAATTTCTTTATTTAATTCAAATATCACAATATTTGTTTCAATCTTTTCAACAGATTTTACATATGTAGATTTTGCTAAAACCTCTCCAATTTCATGTGCTCTTTGATGATCTTCTAATAATCTGCTTAAATTATTGTCTAAAGCATAAATCCCAGCACTGGCTAAATATCCAGCCTGCCTCATACCACCACCTAGTATTTTTCTAATTCTTAAAGCATTACTCATTATCTTACTATTACCAATTAAAACTGACCCAATTGGACAACCTAACCCTTTACTGAGGCAAACTGAGATAGTGTCAAATATTTTACCGAAATCTTTGGGATTATCATTTTTGTGTATAATAGCATTCCATATTCTTGCCCCGTCTAAATGCATCCCAAGATTGTTTGAGTTAGCTACTTTTTGTATTTTTTTTAACTCACCTATGTCCCAACAAGCTCCACCACCCTTGTTTGTTGTGTTTTCTATAGCTATTAATTTTGATAAGGGACTATGATAAAAATCCTTTGGATTAATAGAACTAAGAGCTTGATCACTATTAAACATACCTCTTTCACCATCAATTAATTTAAACGAAACTCCACTATTAAATGATGCTCCCCCTCCCTCATAATTATATATATGGGAATATTTATCACATATAACTTGATCCCCAGGGTTTGTATGTAATTTAATTGCAGTTTGGTTGGCCATAGTTCCTGATGGAAAAAACATCCCTACTTCCTTGCCAAACATTGAAGCAACTTTAGTCTGCAAAAGGTTAACTGCAGGATCTTCTCCATAAACATCGTCACCAACTTTTGAATCCATCATAAATTCAAGCATTTTTTTAGTAGGAACAGTGACAGTGTCACTTCTTAAATCAACTATCATAAATATTTAATTATTTAGATTACACATAGCAGATCCAATAGGTGATCCATCAGGTATCTTTGGACTATTAGCTAATACGAAGAGTTCTGGTTTAGAATTAAATTTAGCAATAATGTTTAAATACTCTCCACTATACTTATTTTTATGTTTCTTAGACGTTAATAATTGAATAATATTACTCAAAGCTTTTCTAGACTCTGCCTTTACTTGAAAGAAAGATTTCTTGTTAGAAGCTAAGTTTAACAAAAACTTTAAATAATTATTGTTTATCACCTGTTGAACTTCAAATAAATAACTATCATTAATTTTATTCTCCAATTTGAAAGTGCTATTTGTTAGAGTAGTTAGTAAATAACTTAAACTCATATTCTGCGATGTTATGTTAGACATACTACTTTGAATAACTAACCTATTCATTCTCTCTGGATTTAATAATAAAGAAAGTGTCATTTCACTAGCAGTTGATACTGCACTTAGAGGATCAAAACTAACTCCTGTCATACTTTTAAAAGATTCTCTAGTCCTAGGAAAGTTATAGGCTCTTGGTGGAAACAATTCTAATTTGGATTTTGGAATAGCTAAATTTTTAGCTTTTAATGTAGTTAACAATGAGAAAAGAGCATTCTTTTGCTTTTCAAACGAAATGTCTTTTACTATAGTCTGGTTATCATCTCTTGTTACATAATTATAATCAAGACCGCCAATTAATTTTACAGCTGCCTCGGTTTGAAACCTATGCAAAAAGTAAAGTGGAACAAAAACATCTTCTAGCTTACTATAAGTCTCAAAAGATCTAATATTAAATTTAGAAAAATCATTAATAGCTTTATCTCTAATTAACATAATCTTAGATAATCCTTCAGAAACATCTCCGTCATTGTCCCATAAATGTGCATTCACATGGGCCCCACTAGTTGCTCTAGCATCAGAATCAGTAATAAATCTTAACCCATTCTCATATGCATTATCCAAAATACCATCTAATAAATCTTTTTCGTTTCCTGAGTTAAATTCCGAATAACTGTAAGCTACGGATACTTTATCCCATTCTCCTATTCCAACTGCATAAGCATCAGTTAAATCAATTTTATTATTTGTTAGTTTAATTAATGGATGAGGATAATCCATTACAGATGAACGGTTATTTGTACTGGCAGCAAAATTGTGAGCAAATCCAATTGTGTGACCAACTTCATGAGCACTGAGCTGTTTAATTCTAGCTATTGCCATATTTAGCATAGGGTCATAATTGTCATCATCAACAAACGGCTTTGATATTAAAGCTTGAGCAATTAAAAAATCTTGTCTTATTCTTAAACTACCTAAACTTACATGACCTTTTATTATTTCACCAGTTCTAGGGTCAACTACACTCGAACCATAGCTCCATCCTCTTGTAGATCTGTGAACCCATTGAATAACATTATATCTACAATCCATTGGGTCAGCATCTTCTGGTAACATTTTTACTTGAAAAGCATTTTTATAACCAATCGCTTCGTATGCTTGGTTCCACCATGAGGCTCCTTCAATTAAGGCTGATCTAACTGGCTCTGGAGTTCCAGGATCTAAATAATAAATTATAGGTTCTTTGGCCTCACTCATTTCAAGAGTTGGGTCAATTTTCTCTAATCTATGTCTTGTTATGTATTTTTTATTAATCTCTTGTTGTACAGGTGTTGCATAATCCATAAAAGAAATAGTTAATGCGCCACTTCTAGGATCGAAAACTCTAGGAATATATTCATTATCAGGAAGTTCTATAAAAGAATGGTGTTGAACAACACTAACTAAAGATGGATCTGGAGATACTCCACTAGTGATTAATCTACCTGTTGGCTTTCCTGAAAAAGTTAATAATGCTTCAAATTCAGAATTTTTAGGGAAAGATTTTGTTCGATCTAATTGTAATGCACTTTTTGTTAAGTCAATTTTATAAGCTCCTTGTTTTGCAGCTTTTAATCTATCAGCTACACCATGCTTATCTTGCATTAAAAAAGAAGTAAAATCAATTAAATATTTATCATCAATAGTTTCTAAAATCTTAAATCCATAAATAACAGATTTTGCAAATGCTTGTTCTATACTTTTTTCTTCAGCCTTATTTGTCGTACTTGCTCTAAAAGATAAATTTGGCTGGATTAACAATAGCTTATTTCCAGCCTTTTGAAAACTAACTAACCTTTCATTTCCAAGTTGACCTCTATCCAAACCAATATCATTTGAACCAATTCCTGTTGCTAATGAGTTTATATATAAAAAGTCTTTATCTAGTTCTGTAACCTCTAGGAAAATTTTATCTGTTGAATTATCGTAGTAAAAGTTGAAAAAACCTTCAAATTTCTCTAACTCTTTATCTAAAATTGACTGAGAGAAACAAGTCGTAAATAACAAAAAAATGTATAACTGCAATAAATTTTTCATAAGAGTAAATATTTATCATAAAACTAAGGAATAATTATTTGTAAAAAAATAACAAAAAGAAAAATAAATAATTTTTTTGAGAAATTATATAATAGTAGTTTAGCTATAAATATTTTGACAATGATTACAACAGATCAATTTAAAAATCTTCAAGATCGCCTAGGTGCGTTAAGGAGGTATCTTTGACTTAGATGAAATAAAAATAAAAATTCAAAATGAAGAAGAAAAAACATTTGATCCTGATTTTTGGAAGGATTCCAAAGCTGCCGAAACTTTATTAAAGGAATTAAGGTTAAATAAAAAATGGGTTAAGGATTTTTCTATTCTAGAAGAACAAATTAATGATTTAGAAGTTTTGTTAGAATTCTATAAACTTGGAGAAGCTAGTGAGAGTGAAATTATTGATACTTATCAGAAATCATTAAGTTTTGTAGAAGAATTAGAATTTAAAAATATGCTTTCTGAAAAAAGTGATAGCATGAGTGCAGTTCTGCAAATCACTGCTGGAGCTGGAGGAACTGAAAGCTGTGATTGGGCTCAAATGCTTATGAGAATGTATATGATGTACTGTCAAAAAAACAACTTCAAACTAACAGAACTAAATTTACAAGACGGAGATGTTGCTGGAATAAAAACTGTAACACTTCAAATTGAAGGTGATTTTTCTTTTGGATGGCTTAAGGGTGAGAATGGAGTTCATAGACTTGTGAGAATCTCTCCATTTGATAGTAATGCTAAGAGGCATACTAGTTTTGCATCGGTATATGTATATCCTTTAGTAGATGACTCAATAGAGATAGAAATTAATCCTGCAGATATTGAAATTACGACTGCTAGATCTAGTGGTGCTGGAGGTCAAAATGTTAATAAAGTTGAAACAAAAGTTCAGCTTACACACAAACCAACAGGAATTAAAATTTCTTGTTCAGAAACTAGATCCCAACATGATAATCGATCTAGAGCAATGCAAATGCTAAAGTCACAGTTATACGAAATAGAAATTAAAAAACAACAAGCTGAAAGATCAGATATAGAAGCTGGTAAAATGAAAATCGAATGGGGAAGTCAAATTAGAAACTATGTATTGCACCCATATAAGTTAATCAAAGATGTAAGAACTGGGTTTGAGTCAGGAAATGTAGACTCCGTTCTAGACGGGGAACTAAAGCCTTTTTTAAAATCTTATTTAATGATGTCAGGACAATCTAAAAACTCAAAGGAATTATAATATGATTAATATTTATCACAACACTAGATGTAGAAAATCTAGAGAAGCTATAGAATATTTAAAAGATCAAAAAATAAACTTTAATATAATTGATTATTTAAATCAGAATTTAAGTGAAGAAAAAATATCAGTACTTATTAATAAGCTTCAAATAAAACCAATAGAATTAGTTAGAAAAAATGAATCTATTTGGAAAGAAAATTACAAAAGCAAAGAAATGTCTGATTTAGATATAGTGCGTATTCTATTTTCTAATCCAAAGCTAATAGAAAGACCAATTATTGAAAGTGAAAAAAGTGCTGTGATTGCTAGACCCCTTGAAAATTTAGCGGTTTTTTTAGAGAAAAAATAACATACTTTTAACAATTAAATGTACTAAGAGGATTTATTTTTAGCTTAAAATCAATTATTATGAAAAATTATCTTTTACTTACAATATTAAGCATTCTGTTTACCAACGTAACTATTGCTCAAGAATTCACACTTACGGGAGTCGTATTGGAGTCTGAAACTAAAGAGGAATTAGAGTATGCCATAGTAACTGTTTTAAGCACTGATAATATTGTAGTAACTGATGGATTAACTAATAGTAAAGGTAAATTTAGTATTACTGTAAAAAAGGGGGAATACAATCTGATGGTTGAATATATTTCACATAAAAACTTTATACAAGAAGGAGTAAATGTAGCCAGTAATTTAAAGCTAGGAAATATTGAATTAGACATTGACGCTGAATCTTTGGATGAGGTGGAGATTATTGCAGAAAATACAACGGTTGATATAAGACTGGATAAAAAGATATATACAGTGGGTAGAGATTTAACTGTAAAAGGAGGATCAGTTAGTGATGTCTTAGATAATGTGCCATCAATTTCAGTTGATGT
>Ga0115001_10004684_pt1 | contig 10003 bp, 8 predicted proteins | sample ArcticOcean_MG_C_12_FD_89869 | JGI IMG/M metagenome (GOLD analysis project Ga0115001, IMG submission 89869) | Marine microbial communities from western Arctic Ocean - ArcticOcean_MG_CB8_130 | ecosystem: Environmental > Aquatic > Marine > Oceanic | place: Arctic Ocean: Canada Basin | collected... | reverse complement strand
TAGATTGGGGAGCAAGTTGGGCCGGAAGTGATAGACATGACAGCGATTGTCATTTTTGTCGTTAACAAAGAAAAAATCGATTTCTTCAAGCAATTTTTCCAGAAAAGTTGTTTTTCCACTGCCATCTGGCGCGATGACGGAAAATGATTTAGAATATTTTTTGTATCTAAAAACAACCCTACTTCCCTTTGTGATATAAAATGCTGCAACCAAAGATGTTGTTTTCAAGGGGCGCTTTGCAAATGCAAATTTCCTTAATGCTTTTGTCAACTTATTAGAAAGCAGCGCCATATCATCGAATCTTCTGCTCTCGATGGAGGCAAGAATGTCTTCCGCCAAATAATCGCCAACCAAATCACGTAGCAGATTGCTGAATTCTGGGTAAGACTTATGGGTGTTGTAAATAATTTCTTTGTACTCATCCTTAAGTCGAGGGGAGTAGTTAAACTGCTTGTAAATGAAAACCATCACCCCCTCGAAATAGTTATTCAAAACTCGAAATTCATTATAATCCTCTGAGTGCTCGTAGAGCTCATCGAACGTAAATATCTCAAAGCCTTTAGAGATATAGGAAAAAATAAGATCGATTTTTATTGCAAAATTACTGTCTACATCCACACCATGGCAGCAATGCACAAAACCATGACGCGCCTCATAGTAATTTGAAACTCCATGTGCGCGATATATGTTGAGTAATATCGCTTTGGCTTCTTTGGTATGCTTGGTGTCCACCATGATATCAACATCCTTTGAGGGGTTGATATTTGGAAGGTTCTCAAAGTTTCTAAGTATAAAATACCGTATTCCACTTTGTGTGAAACGCAAAAGAATATCACTTAAGATGCGACCGTGCCGCTCATTCCAACGCGCAGATGTCACTTCAGTATATTCCTAATTCGCACTTCAATACTCTGGATATGTCTCCCTCCAATTATCTTCTGCCCAAAATTTCTTAACCGCCTAAGGAGAGGGCGCATCAGATTAATCCAAATTATATTTTTACCTCTATTCTTTTCTCTCTCACTCATCCAGCTACCCGAGAACTTGTGAATAGCGACAGTTTCATCAACAACCCTAAAATCTATGTCTGATATTTTTTTAGGATAGAAATATTCCCTTGGATAGATTTTGATTTCGTCTAACACTTGGCAGGAACCATCTGCAATCAAACCTCTGCCTTTAAGAATGTCGTTTAGAATTCGCACATTTGCTATAGTGTTAACGTTCCCCTTACTATCGACAAAATCGTTATGTTGGTAGTAATTTAGAAACTCACTTATTAATGGATGTTTTGGCGTAAAGCGCATTAAAGCAGTACCAATCTGCGAGCGATTTTCAAAGCCGAGCAAACATTTATCATCAATCAAAAAGCGATCAAAGCCTTTTAATAACTCCACATCAGCATCAAGGTAAATTCCCCCGTGTTCATATAATACATTGGTTCTTACATAGTCACTCACAAAAGCATATGCTCTATCTTTATATGCTTGAAATGCAAAGTTGTTCGACTTGAAGTTAAACGAATCCTCATTCCAAAACATCAGCTCATAATCAGGAAGAATTGCACTCCACGACTTAATGCATTTTAATTCCTTTTCTGGAATATCTTCAGGGCCGAACCAACAGTAGTGGATTATTTTTGGTATATTCATTTTTAAAAATCGATTTCCAGTTAATTATGTTTTTAAATGACGTGCTTTCCGAGTTGTGCGATCCCGGATAATCACAACGCCTCTCGGCGATCTACGTTTTTCATGGCAAGATCAGTTCTGAGGGGCGTTCAGGACGATAGTGGGGGCGAGATCTAGGTAGATTTTTGAGATTCGCGCGGTGAGCGCATCGTAGGCGTAGCGCTCCAGTGCGATCTCGCGGGCGGCGTGGGCGAGGTTGGCTCGCCGTGGCTCATCGCCTGCTAGGTCGGCAATGGCGCGTGCCAAAACCTCAGCTGGTTGTTCATCAGCGTGCAGCGACACGGTGATGCCGGCCTCTTTACCCACAGTACGTCCGGTCGCATCCCCCTCGATACATATAATAGGCAAGCGGGTCAGCATGGCCTGCAGAACTATAGTTGCCAGTCCATGGTGAAAGGTCGGGTAGAGCAAGAGGTCGCTGTCATGCAGAGCCTGAACCAGTTGCTCCATCCGCAGTTTGCCGAGAAACCGAACTTGGTTCCCCTTCGGGTGGGCCTGGGCTACCACTTTCATTTCGGCATGCAGGGGGCCGTCTCCGATCACTGTTAGATCTGCGTCAACCCCGATCTCGAATGCCTTGAGAGATGCATCCAGCGCCATACGCGCGCCTTTCCAGTCCTTCAACTCGCCCGCATAGATCAGCCGTAGGCGTTCACCCCGGGACAGATCGGCCTTGGGCTTTGCAAGGCTAGGATGATCGACGATACCTGTCTGGGTAGACGGAAGAACCTTTGATGCTAGGCGGGTGGGCAGGGTTTCTGGCGTGTGACTGAGCACCACGTCCGCCCGCTCAGCAGTAATGCGGGTAAAAGGATCTAAGTTGCGTAGCGCCCACCGAACCGCTACCCGCAACTTGTCTTTTAAACGTGATTTCAGAGAAAGGTGGCCCAGGATTACCGGATGAGTGTCCTCGCTGCCGACTGGCCCCCACACAAACGGGCCGGGACATAATGATAGGCCGGAAGGCATCCAGTCCATCCCGCCTGTGAGATGGTGCAACACGTCTATTTTTTGTTTTCGGTTGAGCTTCCTAGCTTGCAACCCAACCCCGATCTGCCAAAGATAATAGTAAAGCAAAAAAAATCTCTTTCCTTTCTTGTAAAAACGAAAAATCCAAGGCAGGTCGTAATACTCGAAAGACAGACCCATAGGCTGCGGACTGACAGCAAACGAGGCTGCATGCGTGTCTTTCAGGTTTGCGCGGGTGATTACAATCACATCGTGCACAGCCGCGAGCTCATGTACAATGCGCCACGCAATCTCACCCTCGCCGCCGCGACCAGTTTCGCAGGCATATGCTGAGATAAGGATACAGCCGGCTCTCAACGGAAATTCTCCTGAAATCTACAAGGAATCAATGACTGTGCCGTACTATCGGCTTCAGTTCTCCCCCCCAAAGGCCAGCTATCTTGGATCGACTTGTCGCGCTTGCGCGACTTGTGCATGGCCTGCGATTCCAGCCCGAAGCGTTCCAAAAGAACGGTCACTGCATCATCACTACCCTGAATGGCCGCTCGGACCTTCGGCGTGATCGTAGCTTGCTTGTGAATACGGATCAGCATGATCTCATCCCGGTCTCGAATGTGTCTCAAAATCTACCTTGCCATGGATAACATAGTCCGGGGAGAGATAAATTCTCGCGTGTGCCGAACAGCTCCAACTTCTGGCGGTAGAAACTCAGGGTATGCAGCAGAATGATCGCCAACCAGACCATCTGACTGTTGACGCTTGCGATGAATATCAACGAAAACCAGATCAAGAAGCCTGCAGGCGATTTCAAGGCGGATGTGGTATACAATGTGAAGAGGACGAAGAACAGGAAAGAGATCAGGCCATATTCGTACCAAAGAGCGAGAAGACCACCACCCGGTGTGCCCTCGGCTACACCCCAGATATAATCTGACATAAAAAGACTGACAGAATCGACTCCGTTTCCGAAGATGCCTGAAACTGAAAATAACTCTGATTTATCGAGCAAAACTAGCATGGGCGCAATGCGCATTGCACCGCTATGGTCAGCATTCAGAACTGCTTCGTAGTCAAGCGTCAAGGCAGCCGATGCTATTGCGAATATTCTTTCGGTCAAGTCGCCCGGCATAAAAAATATTGCAAAAATCGCAAGTAGAAAGCTAATCCCATAAAAACGAATTCCATTACCTTGTGTATTAGTCACCAGAACTATGATGACCATGACCAGCGCTGTAGCACTCATCATTGTAATCATCGTCCAGAAGAAGCACAGCCAAAGAAGGGTATATTGCCTCTGGGAAACTTTGTGAGTTTTGCTAGCTCGCACCAAAAGACGCGATCCGAGGATATAACTAAACATTAGAAGCCCTATTATACGGGCCGAATGCGACGGCTCAGGCGAAAGTGAGTTCAGCTTCCATCGTTCAGAGGGATTATAGTTGCTAAGGTTAAATATTGGAAGCCCGAGCAACACGCACAACTGCTGAATGAGCAAAACAACAGCATAGGCAATTATCAGATATCGCATAATATTTAAGAAGCTCGCCAACCTGAGCTTACCTTGACGAAGCATGCCATCGTAAGAGATAAAAAGACCACAAAACATCAGGCTGTAGAGAATAGTGCTCCAACGCGTGCCGCCAGAATGTACAAAAGCTGGAAAGAAAACGATCGATAATGCGAATCCCAGAAGCAGAACCGCCTCGGTTGACAACGTTCTTCGCAGCGTGAAGAGCGGAGAAATGAACATGAGCGCGATCAGACTCAGATTGCGGTTTCCCTCGCCTAGAAAAGCTGCCGGAGCAGTTGCCAGAAAAATCAGGCAAATGACTGGATAGAGCTCAGTCCATCTGATCTGTGTTTTTGAAGCTGAGTATGTTCGTACCACGATCAGATCTTTCGATACAGCCGCGTACCGATTTCATATGTGGTAACATCTACCATATGAACGTCGTTAACCAGGCTCCAGATTTCACTCTCGGCCGCCTGAGCACGCTCCTGGCGATTAAGGTGGTGGACAATGCGCGAAATGGCGTTGTGCCCGCTTTGTTTGGCTGTGCAGTACGCAATGTGGGTAACTCGCATGAGGTAACTCTTCCTTTTGGGTTGTAAGCAATTGAGTGCTTAAGCCGGGCTGAACCGCGCTTTGATCCAATGGAGCATCGCAAGCATGCCATAGGAAACATGAAGTGCCGCGCGTTGGACCGGGCCATAACCGGTATAAGTATCTAAGTAGTAGAGTCTGCTCTTAATAAACTTGAGCATCCGGCGGCTCGCGTTACCCTTGGCTGACGCAATATGCGCATGGATCGCCTTTGCTTCGGGAAAGACAATCAATCTACCGTTTGCCGACCGTACACCCGCGGCAAGGATCGGTTCCTCACTATAGAGAAATACCGCCTCGTCAAGAAAGCCGATCTGCTCAAGAAAGGATGACCGAATCATAAGACATGATCCGTGGACCTTCTCGGCTTCGACGGGCACTGCGCCTTTTGGCGGAACGACATATGATGCAGGGCGAAATTTGGGGGGGCCGTATTGGCGCATCCAAAGGAATTCCTCCCAGAAGCTCGGCTCTCGTAAAGGGTGCTCATCGCGTCCAGCAAGGGTCAATATCCTAGGAGATGCAACGAGACAACGCTCGTCGGATTGCATTCCCGACCACAGCGTGACGACAAATCGTGGGTCCGAAATGCGTATATCGGGGTTAACGATCAACACCGTCTCACAGCCTAATCTAACCGCTAGCCGGGCACCAACGTTGTTCCCGGCCGAGTACCCCATATTCTGCGGGTTTCGGACAAAAATAGCCGACGCCTTCTCAAAGTAAGACGGATTGGCATCTGAAACGTCCAAGATAACCCCGTCTGGAAAACGTGACCGAAACACGGCCTCCATGGATGCGAGGCTTTCAGGGTTCGACGCGTTGTCAACAATTATGATCCGTGTGTCGATTTCCTGTTGGGCTATCAGACCGTCGAGGGAGGTTGGCAAGTCTGCAGCACTATTGTAAGTCAAAACGACTGCCCCAACGCGCGGTGATCTTGCGCTCATGTCAACGTGTCTCTCTGTGCAAGCAAGCGGTCGAGCATTACTGCCCTTGTTGGCCCTTCGATCCAGTCTGACATCGAGCTTTCCGCCTCAAGCAGTCGTCTAAGATAAAACACTGCGTGGCAGCTTAACGACAGTATCAGAGATCGCCATGCTGCTGCTTTGTTGCCACTAAAATGCTCATGGGAGATTTTGCTTAATAGGTCGGCTAGGCTATCAGGCTGTTGATCAGGCGGTATAGTAGCCAATATGAAATGTGCCAGATCGAAACCCACCGGCCAGGCTAAATTGGCATATTCCCAGTCAAAGACGTACAGGCGGCCATCTTGCAGAAAAGTATTCCAAGGTGTGAAATCCCCATGTGCAAGGCAGACAGGGATTTGGTCCTGAACTGGACGCAGAAGCGCCGTCACGCTGGCAATGCGCTCGGTCCAATCCGTACCACCTACAGATGCCAACTCCACCATGCGCCTCTCAAGGCCATCCAGCACTTCACCAGCCCCCAGACGTTCTGTCTTTGCGCGCAGCTCATCGAGAAAAAACAGGTGTTCAATCCCTGGATGTAAGGGCACGCTATGGGATGACGATTTTAGACTGTTGGTGATTAGAAGTGTCATTTCGTCATCATCGCGGATGACCTGCAACATGGGAACGTCCACCGAAGTCAAGCCCAGTTCCTTCAAGCGAGTCAGCACATTGGCCTCGTTACGTAGGTATGGACGCAGATGTAGTGCACGCGACATTTTAGCATAGCCCAGGATAGCGCCATCAATGTCCATAATCTGCATCGAGGTTTTTCTATGTGGTCCGTCAGTCCCGGTGAAAAAAGACATATGTGTTGCACGCCTGTCAAATGTCTCGTCCAGATCGGGCAGGTGCGACAAGCGCAGGTGTCCGCATCCGAGGAGCGCATGTGGCCCCAAAAGTGCTAACCCGCGTGCGGCGGTCTTGGCCAGTTTCGCAGCGCGTGTAACAGGTTGCAGCATGTCAAGACCCGCGGCGGCGGCTGGGCGGCTGTCCAGCGGCAAGAGCCACCACCGGAGGTTCGACCGAGCCGCAATCACGGCATATCGTTGCCCGCCCTGTGCCACAGGCTCTACGCCGAGGCACCCCAAGTCGTTCAAAAAGGCGGCGAAGGGAATTGCGTACCTGATGTCGTCGGAAAGAGGTTTCATGTATTTTCAAACAAGGAATTTATGTTTTTCTGGATATAAGGTGCGTCGCATAAGTGATCAGTCGATTCTTAACAGCAATCGACTAGAAGGCCCGTGCACGCCGCGCACCACAGTGTTGGGCCCAACAATGGAATTTTCGCCCAAGTTCACTCCATCGACGACCACACCTCCATGGCCGATCCAGCAGTTTTGGCCAATGGTGATCCCAGTGAAGCTGTTACCCTGGGTCCAGATCGGTTGATCCTTCCCAGAAGTCACATGGTTACTGGCGTAGAGGCCAGCGTTCGCAGCGATCAAGGTCCAAGCTCCAATCTGAAGATCGCCGTTCGATTGAAGAACGACATTGCGTCCAACATAGCTTGACGGGCCAAGAAATAGATCGCCGGCCATGCAATTAAAAAGTGCGCCCTGAGCGATCACGCACGAATCGCCGATCACTACGCGGCCCTGGCCCACCCCTCGCGGCAGGATGAACTCTGCATCACCTTCGAAGATGACGTTGGCACCGATCCTGAGGTTGCGGCGGTTGCCGGAGATCTTGAGACGACCACCCACCTTGCATTGCTGTCCCAGCCTGATCCCGACAAGGCGGTTCAAGATCGCGCTGACCCGCATACTGGCCCGGCCCGCCAGCAATGGCAACAGGCTCAGGATTGCCGCCAGTACGGCCTCACCCTGTATGCCACGGTTAGTGAAAAGCCGTCTGCTGATCACGCGGAGGCCAAGGTCATAGTTGCGCCAGTGGCGTATAAGCGCTCGCAAAGGCTTGTGCCTCAAGTCTGCTTTCAGCGCATTAAAAGCAGCAAAATCAGAGTGCTTTTTCATCAAGGACGCGGTCGTTTCCTGCATCATGGCGGTATCGAGGGTCATGTTTGTGGCATGTATCCGGTAGAGGAACAACTTGTCCGGCAGACGATTTATTTTATGCTTCTTGGTCAGCCGCAGCAATAAATCCCAATCCTCAAATTTCAATTCTGGATCAAAGCCGCCGAGAGCCACCAAAACGTCGAACCGATATAAAATGCCCATGGCGGGTAGCCAATTTGCAATTAGAAGTTCACGATGCGTATCGCGCCCAAGTGGAACGCGATACTTGTTGCTGAAAACACCGCGGCGGCGCGACCTTTCATCGATAAGAAATCCATCGCAATAGACCGCCGCCACATCGTGATTGGCACTGCGAAGTGCGGCAACACTGCGTTCTGTCTTCTCTGGCAGGTAAGCGTCATCACTCCCTAGGAATTGTATATACGTTCCTTTGCACAACGCCAAAGCATGGTTGAGCGTGCTGCATATCCCCACATTTTGCTGACATTCAAACACGACGTGCAGATCACGATCGAATGTGGAGAGCGTCTGTTTGATGATCTGGGCCGTCTCGTCAGTGGATCCATCGTCAATGATGATCAGTTCGATGCTTGGATAGGTCTGTGCCTGCACGCTCATCAATGCTTCGCGCACGTATTGCGCGTGGTTGTATGATGCGATGATCACGCTCACCAAGGGCGTGTCCACCGGAAGAGACGCGCATTGCCGTTTTTCGTGGTCGGTGTTCAAAAGATTTTCCTTTTGCCAAGACTGCCAGAAATGGTGTGCAGACGCGTCCCTAGCCGTGCATCGTCTCAGGTGGGGTCAGTTGGCAGATCTGATCGGCCAGCCAAGCCTCGCAAAAATTCCATACAGCCGTGTGGGGAGGTGGCCCTGTTTCCCGACTTTGCTCAGGACGACACGAAGACCAAAGAGCCCCGTCGCCGCGGCAAGAAGCGGCGAGGCAATAGCCGCTGCAAGTGGGGCCATCAGCGCCAGCACCAGCAGCGCAACACCAAGGCTCGTATGCAGACCCAGCAGGCCGAGAGAGAGTGCCTGCCAGCGGAAACCGTGAATGTTGCGCGCCAGCACATAGACGATGGTCAGATAGACAAGGTAACCCAGCACGAAGGCATAGGCCGTCACCTCCAAACCGACGTAAGGCAGAAAGATGAGGACCATGCCGAGAAAGACGATGTTAAAGCTCAGCTCCATGAGAAAAAACGTCTTGCCACGCGCTGCGGCGATGATGGAAAATGCCAGGGCCCAACTTGCGAGCTTGAAGACATTACCAACCATTTGCCACTGCAGAAGCGAAACCGCTGGCTCAAATGCACTGGAATAAAGAAGGGTGATCACCCAAGGTGCCAGACCTATAAGAAGCAACAAGACTGGTCCGCCGATGGCGAGGCCCAGCTGGGCCTGGTCATTCATGAGCCGGACCGCTGCAACCTTGTCGTGGATGACCTCGGTCAGGCGGGGGTAGTAGTCCGCCCCCATCGCACCAAGCAGAAAGCCCACATAAGTCATCGTGATACCCCACGCTGCGGCGAAATACCCGGCAGCGTCGAGCCCCAGTTCTTGAGAGATACGGCCCCGGACTAGTAGCAGCGTAGTTGCCGTTGCCAGTCCGCCCAGCATGAAGGCAGCGCCGAGCTTGGCCATGGGCTTCCAGACGTCCCACGTCTCGACAAGCGACAGGCGTGCAGCGATGGGTTTGGGCAGGCGACGTGTGTAGTGCAGGGCAATCAAAACTACAGCCAGCGGCTGCACGAGGATAAACCAAATGAGGCCGCTTTCGCCTTGAAGCCATACGGCTGCAAGGCCCGCGAGGGTGCCGACAAAGGCGCCAAGAACCGTCACACGTCCCAGGTCACCTATCTTGCGCAGTCCCTGCAAGAGAGCCGTTTGTGCGGCAGCGAGGAGGCCAAGGAGGATTGCAATCCCGATCAATCCGACCTCTGTCGCCCGTAGAGTGTCGCCAAAAAGCCAGATCGCAATGCGCTCGCGCAGGAGCCAGACGGCGATCATCGCCAATGTCCCCTGCAGCAGATGGGCTGCAAAGAGGACGCGGCGCACGCGGCTGAGCGTTGCCTCGTCACCGCGCGAGGATGCGATTTCTCGAACGCCGCTGGACCCCATGCCGAGGCCTGCGGTTTGTTTGACCATGCCCAGGAGGCTGTTGTAGATACTGAGTAGGCCGACGCCGCTGGGCCCAAGCAAAACAGCCAGTACCTTCATCCTGACAATAGAAATCAGGATGTTGACGACCTGCGCTGATCCAATGACCAACATCGACTTTATCAGGCC
>Ga0115001_10004677_pt1 | contig 10016 bp, 11 predicted proteins | sample ArcticOcean_MG_C_12_FD_89869 | JGI IMG/M metagenome (GOLD analysis project Ga0115001, IMG submission 89869) | Marine microbial communities from western Arctic Ocean - ArcticOcean_MG_CB8_130 | ecosystem: Environmental > Aquatic > Marine > Oceanic | place: Arctic Ocean: Canada Basin | collected... | reverse complement strand
GTGTAGTCGTACCCGACACGGACAAGGTTCCGTCCAATCTGATGTTACTGCCGAGAATGTCTTTCAGATTAAACGTACCGCTTGGCATGTTTGATGTTTACGTTTATGTTTTCTGAGAAATTAAATGGAAATTCCCGTTATAAATCTCGATTCCGTTTGACATCTGAAAAAGTTTGTAATTTCCACCATTTATATGAGAGAATACATGATGCGAATACTCTTGATGTTACAATGAAAACACACATTTCTTAGCTTTCAAACGCGGCGTCGCAGACGCAAGGTGCGAAGCACCGCAAAATGAAATCCCATCACTTCCCTGCGGGATTTTCGTCGATCCAAGTGTGCCACAAGTAACGTTGTTGCTGACTTAATGAATGCCCCATCGTGTCCGCTAACAATTTTCGCTCTATTCCTGACTTCGTTTCCAGTTTTAGATCGCGCCTTGAAATGTATATGTGACGCAAGGTCGTCAAACTTATGTCATTCTCAAATATCGCTTTCAGTGTTCGGTTCGCCCAACGGGAAAAGCTATTGGATGAATGATACGGCTTACCAGTTTGAGTGCTCACAAACAAGTGATCTCTCGGCTGTGTTGATAAAGAATCATTTATTTCAATATACAACTCCCTTGGTAATTTAATTGTGATGGGATCATACGATCTGTCTGTCTTAAACTCATTTAGGACGATACACGAATTGGTTTCCCTTCTGAAAATCAAATAATTTCCAATGTTGAAACGAGGTTTCTTGAAATAGATCTTCAGGTTGTGATAATCATTTCTGACAGGTGGTATCGCCGTGTACATGTAGAGTAATAGTCTTTCAAATGAACCCTTGCGCAAACCGTCCCGTTTAGCAATGATTGATTCATAACTTGTATACGCACCGACTTGTCGTTGTGTGGGGGCATTCGCATTATACTTCGCATCCAATACATCTTTTATCTTCTTTTTGGTTAATTTGTTCCATGAATCATATTCGTCTTTGTGTTTTTCTCTGAAAACCTGATTATAGTTGAATACGGCAATGAAGCAGCATGCGATTTTATCCGCAGTGTGCATGCTTTGTCTTTTCGAGTCGACTAACTTGAGGATCTCGGGAACGGTTTCTGCGGGGTTTAATAAAAGATGATGTAAATCCCTTTGTGCTTCCTCCTGAAAATCCGATATTCGCTTGAGGTATTCGGTTTTCGTGGATTCTTTTAAAAATCTGGTTCTCTTTATTGAGCCTAATAAATCTTCCTCTTCTGTCATTAAAATGTACACAGAAAAAAAACAGGAATTATGAATGAAAATGAATCAAACAATTACATAAATCTATCTATTCGTCCTCATCATCCTGTTCGTCCTCCTCATCGTCTCTAAGACAGACGGCACAGGGGGAAGCGAACATCTTACAGGTGTGTTCCCCTCGTTCCCACATCGCACTGATCTCAGGGTCGTGTCCGATATCATCATCATCATCGTCGGATGTATCACTGACAAGATCAACAACTTTGGTTTCACACATTCTTTTCTTTTTGACTTATGTCGACAGGATTTTTGTTTTCAGGACAAATGTCAGTCACTTTTCGTTGCACCGAGCACACGCAGCACGATCGGAGTCAAAATCGGGTAAAAATCGCACCTGGTGGAAAAATTTCAGGGCTTCGCTTGTGCTTCGTGGAATGATTTTCATTTTCAATTTCATCTCCATTTTCACTAAAGGAAATATTATCCCTTAAATCATACAATTGTGTTCAACGTGAAAAATGAAAATTTCCACAATGACATACGTTGCGAAAGTTGACACAGATCGTGATATTAAATGTCTTTACGATGAGTATTTACATAAGTCCATCGATACAGATCTATATGTGGAAGATAAATCGACAAAAGTCACTAAAAAAGGTCGACCTAAAAAATCATTTGGAAATCAAATGACTATTAAGTCAAGATCTAAAAAGTTTAATCTAAAACTATTTTACAATAAAAAAATACAGATTACTGGTATGAAATCTCTCGATGAGTTGATCGCAGTCTTCAAGACACTTGAACTCTTGTTCGACATTAAAATATATTCACGCAAATTGGTTATGAAAAATATGGTCACTGATCTAAATCGGCAACTGCAGCTCTACGCGTTGTACGATAAGATGAAAAATATGGGACTTCAAGTCTGTTACTCTCCAGAAATATATCCCGGATTGAAACTTAAACACAACGGTGTCACCGCTCTCATCTTCGCAACTGGCAAAATGATCATTTCGACAAAATCCGTAGAAGAGCCATATGAAACAGAACAATTGGTACGGCGGTGCGTCGAAGATGGTGATCAGAATTTCCATAAAGAACCATGTGGGAGTAGTGCGCATATCGCAACGGCATGATTGTTGATTAGACTCTCTTGTAACGCACTCACTTCGTCCAGTGTTAAAAATGTCCATCCACAGTTCTGACCATGAATTGTTCTCTTCTCGTTACCCCTCGTGTATATGCATTTCTCTCCAGATACTTCGTCAGTGAACCAGTGAGTGCATACCAAAAAAAATGGTAACACTTCAGAAAACGCCACTCCATACGAACGGTACATCTGATATAAAAATTTAGTACCGGTGAGGTGATAGACTTCTGCTTCTGATACATCTGTATATACACTACTCTCTCGGTTCACGATCTCGTCACAAAGTCGCCTCCAAAACATGTGCCCGGATTCCTTGCTGTAAAGAAAGCCATTGTGTAATGTGTTGTGTACATCCATCGAATTGTAGCATTCCTCCGTCAGTACAATTTCAGTCTCTTTCGGTCTATATCTGTCAAAATTGTCTAAGTTTTGCAATAATATGAAATCAAGATCAAAGTAGTAACCACCAAAATGAAGCATCAATAAATAACGGAAAAAATCACATTTGATTATGTTCCGATTCGTCTCTTGAGTAATAAATCGAGTGTACTCCGGATAGTTCTCTCTTATGAACTTGATGGACGACTTCAAATCCCACAGTAGGTACTGATAATGTGGGTTCGTTCGTGCAATGAAGTCCACGGTCACGTCACTCTCGCTCGGACTTTGACCCGTGCCAAAATCAAACCAGATTTGATGTATGATCTTCATCTCTGTTATTGACTCAGAAAATTATTTCTCTTATGGATCAAATCTGAATTTCACTACCCAATTCGTACCGTCGAATTTCTCAACGCTTAGATCCTCGCCGTCTACAGATTCTGCGAACCGCCACTTCTCCGCTATCGGTACCATGTTCAGCGTCGTTAAAAATCCGACGTTGTTTTGGAATACACTCACATTGATATTCGACGCATGCGCATCGACCCAAGAATCAAAAACGTCATTATATAATGCAGTCTCCGCTGAGTAGTCACCTGAAGCTGGCGTCGATTGATAAAAAGGTATGTTTTCCAGATCACCAGAGTTTCCCATCACTCCCCCGATACCAAGACGGGCCATGAGCCGCTTCTTCGCACTCACACCATTCCCCTGTTGCTTTACAACGTCAAGTGTGTCACGGGCTTGGTTGTATTGCAATGCAATCCTCACTTGAGCATTCGAATCGCCTCCGTAGTCACTCTCTTGGAATATTAGAGACTTCCCGACGAACACGTTCTCTTCGAACTTCGTCTCATTCTTGAATTCGGACTGCCCTAGCATCTGAAACTTTACACCCGAGTGAATTTGCAGCAGCTTCTCGGACGATAGACGAGTGACCGTGGATGATTCATTTATGACAACCCCACCAACATTTACGTACTCCGCTAATAGCTTCATCGTCTCTCGGGTTGATGAAAGTGCCATTGAGTTAGTGTAGCTGTCGTCTGAGATGTTCAGGGAGTAATTCGCATTGGCTGACGCGTCATTCGAACCTATGAAAAACTTTACATCTTTACTTACTCGAAATTGAAGATCCTCCGGAACATCATCATTATCGGGTGTGAAAAATTTGTTCGTCACAATCGTATTGAATTGAGTATAATTGGTGTAGTCGTCGCCCGCCGCAAAGGTATACGTCGCGTCAAGTGAACCATAAAATTCACCTACTGTGGTCATGTTACATTACACTGACAAAATATTTGAATCCGCGCTATTTTAAATAGCTATGAGCATGGACATTTCATTCTAAATATACTTAAAGGTTTGGTTCAAAAATATTAGAAATGACAAAGTTCTCCGTTCAAATGTTCAAAGATATCGAACGCGATATTAACGAATTCGTCACTGATAACTCGATCGAAACTACACTTAATGTCAAACACTCTCTTCTTAACGTCATTGATAGAATACACAACACTCCTAAATTTCTCGACGATGTTCGTAATGATTCAGATCTTCAGACGAAAACCACCTTGGTCGCAAAAAAATATATTTCTGAAATCGCTAACACAAATCTTGATGTCTCTCACAATTCTCAGGAAATCCCTAAGGTAATCATTCTGGATTCAAAAAAAGCGACTCAAAACAATGATTGGTACACTTTCTCATTTGATGAAGATCTTGAGACTAAAAACTTGAATCTCGAATGCATTATCATTAAATCTAAGAATATAATTGACGCAAATCATGTTCATATACGCTGCAAACAAATGCCTCGATCCACTATCTTTAACGATAAACATATCAGCGATTACCACACTAGCCTTATTTTGACCCGCGTTGTGTCATTGGATAATACTTATTACTACCACTATAAGCCAATAACAAATAAGGGGCACACATCAAATATACGACTCGTCTTCTCTAAATTAGATATTGACATACTTGATCACAAACATCAGTCTATCACGTTTAAAGAACGCATTCCAGACTTGAAATGGAACGTCATACACGATAAAAATCAGATCGAAATCGTGTCCGATACACAAAAAATTAGACAATACAAACACTTTCACACAATCGATTCAAATCAAAACGTTTATGACTTGTCTCTCATGTCTCACGACGATGATGATCGGGTCACTTTACAATCAGATCACTCTTTCCCTGAAATTCTTAATGAATTACACATGGAAACTAACGAATTCACTTTGTTCTTCACATACAACTGAATTCACGATACGCTCTTCATGCATCCAAATACTCCCAATGCTAAACGATACAACCCGTCTCTCTTCCTTATCAAAATGCAAAAATGATCAATCATCACAGGTGCCATAGATCTTATCAGCTCCGCGTCTGTGTTGCCCACTAATAATTCGTCAATCACTTTTATGACAATCTCTTTCTTCTCTTGCCCTGATATTGATCTGACTTTGGTCAGAGTCTTCATTAACACAGAGACTAATTCACATGAGTTGAACTTATCGACTCCTTCTGATCTTATTTTCTTTATGACACCTTCGCATCTCAAGACAGCATTCCTAACCTCCACATTCGCGTAATCGATTTTATTCAACAATCGATCTAACTCAGTCGTCGACATTTCTTTTATATGATATGGAAAAACAGAACACGCATATTTAAACTGCACTACGCGATTCGAAAATTACTTAAGGCATAAACGCAGAAGAGGTGTATATGTACATCACTGAACCAGATAGAATCGAACTTGATAAAATATTTAATACAATCCCTTTACCTGATATAAAAAATATCTCCGATATAGAAGACGTTTCTAAAATACGTCCCTATTTTAGAATATGGGAAAAATATGCAGGTGTCGCAATCAGCGATCATGACATTCTCTCACAGTGTCAGACAATTCAAAAAAATAACATTAAGGTCGAAAATTTGAAGCAACTCCCCGTCGTCGAACAACGCAGCGACCAATGGTACAAAATGCGCGATCAAATGATCACAGCTAGTGATTTCGGACAAGCATTGGGAGTTGGTAAATTCGGCAGTACTAAGGATTTCTACATAAAAAAATGTGGGTATCAGCAACCACAACCGTTCTATGCCGGGGCTATGAGTCATGGAATTAGATACGAGCCAGTCGCTACGCGTGCCTACGAAATCAAAATGAACACAACAGTGCACGAATTCGGCCTATTACAGCACCCACAATTCGAGTTTTTGGGAGCTAGCCCGGATGGTATAACTGATCACGGTGTTATGCTTGAGATTAAGTGTCCTTTTAAAAGAAAAATTGACGGAGTCATCGTCGAGCAGTATCGTTATCAGATGCAGGGCCAACTTGATGTATCCAAACTAGATGTGTGTCACTTTCTGGAATGCAAATTTGAAGAGTACTTGGATTATATCGATTTCGAAGATGACTGGGATCCCGAAAAAGTATCCTCTAAAGAAGGACATCATAAAGGAGCTATTATCGAGTTCGCGGATGACACTGATCCAATATATTCTGATCCAGGAGTCACTAAAGATGAATTTACAAAGTGGTTCACGAAAACTATTCGAAATTTACATGACAGAGATTTCGTTGTGATATACTATAGATTGACCGAGTACAGCTTGCAAATAGTTGAGCGTGACGACGAATTCCTCAATGAAAAAAATGATCTCTTGAGTAAAATATGGGAAAATATATTGAAATATAAAAAGAATAAGTCATGTTATGACGAAGATATCGGTTTTAAGCCGCCTCCAAAAAAAAAACCCATCAGATGTCTTTTTCGAGATATTGAATGAGCAGCCTAAGGAAATTAATTTCTTGTAATTACGACGTAGCCATGTGTACCCGTATGCGTACCAAAAGTTATAGATAACCCATTGTTTTTTGAAGTTCCGCCAAATCCACCAGGCGTAGTTTGGTAAGCATTGGTATCTCCACCTTGAAACCCACCGCCTCCACCACCTGATATGCCACCACTCCCACCACCACCACCGAAACCACCAACCCTGTCATAATAACTTCCATACCCGTGATCACCGCCGTATGCCCCGGCAGCGGGTCTGACTCCAGCTGACACAACTCCGCCACCGTCAAAGTCAAAACCCGCACCACCACCGGGAGCCATCTCTGGATAACCCACACCACCTGTCGAATCCCCGGTCGCTTGAGAGATACCACCGTCCGTGCCATATCCAGGTAGTGTGGTGCCGTCGGTCGAGTTAGTTCCACCACCACCACCCGCGACTGCATATAAAGTACCTAGGTCTTCGGAGAGAAACCATGATGCTCCACCACCACCTCCACCTGTCGGGTTGTTTGCGCCGAACCGCCCGTCCCCCTCCTGTCCCACGATGATGACTCGTTTTTCACCTCGACTCAAAGTGAAATCACCTTCAGTCCACGCACCGTTACCACCAGGGTTGCTCAACCTGGACTGCGGGTGCGTCGGATCGTCGAAAACGTTGTTGGGTTGGGAACTCCCTCCGCGTGCCCCGTACAATTTGATTGTATACCTCGCCGTTTCTGGAACAGTCCATACTTGATAACCCTGGAAGCTGCCTTCATTGAAAAATTCTGGATTGTTCCAGGGACTTACATTACCATACGCAGTCAGCATTTGAATGAGTGTAGGACCATACCGATACTGCGCCGACGCATTCGTGAACGTGTGTGTCGAGAAAGCGTATAGGGCGGGGAGGTATACTACACTGTCTGCAAAGTCAAACTTTGATACCCACTCGGTTCCAATTAACTTTTCGATAATCATGTTCTCATGGTCGTCGGTTTCTCGAAATCTCCATTTTCGGTGTATCGGAGTATTTTGGATCGTTGGTATATAAATGTCGTTTGAAAAAGAGCCTAAATCAATCCTATCCGTATTCGCATCAATCCACGTGTCGAATATGTCTTCGTACGCCGGCGCTTCTTTTTCATACATTTGTGATACGGATCGATAGTACGGAATGTTCTCTAAATCAACTCCTTTCAAGGTTGAACCGCCTTGTATACCTCCCATCCCTAGACGAGCCATCAGACGTTTTTCTGCATTCACTCCTACTCCCTTTTGTTTGATCAAGTCGACAGTGTCCTCCTTGGCATTATATTGAAAAGCTATTCGTGTTTGTTCGTTAGATTCACCGCCGTAGGAGTTTTGTTGAAATATCAGCATTTTATCTAGATACACATTCTTGTCGAATTTTGCCGTGTTCTTGAATTCTACGACACTTGTAAAATCAAAGGTTTCACCAGTAGCAATCTGTAACACCTTCTTAGAACTTATTCGAGAAGCCGTCGCCGTTTGACTGATATCTACACTGTTTAGACTTACCTTTTCGGCGGTGAGTCTAATGTTCTCGAAAGACGTCGTTATTTCTAATTGATCAATGTCATTATGATCCTTCAAAGCTAATGTGTAATTCGAGTCGCTTGTATTCGCATCATTTGACCCTAAGAAAAATTTGACATCTTTGCTTACACGAAATTGCAGATCCTCTGCATCGGTATCGTGATCGGGGGTGAAAAACATACTCGATATAACATGATCAAACTCCGCAATTTCGACATTGTTAGATGCCGATATACTGTCATTCGGAAAAATATGGTCAGTATCAATCGTTGCATAATAATCTCCTATCGCAGTCATTCTATTTTCTAAAGTAGGAGAAGATAATTTAATTTTCGTAATTTTAAAACATTTTCGATCGAGGACTGCGCCGTCTGTGGGATAATAATATCCGTACGGTATATAAATACATGGCGGAAACATGCGAACCATTGCTTTCAAACGATAACTCCAGATTCGTAGTATTCCCAATTAAGTACCACAATATTTGGCACATGTACAAGCTGGCACAATCGTCATATTGGACTGCTGAAGAAATATCATTCACCCAAAAAGATCTAGACGAATGGAATCAGCTTGACCCAAAGATCAAATTTTTCCTTGAAAATCAACTGGCTTTTTTCGCCGGTTCAGATGGTATTGTGATTGAGAATCTCGCAGCTCGCTTTTGCCGCGAAATTACTGTACCAGAGGCCAAATGTTTCTATACTTTCCAGATGGCAATTGAAGCAGTTCATTCCGAGACATATTCCCTGTTGATCGATACATACATAAAAGACGAAGGTCGAAAACAACACCTGTTTAGCGCTATAGATACTATACCGACAATAAGGAAAAAAGCTGAATGGGCGTTACAATTCATCAGTGACGAGGTGTTGCCATTCGCAACTCGATTAATAGCTTTTGCTATAGTTGAAGGTGTTTTCTTTAGCGGCGCATTTGCAAGCATCTATTTTATTAAAGAAAAAGGCATCCTAGAGGCCCTCACCTTTTCAAATGAGCTGATATCGCGGGATGAATCGTTGCACACCGAGTTCGCGGTGCTACTGTTCTCATTGATCGAAAATAAACCGCCACAACAAGTTGTCCACCATATGTTTAAAGAAGCAGTTGAAATAGAAATTGAGTTCATAACTGAAAGCATCCCTTGTTCCCTTCTGGGCCTGAATTCGGAGATGATGTCGTCATACATAAAATACGTGGCAGATCGTCTTCTCAAGCAATTAAACTATCCTACTTTGTATGACATTCCTGATTGCCCTCTTGATTTCATGCAGCGAATAAGCCTTGAAAATAAAACTAACTTCTTTGAAGCGAGGGTATCTGACTATTCAAAGTCATCTTCAAAAGATAAACTTTCGTTCTCCACGGACGATGATTTTTGAAAATGATTTTTCCATACTACTACTACTTCTTTTTTTTACTTCTGTTCATCAAAAACCCTCAAAACGACTCACAAAGACGCGCACACGACAGCCTCTGCGATGTCTTCCAACGCGACGCTCGGCGATGCTAACGGGGGCGGAGCCACTACGCACAGCCACTACGCACAACCACACGCACACGACACCCACACGTATCGCGATGTTTTTCGACGCTGTGCTACTACTTCTTTTTAGTACTGAATTACTTGAATAATTTCTAAATAAACAGCTTCAAAACGAATTGTAGATCAGTTGCTATTATTCAGAGGATGTTACTTTCACGGATTTCTCATCTTCTTCATTTTTTTGCCACTTTTTTTCTTACTTTCGCTTCAATCGACATTTTCGAAACGAAAGCAGTTAACTTCTGTTCATCAAAAACCCGAAAATCGTGTTTTCAAAAAGTATTTTTCTTCGTGAAAAAAAAAAGTGAAATAGAATTTGGAAATTCGGAGCGCGCGGGAGC
>Ga0115001_10004673_pt1 | contig 10018 bp, 12 predicted proteins | sample ArcticOcean_MG_C_12_FD_89869 | JGI IMG/M metagenome (GOLD analysis project Ga0115001, IMG submission 89869) | Marine microbial communities from western Arctic Ocean - ArcticOcean_MG_CB8_130 | ecosystem: Environmental > Aquatic > Marine > Oceanic | place: Arctic Ocean: Canada Basin | collected... | reverse complement strand
CATAGCTTAGATAGTTGAAATATAGGTAGCCAATCCGAACAGACTTCACAACGTAGCCCCATTTTACAATATACATATCTATATATTTTATATTTTAAAATATATATATAGCGAATTTATAAAATTACAATTCTATTATATTTAAAAAATACAAATACACAAGTCGGGCGGCGGTTGTAATTTCAGGACACTGGCTTTTAATCTGGACACTGAATTTTTCCTTGGATAAGTCTAACATATCTGAGAACCCCTCACCGATCAAATAGCCCTCATTGATTGCGTACTTAGATGCTGAAACCTGCGCGTGGCCTGAATCGCCTAATGCTTTAAGACCACGTCTAATTAATTCGTCCTGGTCCTCAATAGCGTATGATATACCCTGACTGGTAGACGAGTTAAACATAAACTGGACCGAATCAATATTGGGCATTTTTTCTAACGCATAACTATTTTTAGTGTCTAAATTCTCGTTATCCTGTTTGATAAAAGACATAACGACGCCAGAGCAACTGGTTGCAGGAACTTTAAATGAAAGGTTGGCACTATCCGAATTGATTGCGGATTTTGCTGACACCACGGTATTCATCATCATTGGTTCCTGCTTACCGTTATCAGGGACACTGATAAAATGAAGTTTAACATTTGTTAAATTGTAATTAACATTTCCGTCAACATCTAAACCGAATAGAAAATTATTATTTCTAGCTAAAACTGTTGATACTTTGATTGATCCGTTTTTATCAAAACTGTAATCATCGCCCATCATACTATTAAGAGCTATCTTAGGCATCACGCAATATTCCATAGGCAGTAAAAGGGTGGCCGTTTCGTTTGATGACTTAGGCTGTTGAACAACATATTGTCCAGATGCTGAAGTAACGCCTCGGCCCTCCGCCTGGTATCTGACATTTAATAGGTCTGATTCATCTAATGAACCAGCGGACAGCATAGCTGCATATCGCGGGTAGTCCTGGACGTTCTCAATCATTCCACTAGCAGATGATGTGGTAAAACTTTCAAACGCACCGTGATAACCTATTTTATTATCTAATCCAACTCTATTAGCTTTAACAACTGCGGTAGTTCCAGTTAAATTCACGACTGGGTTGAAACTAAGCAGAATACTATTTTTCAATAACTTACGCCCTGGAGCCCTTAATTCAAAATCAATAGAATTAAATTCTTTAAACGCCGCCTGATCATTTGAGGGCTGCACTTCATGATATCTAATATTATCCATTATAATTATTAAAATAATTTATTTTTAATAAAAAATATTATTTTAATATTTGTAAGCTTTTAGACCTGAACGACTTTCTCATAGAATAAGATATGGTGTCCAGTTAAATTTCCGCCAATTGCGTTTAACTCTAACTGTAATTGAGTCGCACTTGCCTTAAATGGTAATGGAAACGCTATCATTCTACATACTGTAGCATCTAATGAGTCTATATCTAACTGGTCACCGTGTATACGCTGAGTTTCACGCAAACTCTTAATATTTTCACCATTATTTGCAAATACCTGGCTAATTAAATCCTTGTGGATTCGTCCCCCAATTTTAACAGGCCTTGGAACTAATTCTTTATTATCTAAGGTCACTCTATAAGTATCCAGGTGTTCATTAAAAGAACGCTGTTCAGTTGAGCCACTATCTTCAAAAAACATAATGTAGACATTCTTAACAGCTGGGGGAACTTGATACATTCTATTAGCCGATGTTGCGGCTGGGTAAGAGTCTTCTTCAGATTGGTAGGTGGTGTAGTTTAATACGGCCGGGGCAGGTTCATTAGATATGCTAGTAACCAGCTGCACACCTAAAATATCTAGAGATGAGTTGGTGGTATCTAATGCGTTATCAACAATACTGACATTCTCCATACCCTGATCTGCAATTAATGCGATAGCATCACCAAAAGTAATAGTAACTCTATTATTTGACGAGCCGTGGATCTGGATGTCTGTTATTACGGTTTGGTGTGACAGACCTGTTGCGGCACTGGTAACAGTTGTATCGTATTTTACATTAATGTACTGACCCACGTAATAAACACAATTGGCGGGGTTTTTAAGCTCAGAGGCACTAGTGATGTTGGTGATTGACTGAGTCCCCACGGCAACCGCAGTAGGATTATACTGTGTCATCTTTGCGGTGGATCCTTCAATTAATACTTCATCATCTAACACATCGTTTTTTTCTACACCTAATTTGTTAAAGTCCATTTCTAAATGGATCCTAGAGCGACCGTGTCCACCTATACTAGTGTCAAAGCCATCAGATTTGCAACAATTAAAAATATTCTTCAGTGGAATCTGGATCTCGTGATTAACTTCCCTTGATGTTATGTCGTCAACTCTACTAATTTCCTGAGTCTGGTGGGCACCGCTCTGCCTGGCTATCTCAAAGGTGGCAAGTCCATTTGTCGCGCTCTGAATTTGAGCAATATCTCTATTATAATTACTTAATGTATTTTTAAGGAGTCCGACTCTTCTGAGGTCTTCTAACCTACCTTTTCTACTACTAAAATTGGCGTTAGCTATAATACTGGCTGTATCACTTATGACTAAAGATTCTCCGTCCGATAAAAAACTGGTAATATACGCATTAACAACGCCGCCCCCAGCCGCTCTCTGATTTGCTACAACTCCAGTAACTTTGGTGCGTATACTAAGGTAAGATTCCGATAAATTCACGTTGCCTAGATTTGCAGGAATATCAATATCTATAGTATTTTTGTTTACAAGATCAAACGTACCCTGATTAGCATCTATTTTAATAATCTGTTCCATTTTATATTCTATTAAAATATAAAAATTTTAAAAAAATATATTGAAATTAAAAGACTCCGCCCTGGGCCGCATAATTGGATGACTGGGGGACAAACGTGGGCGTTACGTTGACAGTCTTGTGCGTATTGATGTGTAATCCTGCTATAATCCCAGCGATGCCCAGGGCTCCAGTGACGACCAATCCTAGTGGGTCAAACGCATCGGTAGCTGCACTGACCGTTTCGCCCTCTTCTATCGTCTCCTCAACCTCCTCACCAGCCTTGGCCGCCTTGGATGCGGCAGCAGCTGCCTTGGTCACGGTGCTGGCTTCTGCTGCCGCCTGCTCTGTAGCTGCTGTCGCAGTGGCTTCCAAATCTGTAGCAGCAGGAGCTGCCTCTGAAAATGCTTGAGGTAATGCGTCTTCAACTGTTGCTCCTAATCCGCTATTGGCCACTGACTGGATACCCTCTAATCCTGCTGTTTCTGCTGCGGCCGTTGCTGCGGATTCTGCAGCTCCTGTGGCGGTGGCTCCTGCTGTTTGAGCAGCGTCTTCTGCGGCGGTGCTTGCGGTTTGACCTAATCTCTGGACGGCTCCTCGTACGACGCGTGTACCAGCTCGCACGGCTCCCCGTAAAACTCCTTGAGCCAGTCCTGTAGCATCCTCCGCACCCTCAGCAGTATCTTCCACAATTTCTGGGGCCAGCTTCCCAGCCTTGGTCAACCCCTTGATCGTACCTTCTATAGATTTTGCAGCCAGGCCACCCCCGAGCACCTCTAAAGTTGATTTACCAGTTTCCTTCATAAAGTTGATCTGGTCATCTAGGACGGGCGGTAATCCTTGCTTGACTTGCGTTGCGTTTGCTAAGTTTGCTACGAGATTATTATAATTATCTGGATCCATTTCTATAATTAATAAAATAAAATAAAATTCATAAAATATTATTCTAATGTTAATATTTCTGATAATTTACATTGTTTGTTAAAATAATAAAATATCAGTTTATTTTCTATATTATATACCCAAACTTTAAATGCTTCTTCTCTATCAACCGCATGCTTGAATACTGTATGGTGATCTAATACTGATATGGGAACCACGTATATTGAGGATTTCTTAGCTGTGTTTTTTCTGATTCTATCATATAGATTATAATAAGTGGTTCTGTCTACGATCATTTCTATATTTGTGTTATTAAATCTTTAAGTGTTCAATCCATAGAATTTAAATATATTTCTTGTAAAAAATCGGGATCGTGATTTTGTAGCTCCCATAGAACAACCTCATACTGTGGGGGGTCGTCTTCATTATCAAATAGGAGCATTTCCTGTGATTCGGTCAAGTCTGGATCCCAGTTATATCCATCACCCTCCCCGACTTTAAAATGAATTTTTTCCAGATCAAATTCGTACGGTATTTTTTTTACCTTCTTACCTCGTAGAATTGAGTGGAACGACTGTTTGCTTATACCGAGATAATCATAACAACAATATGCGTTTTTAAAATAATGAATTTCTTTTAAATCCAGGATAGTTAGTTTGTAATTTAAATGTTTGAAGTTTTGTCCTTTTGTCATTAATTAGTCTAATATAATTAATACACTGATTAATCAAATTTTTTTATTATATTTTAAATATATGAATTAATATAAATGTCTGATCTAAATAAAGAATTGAATGAAATTCGGAGAGCTTTGAAAGATACGGAAGTTATGCTTGTACTCAACTTTCCAACAGAAGCAGTAGAAATTAAGCGGGAACAGAAGGAGCTATTTTTGCAAATTAGGAGGTTAGTTAATAATTCATATAATCAAGGAAAGGAAGATGCTAAGACTATTATAGAGAAAAATTTTGAAATTATTAAAAAAAATTGATTGAAAAATTAAATTAATATATATATTATATAATACTATGTATAATAATATGCCTGACTATGAATACTACACGCCCCAAGCTACATCACATAAACTAAGAGATATTAAATATAAGCTTTTGAAAACAGAGAATAAACAAAATTTAGAAAAAACTTTAACCAAATGTATTACTACTATATTAACTTTAAGGGCAGATGAAAATTTATTATTAGATAATAAAATTAATGACCTATCCTTAAAATTAGCTGCAGCTGAAACACAGTTGGTAGAAAAGGACATAGAGATCAGGCAACTAACCGAATATAAAAAAAAAATGTTGGCCCTTTCCGTTGAATTCCAATCTACTAATTATAATAATAAAATACAAAAATAGAATAGTTTAGGATTTATACTTAGAGATATCATTTATATATTATATTATAAAATGGATCAAATTATTGAGTTAGAAAATGAACAGGAAATTTTACAATTAAAAATTACAAATTTAAAGGCTGATGTTAAAATAGAGGAATTAGAGAAGAAATTATTAAATGCATTAGTTGACCGAGATAAATATAAAAACAGGGTAATCGCTATATCAAGAAAGGAACAGATTAAAAATAGATGTCCTGAATTTGAGGCAGTTAATTATTAAATAATTAATTTGACTAATTAAAAAAATTTGGTCTATATATATTAAAAAAAAATTTGATCGTTTAAAAATCTAATTTATATTATATTATAATATATATAATATGAATTCTAAAATTTCTATTCTCAATTTTTTAAAAGATAATAAAATTAGTTGGTTTCCTGTTAATCTTTCTCTTGATGGTAAAGAAAAGATTGTAGAATATTCTAAATTCTATAACGCTATGCCTAAACAAAATGATTTTAAAAATTTTCCTGATGAATGTATTAACCGACAAAAATATATTGATGATCATAATTCTATTGCTATTGATACACGCGATTTTATACATATTGATGTTGATTTTGAAGATGATAAATTTGAAGCAGGTGCGTACCACAAAGACAGTGATAATCATATAAGCCCCGCTCAATTCGTGCAGGATTTAATAAGTGGTGGAATCCCCTATTATAAATCATTAACCAAAAAACACGGAAAACATTTTATTATAGAAAAAAATGGTTTTAAATTCCCAAGTTTGAGACCACAAACAATATACGAAGATATAGAAATATTAGCAGGTCAGTGGGCTTGGATCAATAAAAAAAGTAAAATTAGGTATACAGATACGGAAGGCGGTGGTATAAGCGACACAGATGGATTTTTTAAAACTATCCTACAAAATGAAGTCCCAGACGAGGGCGTTTATAGTGGTGGAGAATGTGATGTGAGCGACGGCTGCGAGGAGCTGGAGCAGGTTGTTAATAACATATCACTTAAATTTATTGAAAAATACGATAGTTGGACACGATTGGTTTGGGGTTTAAAAAATGGAAACAATAACAATTATGAATTAGCTAAAAAAATGAGTATGCGATCTTCAAAATTTGACCTGGACTTTTTTAATAAACTGTGGGAGAATTCTCGGTCTGCTGGTTGTTCTATTGGAACAGTCAACTATTACTCCAGAAAATCAAATGAAAAGAATTATTTTAAAATTAAAGCTCAAGGTGTTGAGATTCGGTTTTTGGAGTCGGATGCAACTTTAGCTAATATCTATCTTGATAACAGTTCATTAGATCACGTTTTTAAGAATAATGTTTTATACACATACAATAGAGGCACTTGGAGCGTAGATGATAAATGTCTTAAAATTACCCATAAAATTCAACAGTTTTGTCATACGTTTGTTAATGCTAAAACTAATTTAATTAATAGTAAAATTTCTGACGCTCTTTCTCAGGGTTCCTGTCCCAAAGGATTACAGGACGACAAAGATAAATTAAATAAAATTGCTGGGAATATTTTAAATTATACTAAATCAACACATATAGCAAAATGTGCCGTTATTGCTATGAGTTGTATGGACTATGATAATGTGGAATTTGACAAAAATCCTAATTTATTTACTTTTAAAAACAAATCTGTCAATTTAAATACTGGGGAAAATTATAAGACGAGGCGGGAAGATTACATATTAACGTGCTGTGATTATGATTATATTGAATCTACTGGAAAACAATTAAATGAGTTAGAAAGGCTCATTAATCAAATATTTCCAGATTCAGATATTAAAAAGAATTATATTCATTATTTATCAACTGGGTTATTTGGGAAAGGTGTGGAAAAATTCGTGATGGCGAATGGCTCGGGAGGCAATGGGAAAGGGGTTATTAATGAGCTAATGTTAAAATGTTTATCTAATTACGGATATACTGCTCCTAATCAAATCCTGTTAAATCCAATGAAAACAGGGTCAAATCCAGAAGTTGCGAATATGAGCGGTAAACGATTAATCATTTACCGTGAGCCCGATTCAGAGAAATTTAAATTAAATGGGTCTGTTATCAAGGAGCTTACTGGAGGCGATGCTATTGCAGCTCGTATGAATTATAGTAATAATATGGAAGTTGTCTTGGTAGCTACTCATATTTTAGAATGTAATAAGAAGCCTAAAATTGATGGTAAGATTGATGAGTCATATACTAGACGGCTTGTAGATATTCCATTTAAATCTACTTTTACGAGTGATGAGGATATATTAACAAAAGAGCTAGACAATGTCTACAGGGGTAACACTCACTACAAATCCAAAGAATTTAAGGACGAATATAAAACGGTTTTATTTGATTATCTACTGGAATATATTAAAAGTAATCAAAATCCGTGTGATAATCTGTATATTTGCAAAGAAGTTAAGGAACGGACGATGGAGTACTTGCAGGATAGTGATGAAATATATGGAGTTATCAGTCCTATAGTCCAGAAAACGGACGATAAAGATGATTATGTCGTTGTAAAAGATTTGTATCAAGTTTATAAATCCACTGATTATTATTTAAATTTAAGTAAGAAATCAAAGAGAGATAATAATTTAAAATGGTTTCATAATGAGATATCAAGTAATTTAAATTATCGTAATTATTATAAAGAAAAACACAGGCCATATACAACAGATGGGAAACAAGCATTTATTAGAAATGTATTATTATATCATAAAATAGTTAAAGATGAAAATGAAAGTGAATTTATAAATGATGAATTAGATTAATTTGGATAAGTGCAAAAATTGCCAATAAGTGCATATTTTGCCCCCAAAATGGAAAGTAGTCTCGTAGGGAGGGAAAGTTTAAACACTTTGTCAGGATGGGGCAAAATATGCACTTATTGGCAAAAAATGAACTTAGATCTATTTACAGAATCCATACCCAATCAATTTAGAATCATTTACAAATATATTTTTTTCATTTCGTTTAAAACATTTAAAAAAAATATAATATTAAAATAAAATGACACAGCCAAAATCTTTCTGGCATGACTATTACAAGAAAAATAAGAAATCCTTAAAAAGATCTGCAAAAACCGTTTATTATGCACGGAAGGGTAAGCAGGTTTACTGGGTAAAACCGCCCGCGAATTATTTAGAATTCTGTAAAAATAACAATTTAAAACCCAAGTTATTTTAATTATTATTTAAACATTTTTCTATATTTATAAATATAGAAAAATGTTAACAAGTGATCATTTAAAAAAATATTCAGTAGCAGCTCTTAAAAAAGAGATTTCAAAATCCAATATCAAAGGCTACAGTAAAATGAAACGCGGAGATTTAGTAGCTTTAATGCTAGAGAACCAGGACAAATTTATGTACTTAAAAGAGACCTCACACATCATGCCCGACGGCTCTAAAATGAGTGGTGCAGTTCATAGCAATGACTCGGTCAATTTTGTAGACGAATATAAGAAACAGTTTCCAGATGCACCCAAGAAGAAAGTAGAACCACCTAAGAAAACAAAAGAAGACCTATTAAAACTTGGTGAAAAATATAAAGAATTCTTAATTAATCAATCGTATGCTGGCACCAATATGACGAAATACAAAAATAGATATGAAGAATTTATAGACGAAGTCAAAAAAGATAAAATACCGAATAAATCTAATACTTTTGATTCATCATTTAAAACATTTACCCGTAGTTTTGATAATTTAATTAGAAAAGATAAAGAGAAAAAAGCGGAACGAACTAAAAAAAAAGAAGAACTTAAAAAAACAAAAGTAGAACCACCAAAAATAAAAGTTGTAAAATCTAAAAAAACTGGTAAAGTAAATTTAAAAAAGTAATTCAAAACAATTAAAAAAAATTTGATTCATATTATAATATAATATAATATAATATAATATATTATAAAATGAGTAAATATCAAAATGGTAAAATTTATAAAATTACTTCAAAAAATACCGAAAAGGTATATGTGGGTTCAACTTGTCAGGAATTAAAAACTAGATTAGATGGGCACATACAAAATTTTAAGGAAGATTCTGGAACATCATCAAAACACGTATTAATATTTGGGGATTATGAGATTATTTTAATAGAAAGCCACGCCTGTGAAAATAGGGAGGAACTAACCTCCAGGGAAAGGTTCTATATAGAATCTATGAATTGCGTAAATGTAGTGAAACCAGGTAGAAGTAGAAAACAACACTATCTAGATAATATAGAAGCAATAAAAAAATTTCAAAATACTAAATATAATTGCGAGTGTGGGGGCAAGTATACTTATAGAAATAGGGCAACGCATCAAAAAAGAAAGAAACATCTAAAATATCTAGAATCAATGAATTAATTACTAAGACTTTTATAAACATTTTTAATTAGATAATAATAATTATTTAATTAAAAAATAAATCTTATAGTTACATATATGTCAAAACAAGAGGAAATTTTTGAAAGCAATCAAGAACAAGAGCCCCTATTAGAATCAGTACCAGAGGATAAGGATGAGGTTGAGGAGGTTATTAAGGTAAAAAAGGTTGACGGTAGACGAGGGAAAAGGAAGGAGCCCATATCCGAAAAGCAGCGTGAACAGCTCCTGAAAAATTTACAAAAAGGCCGAGCCAAGGGCCTAGAGACTCGCAGGAAAAAAGCCGAACTCAAAAGGATTGAGAAGGAATCAAAAAATAGTGCGACAGACAAATTACTACTTGCATCACTTCAGAAGCGTGAGCTTAAAACAGCTGGCTCAGATGCTCTATTAAAAAAAATCCAAGAATTGGAATCTAAACTATTAGAACAGCAGCAAGCACCGCCCCCAGTCCCCAAGCCAGTACCCACACCTAAACCTCCTCCAGTCCAGCATAAATACAAAGATCCCCCGCCCACGCCCACGCCCACGCCCACGCCCACGCCCACGCCATCAGCACCACCAGCAGCACCACCCCAGAGATCTAAGAAAGAGCTAGCTAAATTAATGCGTGGGCTCAGGT
>Ga0115001_10004665_pt1 | contig 10034 bp, 10 predicted proteins | sample ArcticOcean_MG_C_12_FD_89869 | JGI IMG/M metagenome (GOLD analysis project Ga0115001, IMG submission 89869) | Marine microbial communities from western Arctic Ocean - ArcticOcean_MG_CB8_130 | ecosystem: Environmental > Aquatic > Marine > Oceanic | place: Arctic Ocean: Canada Basin | collected... | reverse complement strand
CGTCGTCTCCCCTTTTTCCAAATCCACCACATCCCACTCGTTGTCCGTGTCGGTTTCGTACGCGAACCCGTTTTCGTTGAGTTCGTCCAAGTTGCAAGAGACCAGCATTTGTTTTCGCCGCCGTCGCGCACTGGGGTCTTCGTGTTCGGGGACGCACGCTATCCACCGACCATCCGGCATCGTACCCCACACCCCCTGCACCACGGCTTGTTGCCACTTCTTCGCGAGCCTAATTCGTAACGCCTCCGCGGTTCGCGTTTCGTGTTCCCGCCGTTCCCTTCGCCGCGCGCGCGACGCCGGCGAAAGCAAAACGGAAACGCACAGACTCACCGCTAGCAAGATCAACAAAAAGAAAAGCGCCTCGCCCCCCGACAGAAACGGGACGCCGTTTTCCCCGGACTCGTTTGGGAGCTGGCACATTCGGTTCTGCGGGGTATGGGCATTTAGTGAGGTGTGGTCAGGGTTTAGGGTTTAGGGTTAGGGTTTTAGAGGGAGGAAGGGGCATGTGTGCCGTCTTATCGGTGCGGTCGCAATTGGGAAGTCGAAAGGCGGAACCCATCAGACACCGGAAATCCAAAATCCGCGGAAAACATGACGCCGCCGATGGCTCGGTCCTGGCCAGGGTATTTTTTGATTCGATTCAGCCGGAAGTCATCCTCACCGAAATAGGTTGAGGGAGCCCGTAATTCGTCGTCGCCGTCGGGGGGGTGTCTGGTTTGTTTTGGTCGGGTGAGGGGAAAACCGCGCTCGGGTGCTTCTAAAAAATAATCAATGCCAGGGGGTCACGTCTTTCTTGTTTTCACACATCGATGGTGTGCTTACCTGTTCCGCGGTCCTCGCGTCGTTGCCGCACGGACACCGGCCCTCGCTTCCCCCGTTCGTGGGGTACTGGTACGTGCGCCACACCGAACACCGCTCGGCGATTTCATCCGAAGAGCGCGTAGACGCGACGTCGCCTTGTTGGTGCCCTGACAGAAGCGCGCGGCGAGGCATCGCGCGAACGCGTCGTCTTCAAAAGCCAGATCGGAGAGATGAAAATGACGCGACTGGTGGTGAGATGCGTGTTAAGGCCCCGAGTTCCCAAGCTTCCCCACGCGTGTCACCACCTTTCCCTAACGCGTATACGGACCACGCAACAAACGCGGTGGTTACTCACGTCCCGTCGCACCACGCCTCCACTCGGTGTGTCGGCCTCGCGCCACTTGCGTCATCCAACGCGCTTTGGTCTCCTGCAACGCGCTTTTGCAGAGTTTTTTTTTCCGGTTCAGCCAATCCAGGAGCAGCGTTCTGGCGCCAACTCAGAATCGCCCCTCGGGTTCCCTTCACGCATTCCCTCACACGCGGGTGAACCTCATAAACTGGCTCAGAGGAGCGCTCACCGCTCAGACAGCCGCCTCTTTCCCCGAATTTCCCCTGGAAGACCCTAGATCGGCCCCGCGCGTCTCTCTTAGACGCGCCCTCCGCCGACATGGTGGCTTTCCTCCCCGTGACCGGTGCGGGCCAGGTCGCGTCCGCCAAGGTGCACCCGGTGGTGGTGTTCAACATCTGCGACAGGTACGTGTTTGGGGAGGTTTAGGGAGGGCAATAGATGATCGGGAACACGCCGCCTCGTGTGTGTGGTGCCGGCGTCGCATCTACTGTTTCACGGAGTCGGCGCCACGCGTCCGCGGCAGTGAAACCCGCGAAACGCCACGGCACGATCTCGCCACGTCTCGTTATGGTGGACGCGTTAGGAACCGGTCACACCTCGTGTCGTGGCTCCTCACGGCCACGACCGTACCCTGCCCGATCCCCATCATCCATCGTCAAATGCCAACTAATGCCAATCGTCCTAATCAATCATCATCAGCTTCGTGCGTCGCGCGGAGACGCAGACGCGCGTGATCGGCACGTTGCTTGGTCACGTCAACCCTGACGGCAGCGTGGAAGTTAAGAACGCGTACGCGGTGCCGCACAACGAACAGAACGGCCAGGTTTTCGTGGACGTGGAGTTCCACCGCGCTATGGCGGATTTGGCTAAAAAAGTAAACCCCGCCGAAGTGGTGGTGGGGTGGTACAGCACGGGCAACGGCGTGGTGCCCACGGACGCCTTAATTCACGAGTTCTACAACCACGAGTGCAAGAACCCGGTGCACGTGACCCTTGACACGCAGTTTACGGATGGCCAGAAGTTGATGCGGGCGTGGGTCGGGCGCAGCGTCGCGATCGGGGCGGCTGCGATTGAAGGTAAGGGCCTTTCCCACCCAACACGTTCCGCCTCCCTGAATGCCCACACGAGACTGACACCTTCTTTTTCATCATATCAGGCGCGAAAGCTGCGGCGGCGGCGGCGGTGGCGGCGCCGGAGGAGGCGAAGGACGATACCGACGCTAAAGAAAAGCAAGAAGGTTCTCGACCTAACTCGGAAGCCTCGAAACGCGGGCTCCCGGTAGCAGCCGCCTCAGCCGCGACGCACTTCCAGGAAATTGGACTGGTGAACAACTTCGACGCCGCCGAGCGCATCGGGGTTTCTTTGTTGTCGAATCAAAACACCGAGAATCTCGCGACGCACTCGCAAGGGTTGGAAAGTACGATTCGTAAGTTGGGGGAGATGCTGGACTCAACCGCTTTGTACGTGCAGAACGTGGTGGCTGGTAAAACGCCCGGGAACGCTGAGGTTGGAAGGTTCCTCGCGGACGCCCTGGCGTCCGTCCCGCGGCTCACCAGGGAACAGTTCGAAAAAGTCTTCGGCGACGCGATTCAAGACGTGCTGCTCGTGATGTACCTCGCAAACGTAACGAAAATGCAGCTCATGCTGGCGGAGAAGCTGCAGACGGCGAGTCTTTTAGTGTAAGGTTTGGTTGCGAGTTTTGGACGCGAGAGTGGTGAGACGCGGTGTTATAGTATGGATACGTGTGTTACAACGGACCCAGGTGCCTGGTATACCTATACGCTCCGCGCTGTGAAGCGAGTTTCGAATAAGTGCGGCGCCGGAAAAATCAACTCTCAGATCGCCAATCAAACATTGCCCCCCACCGAAAACGTGTGCGCGAGTTCCGCGACGTCGGACAGCGCGGGCCGTTTGCTCGGAACTCGTAGTGTTACCCCTGCGCTGCTGACTGTACGAGAAACGTGTTGAATAAAAACAGCTCGCGTCTCGCGTCTACTCGCGCCTCTTCTCATCACTTCTTCCGTTCCGTGCCGAGCAAATCGGTAACGAAATCGAAAGCGCTCACGTCCTTCTTTTGGGTGTACCTGGATTGGCCGCCACCCAACGCGGCGTCCGACATCGGCCCACCGCGCCCCCGCGACGGCGCGGTTTGAGGGTGCGTCGTATTCGGCCGCGTCGTGTTCTGCTGTACCATGTTCTGCTGCACCATGTTCTGCCGCATCATGTTCTGCTGCATCATGTTCTGCTGCACCATCTGCTGCTGCATCATCTGCTGCTGCATCATCTGCTGCTGCATCTGCGGATGTGCGAACCCCATGTGCTGCTGCGGCGGCGTCTGCGTGGGCGTCTGCGCGTGCGCCTTCGCCAGCCCCCCCCCGCCGCTCAAGTCCAGTCCGCCGAGCAGGTCGTCCACCGCGGCGCTCGAGGAGGGCACCGCCGAGGACGACCCTCCCAAACCGAAAAAGTCAAACTCAACATGTTGAGGTGTGGGTTGTGCGTAGGAGCTCGGTTGCGCAGATGCCCCTGTACCTCCTACAGCACCTCCTACGGTACCCGCCCTCCCCCCGTCCGCGAGCGAGCAGACGCGCGCAATCGCGGAACCCGCCTTCTCCCCGAGCGCGCCGCCGGCCGCCGCCGCGGCACGAAGCGCGTTATAGTTGTTCGAAGAATTATTCTCAGCAAAGAGCTTCGCCACGTCCGTGGCTCCCAAGCCCCCAGACGTACAACACGCCTCCACTGCACACACCGCTTTGTACGCGTCTTTCGTCGCGTCATCGCTATTTACGAATCGCAACAATTTATCCGCGAGCGCGGCCGCGACGCCGTCCCGTCTCAGACCGTCGCACGCTTTCGCGAAGCTTTCCAGAATCTCCTGACTGGGCGCCAGCCGCACGCCGCCGCGACCGCACACCTCGTCCACGCGTCGCTGTTCCTCAGATCCGGGAAGCCATTGTTGCGGATTCGTGGTGGTTGGATTCGTCCCGCCGGTCTCGGAGCCACTACCTTGGGTGCTACCACTCGTACCACTGGTCCACCTTCCTCGGCTCTCCGCGTCCAGACGGCTTTGTGTCGGGGACTCCGGGCTTTGCACCGCGGACACGAAACGAGCATTACGGGCAGTTTCGGGTACGTCAACCGGCCGTGAATTGAGCGAACCCGAGTCCGCGACGAACGTCGAACCCCTTCCGACTCCAACGACGCCTTCGCGTTGCGTACCGCCGCTTCTTTCGGTGACTCGCGACTCGCCGCCCCAGCTCCCACCCGTGTTCCTCAACACCGGGCCGCCGTTGCCGCTGTCACCGATGATGGGCGATGTCTGTTGTGGTGTCGCGTCGAGGTTTTGAAACCCGGTCCTCGCTCGCTCGCTCGTTAAATGCAGCGTCGAGCTAAATTCGTTCGGACGACCTCCCCCGTTCGTCTCGCCTCCCCGAAGCTCCTTCGGGACGTCGAAAATCGCCCGCACACATTCGTTCGCCAAATCCCGGACCTGTTTATTCAAGGCGTCGCCTTTATAAGGGTCAGCCACTCCCGTGTGCGCCGTGCATTGCTTAACGTTAACCACGTGCTTTGCCATTTGCGTACGGAACGCGGGCGCTTTTTGGCACAACATCTTAATCGCCTTCAAAGCTTTGGTTTTGACAATGAGAGATTTGCTGTTGCATCGTGAACTAAGGTACTCGGCGCAATCGTCGACTTGGTCCCTTGACATTTTGCGCATCGCGTTGGTGAGCTCATCGAGAAGGTGCGCTGCGTATGCGGGGAAAGAAGGGTAATCATTTGAGGTCAGAGAGGTTGTCCAGTACTGCGTTCGTCCAGATCTCATTCGTGTTCCTCGTTCCATCCTGGCGAAGCGTTCGTGAATAGTTGGGAAGCAATGAAGACACGTACCGGGTGCGACTTTGTCCTCGTCCGTGCACAGCGCGTCTATTTTCCGTCGCCTCACGAACGCCTCGGACGCGACGAACGCCTTGTCGCGAAGCTCGGCGACGAACCCCGACATCGCGGAGTGCGGTTGTGACTGACGCATCACGGTGACCGGCTGACGCGACATTGTAAAAGTCTCTTTTTGGTCGTCGCTATTTGGGGACCTGTTCGCAGTATAGATTTTCAGATCTCGGACGCGTCAACGATGGCCTCCCTCTCCTCTCGCGAGCGCGTCAACGCGCTTTACTCCGCCCGCGAGCAGATGGAGCGGGAGATGGCGCAAATCTCAACAAGGCTAACCCTACCCGGCTCCCCTGGTTTGAAAGGAAGCCTGGTGGACAAGGAAGGGTTTCCTATTGCGGGGGTGGATCTGTACTCGGTGCGTGCGGACCGGGGACGGTACGCGGTGCTACGCAACGACCACGCCTCCATCACGAGCGAGCTCGCGATTGCGCTAGCGGACGCGACGAAGGAAGCGGGTGCGATGGCGGGCGTGTCAGGTGTGACGATCAAAGAGACGAGTAAGGACACGAGTACTTCGGCCCCGAGTACATCCACCCGTACCGCAGCCGGAAACGAAGCGCCGGGCAGTGGTACCCCGTCCACCACCGATGCCTTCGCGGTCATCGACGACCTCGTGGAAGGGAGCCCTGCCCATGCCGGGGGTCTGTTGCTTGGAGACCAGATCGTTAAGTTCGGAGACGTGGAGAAAAATGAACAGCTGGGAGACACGATCCCACGGGTCGCGGCTGAAGCACAAGCGGCGGCGAGCGCGAACGTGACGAAAACAGTCACTGTGCTTCGGCGAGGCGCGGTTTTGGAGCTAAACGTCCAACCGAGCGCTTGGCCCGGAGGAAGGGGAGTGCTGGGGTGCCACATGCGACCGTTGTAGGTGCCGTAGGTGCGGTGTCGGAGCGTGCTTTTATGGAGCATCAATTACGGGTAGACAGTCAAACACGTTTTCGTCTATTTCTTGTACCGCCTCGCGAGCATGTTCTTCTCCTTTTTCTTCCTAATCGCGCGCGCGGCGTCGCCGTTCCAAGGGTCGTCCGCCGGTCCGTTTTCGATCTTCTTTTTCGGTTTCACTGCAGAGTCTAAACTCACGGAGTTACCGGGGTCAAACCCGCCCGAATCCGACGCGCGTTTCTTTTTCTTCTTTTTGCTACTGGAAATAAGTACGACGTCGCCACCGGCGTCGTCGTCTGCTGATCTCTTCATTTTCTTTTTTGAAGAAGGCGTCTTCACAGACTTCGTCTCTTTCACCGGCGATTCCTCAACTCCCCACCCCCCCCAAGCGTCATCCTCGCCAGCCCCGGTGGCACTAAAAAACGCAGCCGCGAGTGCAGTGCCGGTGAGTGCGTTTTTAGTCGTATTTCTTTGTTTGACCTCGATCACCTTCACCACGCCGCTGCGAGTTCTGTTCGCGTTTTTCTCGTCCGTCTTCTTTTTGTCGCCCTCGGATTCTCGGTCAAAGCCTTTCACCGTTCCCACGTTCCGCGCGACCATCTCCTGAAGGAAACTGGAGCCACCCGCACCGGGTTCGGATGAGCGCTTTTCGCTTTTCTTTTCATTTTTCTTTGATTTTGGCTTTTTCAATTTTTCCGACTTCACCTTACCGGTATCCCCGTTCTCGGCGCGCGCCTTCGCCCGCAACGCGGTGACCTCCGCCATCATCGAACGCTCCTCGTCATCCATCTCTTCCTCTTCCTCTTCTTCTGACTCAGATGCGTCTTGTTCGAACTCGTCCTCGTTCTCGTCATCGTCATCAGAGTCGTCGTCGTCGTCGTCGTCCTCATCGTCGCTCGATGACGAGGTGGAGGCTCCTTTGTTGACTTTGTGTCCCGCCGTTGCCCCCTCCAGCGGCTCAAGCCCCGCCGCAGCGCGCGCGTCCGCCCAAGGGTCAGGGCGGTTGTAGTCGTAGTTGTTAGAAGCGTCACCCGGGGTTGGCTTGGTTGACTTACCCGACTTATCAGTTTTAGTAGCGTTAGTTTTTTCCTTCTCCATCCACCCCCCCGGCCCGATTTTGCGCCCGTCCAGGGTTTTCAATTGGGGACACATCTTCGCCACGGTTTTGGCGTACCCTTTTTGCGTCGCAAGGGGCGAGCCTTGTAGCGATAGCTGATTCAGCTTCGTGAGGCTTCGTAACACCTCCACGTCACCGAAATCGCAAAATTGATTACCAGAAACGTCCAGTACGCGCAGGTTTTTTTGGTGTTGCAGCGAAACCTTGGGAAGCGATTTCAGTTTGTTACGCGCCAGCCGTAACTCCCGCAACTCCCCGCAGTTCTTTAACGAGTCTCCCAGTGCTTCTATTTCATTGTGACTCAAGGACAGCTTGTTCAGGTTGACTAGATTTTCGAAAGCATCCCCCAGGGTCGTGATTTTGTTGCTGCTTGCCACCACGGTGTTGAGGTTGGTCAAACTTTTAACATGGCTCAAATCCTCGATTCGGTTATCGCTCGCGATAAGCGCGCCCAGGTTCGGCGCGCCGGCAACTATTCCACTTAACGAAGTCAACTCGTTACCGGAAAGGTTCAACACGCGTAGCAGGGGTAACACGCCGCCGTTGGTTGTGTTTGAGGGTAAGCCCCCGTTAAGGGTACTTCCGTTGTTTAGTTTCAGCCTCGACGCCTTCCCTCGCCTCGCCTGGACAATCGCTTTTTTATTGGTTTTGGCGGCGGCGGCGGTACCATCACCGCCGTCGTGGTTCGAACCACCACCAGCGGGCGCTAATTTTAAAAACACGCGTAACGCATCCCCGCCCAGCCCGTTGTTCGCCAGGTTCAGGTGTTTCAAGCTAACGATCGTGGCTAACGAGACCAATGCGTCGTTACTCAACACGTTGTCCCCGAGATCCAGCTTGCCCAGGTTGGGCAGAAGTTTGCCGATGTCCAAACTCACCGCGTTCACGCCTTTGCCTCTTAAATCAAGCGCCGTGACACTTCGCGGGTCACGTTGTGTGCCTCCGTCGCCGCGGCACGCCAACGCCGCGTCCAGAACAGGCATGCCGCGGCGTCGTGCAAGGCGAGGCACCCTTGAGACGCACGGGAGGGTCTGTCGGTTTCGACGCGGAAACCACGATATTTTACTGGCGTCGCAGCTTCCGACACTTTGCCGTTATATTTTTATCTCGGATGACACTCATGACGTGTCATCTCATCCCATCGCGTCTCCCGTCGCGTCACCTACCCGTTTCGGGTACGTTTTTATCCAACTCGGGTTTGATGCCGGCGTCGTGCGTGTTGCCCCTTGCTGGCATAGGGCCCGGAGTTTCCAACCGGGCTCGGCCCAGAGAGCAAGCGAGGGTGGTGCGATTTTCTCATCTGCCGGGAGGAGGGGGTACTTCGCGCTCCGCTTTTCGTGTCTCCCCTTCCGTCGTCCACCGAGTCCGCGCGCCATGGGTTTCGGTCGCGGCGGGCGTTTCCGGCCGGCCCGAGCCGGACACGGACACTGATTTCGCGGATGGCAGGCAAACAACGGCGGACGCGACGTCCGGTGTTTCGGAACACGTGGTGTACTGTTTCGAGAAGACCGCGGAGGTATCGTGTGACGGCAGGAAAGGGAACGACACCGCGGCGATCACGGAAACCGGCGAGACGAGTTCGGGTAAAAGCGTCCCGGTGGGCGATTCCGAGCCAGTCGCGGTTGCAAACACGGAAGGCGGGGTTCCCTTTACGAAAAAAGAAGAAGCGGTAGTACCAAACGAACCCAAAGTTCTGGACTTGGCGGCGCTCCTGAAACCGAGCGCGTCGCGGGTGGCGAAATCGCGGGCGGCGGCGATTACGTACGCCTTCGCGTCCCACGGCGGCGCCGTGGCCATCGTGGACGGGAAGGTTGTCCAGACGTTCGAAGGGAACGGGGTGGGCGCACGTGCAGTTGGTCGGAGTAGTCAGGGTACCGAGAAAGCGGCTGAGGACAAAAAAAACGCCGCCGAAACGTCGTCGCCGGCGTCGTTTCTCGGCGACGGCGCCGAATCCGTTCAAACGGGGCGGGTACGGAACGTCGCCGGCGCGACGGCAAAGACCCCCCCCCCCCCCCCCCCCCCCCCCCCCCCCCCCCCCCCCCCCCCCAAAAACCCACCCCCCCCCCCCCCCCCGCCACCCGAGTAACGCCCCGAGTACACAAAAAAAACCTCCCGTCGCTGCTACACAGGTACCTTCCTGGATCGACGCGTGGTCCAGCGGGGCGCCCAAAGCCGCGCTCCAGGCGCTCAAGAGTTTGCGGCGCGGGAACGAGAGCGACGAAACGACTCGCGCCGTTTCCGGTACAAACGAAAACCCGGTCGCGGCGGGTTCGAATTTACCAACCCACCTTCACGGTGCATCCATCGTGGTCTGCGATGCATCAGCGGACCAACACGCGGATGGAAATAACTCCATGGCGAACCCGAAACAAAAGGAAACGGAATCCAGAACGAGCCGGTACGCCAACCCGCCGCTTTCGTTTTCGGAAATCACCAACATGGCGGGCGCCGGCGCGGATGACTCCTCGGAAACCAAGAAAACGCAAAAACAACGGTGCGCTTTTTTCGACCTGGACGGCACGATCTGCGCCTCGAACGTGGTGTTTCAGTTCATCGCGTGGCGAATGTCCACGCTGAGTGTTTTTGAAAAGATACTTTGGGCGCCACTGTACGCGGTGAAGTGCGCTTTTTATTTAGTACTGGACAAAATTTCGCGAACCGCGTTTAACAACGCGTTCGCTAAAGACTTTAAAGGCCTGTCCGCGACGAAAACGGCTAAACAAGAAATGGCGGACGTGTGCTTTCACAAGTACTTGAAAAAAAAGGTGTTTCCCGCCGCGATTGAAGCGATAGGCGTGCTGAAACATCAAGGCTTCAAAGTAGTGCTGGTCACCGGGTCCATAAACTTTATGATCAAAAACGTCGTCGACTTGATCGGCGCCGATCACGTCATTGCGAACGAGCTGGAAACCGAACTTGACCCTACAACGGGAACGT
>Ga0115001_10004660_pt1 | contig 10044 bp, 10 predicted proteins | sample ArcticOcean_MG_C_12_FD_89869 | JGI IMG/M metagenome (GOLD analysis project Ga0115001, IMG submission 89869) | Marine microbial communities from western Arctic Ocean - ArcticOcean_MG_CB8_130 | ecosystem: Environmental > Aquatic > Marine > Oceanic | place: Arctic Ocean: Canada Basin | collected... | reverse complement strand
CTTTTTAAGCCAAAAAATTGCGCAGAAAGAAGCCGAAAAGAAAATGCCCTCCACGCACGCAAAGGCAATAATCCTCTCGGCGAAACTTTCATTGCTGCCTATCCAGCGCATGGCCCACTGCGCCTTGTTTTTGACACACTCGACTTCCTCGATGGACTCTAACAGAGTTTTTTTCCGCTCAGGACTCTTCACGTACGTTTCTATCAGCAAAGAATACATTTCAGAATGGATATTCTCGATGGCGATTTGGAACCCGTAAAAAGCTCTCGCTTCAGAAATCTTAACGTCGTTCATAAAATGGGCGGCAAGATTTTCCATCACGATCCCATCAGACGCGGCGAAGAAGGCGAGAATGGTTTCAATGAAAAATCGCTCGTTGGCGTTGAGCGAGTGTTCCCAGTCTTTGACATCTGCGGTCAGGTCGACCTCTTCCACAGTCCAAAAACTGGCGACAGATTTCTTATACATCTCCCAAAGATCGGTATATTTCACGGGGAACATAGTGAATCTCGCGTTGCGCGGGTCGGTTAGGATGGTGTTTTCCTCAACTTTCTGCGCGACGTTTTCCTCAATTTTCTGCGCGTCGTCTTCCTCAGAAAACATGTTAGAGTTATGCGAATGTGAACAAAAAAACGACCTAGAAAATAAAATATTTGAAGTGACTGTGAGTAGCCTGTCAACCGAGAATTTTTGGGTATTTATTTTTTTCAGCTTTTTGCATATTTTGGCGTCAAAGGTATTTATAGCGATAAAAATGGGGTTTGACGAAAGTGCTACTTTTCGATTTCGCTGACGCCAAAATCTTCTTGCCCATTCCATCTATCTCTGACTCGCAGGGGACTAAGGGAACAGGCGGCAACGTGTTAATCCTGGAGGAAGCCGCAAGGTGAAAAGACAGGATTTGTTTAAATATAAAATGAAAATATAATTTACATACCCCGCACACGCAGAATCCCCCCCGAGCTCTTCAAGGAAACCATCGCGCCGCTTTTGTTGGTCGAGCACACGGCCCTCATCGGCATCACAACCCCCATGGACGAGGGATGTGATTATTCAGCTATGATGGACCTCAAGCATGAGAACGGTGCGCCCCTTTTTCACTTTTTTTGTCGACGCACGACTGATTGTTTTTTCAGGCGATCCTATGTTCAACGCCATCTCTGTTACGCTCATGTGTGACGCTTGTCGGCAAAAAGGTTTGCTAGAGTGCCCCCACAATGAGCATGAAATACCGCATTGGAAAAGAGATAAAAAAAGAAGTAAACTCGTACAGTCCATTATGTCAAAGGATAAGGCTATGTACCTCCGGGAAAACGCGGGCTTGGTTGGCAAGCAGGAGAACAACGCTTTTTCTCTGGACGCGGTGGATCTACTATCAATCTCCACCTACAAAATCTTATCCGCTACGGACATCCGCGCGCCAATATTTGTATGTATCGACACCGCGGGCGGCGGCTCGAGTTGTACCGCAGTGTGTGCCGGTATTTTTACACCAAGTCACTCTCTCGTGGTGAGTGCGCCCCCCCGTTCTAAAGATTCACGTAGATGGACGTCATATCCGCAACAAAAGAGATCAAGTTGGGGTATCTGCAATCAGAGAGGGTTTTACATTTCTCGTCGCCCCATTTGTGCGCCCCGAAAAAAAACTTGTGCAGATTTTCTTTTAATTTCACCAACCAAGGATCAAAAATTTCTGGAGGACTCCTTTGCCTGTAAAAGTCTTGGGTCGCCTGGAGCTTGCATATGCACACCAACAAAGCGAATTTCTTAACTCCCAGTTCATTCGTATCCCGACATTTTTTCATCTGTGAGGCACAAAACAGATGCATCTCTGTGAGGTTATCTAAGTTTGAGTGCTCTTCTCGACGCGTCTCTGAGTTTATCTCTACGTATTCAGAAAGTTTCGACAATTCTGGATGAGATGACAATCCCGTAGAAAAAGCCGCCCACACGTGTTGGTCGACCTTAGTAAAATCACGCGACAACAAAACTCCTGGGGAGTATCCTTCTCGCATCTCGCCTAACTCATCGTATCCTTCCTCTCTGATTTCCATCAACAGGTGATTGCCGCCGATTCAGCGATCGTAAATACAGACCTGGAACTGGAGGACTTTCTTAAATTGCACTTTGAACTAATCAGGAAAAATCCACTTTTTGCGGATCTAGAAATCGTCACAATCATAGAGCAGAATTACGGTGAGGAATGTTTTGAGTTTTCATTTATGTTTTTTCTCACGTTTGTATCGTGTTATCAGGCGGTTGGGTCGGCGCTTCAAGAGTGGCCGCCATATGTTCGCAGTTCAGCCCGGTCAAATATTTTTCCGGCGACAACACTGGTAAAAACAGGGTGGGCGTGGTAACGTCGCAGGACAGTAAAGAGGGGATGAGGTTCTCCTTGCAGCAGTTACTTCGTTCAGAGAAAATTAAATTTTTCAATTCATTCCTATCTTTGAATGTAGACACAAAGGCAAGCATTTGTTCTCAACTCAAAGCCTACAGGTATGTTAACAAGGGGTCAGACGATGACGTGATGCCTAAGAGGAGGGCTCTGACTGGCAAAGCGTCGGGAAAAAATGATGACCTATCGATCGCGCTTCAGCTGCTCGCTTTTTGGCCGAGCTTTTACTTTGACAACCCAAATAGGGCCAGAGACTCACCTTTCCCAGCATGCAAATGAGTTTAAGTTCAACCCATGTGAAAAAAAATACTATTCGTTAAACAGCAAATAAGCACAATCTATAAAGCATAAAAAATGGGATTGCACGGAGATGTTAAAAAATATTTACTCGAGAGGTTTCCGGGGTGCGTAGACAACGCACCCCCCCCCATCGATTGTCAAGTTCTGGTGTGTGACTACATGTGGTTACTTTTCAAGTTCACTCCCGACGAGGGTACGGCGGGCGAGGAGTTGATTGATTTCATATGGGGACCTATCTCGCGTTTTTTTGAAGCCGGAGGCGAGACGTACGTCATGTGTTTTGACCGCCCCGAACGCGTCCCGAGAGCAAAAGCAGAAGAGCACGCGCGAAGGTACGGAGGAGGAGTCCCCGTACCGTTGACATCTACCGAGTGCGACTATGAAAATCTGCCTTTTCCGTGGTACGCGGCGTTGGCGAACCGCGAGGTTAGGAAGCGGGTGTGTGTTTTTATTGCCGACTCAGTTCTCCGGCGGTTTTCGTCGAGCAACTTCTCGCGATCTGCAACTTTATTCGTTCACGGCATTGGAGATTCAGTGCGGAAAGCTACCGTCGGCTGCGTCAGCGACGCTCACGAACACTCCATCGCGAGAGATATTGGGGAGGGTGACTTGGCAGTTGCTTACTGGGCCGCGCAGTACGCCGACAAGACGGTGGTGGCGAGGGTTTTAGACAGCGATCAAATTCCCATTCTGATGCTTTGCGCGCGCACCGCGAGAAGAACGAGGGGATTGTACGTGTGGCTCGTCAGTCCAGGGAGAGACGAATCTTCGCCGGAGAATTACAGATTTCTTCCAGTGGAGAAAAGGACCGTCATCGACGTTCTGGGAATGAATCGCGCTTTGAAAAACGAGGGAGTGAGCGTGTTTGAATTCGTGTTCATGATCATCTGTCAGAAAACAGATTTTGTGAACAAAATTATTAAAAACCTAGGGGTCGCGCCGAGCATGCGCTCGCTAGAGATACACTTTAAAGGCGCCATCCGGGTGAGCGCGTCCGCGGCACGCTGCGACTCGGATGAGATTAAAAAGTGTTTCAGAAGGACCGTGTCCCACTCTGGAAGGAAAAGAGCAGAAGTGAGCGAGTGCTTTGATGTGGAATTGAGAAGGGCGTGGTGGAATCTACTGTACTGGACTTTTGGAACCGCTGGGGCGTTGCCCCAGGCGCTCGCCCCATCGAGAGCTTTTGGCTTCGATGACGCTGGCTTCCGTCCCGCAGAAAAATCATTAGATCTAGATTATCCTTTTTACAGTCCGTGAGAATGTGACAATATATCGCTTCCTTTCGTAAAAAGCATTTATATGGATCATCTCAGCTTTTTAAAACTCTTCTCACATCTCGCGCTCAATACGAAGACGGGGGCTGGCCTTTGACTCCACACGTACAAACTCAATAAAAAACTGAAAAAAACCCACACAAAAATTACGTTTACGAACGTAAAGTTTGTTAAATCTATAGAAGCGGTATTCTTCTCAGAATAATCAGTCGCGTTCAGAAGCTCAACCCTCATAGATCGTTCTGCAATATAAGCAGTTACGACCTACTTTAAACATCCATTCTTAATTTATAAGCGCGCATCAATCTATAGCAATAAAAGATGGTTCACGTTAAAGCGCAACCTTCAAAAAAAATGCCATCCGACGCATTTCTCGCCAAAGCAAAAGAAAAGCAGAAAAAAGATGACAAGTCTGTTGAAACTGCCGTCAAGAAACGCCACTGGAAACCGGGTACTGTCGTCAACCGGGACATTAAAAAACAACAAAGAGGAGACGGGAAGGGATTCGATAAAAGCACCTTCTTCAGAGTCTGTAAGGGCATCGCCCAAACGATGGTCGACGACTTGACGGCCAAGGCGAAAGAAAGGAACCAAGACGGGGGCGAATTAATCAACATGCTGGAAATCTCATCCGAACGTCCTTTTGAGGCGGTTACTCAGGGGACCCATTACTCAGAGATTACCCGATGGTCCTCTGACGCGAAGAAGGCGCTCATGCAAGCGACGGAGGAGTACGTGACTGAAATGTTTGTCAGAACCAAGAAGGCGCTGAACCATCGCGGTATCGAAAAAATGGAGATTCGTCCAAAAGATCTTATGTTCGCGATCGAGATGATGAACCCTAACACCGCCAGGACTGTCTCATACGATCAAGAAGATATTAATCGTGCAAAGAAGAGCGAAGAAAGGAAGAAAAAGAGAGAAGGAAAGAAGAAGAACAACGCAGATCCGGAGGATCAGCCCACTACCACCCCCCCCGATCTTCCGCCCCAAGATGATGATGAGGATTATTTGTCCGCCTAACGTACGTGTGGTATCATTCAGAGGAGGTGGTGTGAATCTTATTTGTTTATTTGTCTAATTACACCATTTAATAACTACCAAGGTGAAAAAAAAACAACATCCCTTCTTCGCCCAGAACTCATCGTAGGTCAGTATGCCCTCGAACCCGATTGTCTTTGGTGGCGTGCTTTTTCAACTTCAAGAAATTATGCAATGGATTTGCCCAACCTTTTTAGATTCATATTTCTTCTTTAAGAGTTCCACAGTATCGTCATAGTTAGGAGCAGGAAAACTTTGCACGCCGGCCGGCCTTTCTCTCTTGTTATGAATCGCGCTTCTAATGGCGTGGTCACCACCAGCGGTTATGTCTACTCTCTCATCTTTCAGTAGTAATTTTACGATATCATATAACCCTCTTTCTGCGGCCATTTGAATGCAAGCGTTCTCTTTTACGCTCGGGTCTACTCTTTTATCTTTCAAAAGCATCTGTACAATACCCGTCTGACCATGTTGCACGGCAACTCTGATGCAATAGTTATCTTGTGCGCTCGGGTCTACTCTTTTATCTGCCAAAAGCATTCGTACGATATTTTCATATTTTTGAATTTCATCTGGTGAATCACAATCAGAGGCTTCTACTGCTTTTCTGATGGCAAGGTTGTCCATACAACCAGGATTCACTCTCTCGTTTGCCATCAGGATTCGTACAACATCTGGTTGACACATGAATGCGGCTATTCCTATGGCCCAGTTACAGTTTTTACATTCAGGATCGCTCGGGTTTATTACTCTGTTATCGCGCAAAAGCAATTCCATAATATCCGGCTGACCGAATTCCGCGGCCCAAAAAAGACATGGCTCTGGGTCTATTCTTTGATCTGCTAACATGATCCGGAAGAACTCTAATTTACCTTGAATCACGGCATGGCAAATGCCATTGTTCGCATCTATTTGGGTTTCTGGCGTGAACGGGGCGGACAACAACGTTCTGAAACTTCCAACGTCGTCATCACTGTCCATTGCCGCAATAAAGGGATTTACGTGTTCGGGTTCGGTTTTGGGTTCAGCGTTCCACTCGTCAGTTGGATAGGGTGGTCCAAACGCCCGACGAGAAAGAGGACACGTGCCGTTGCTTTCCACCACCCAAATGCGTAATCCATGATCATCTGGATCGTCGTTGTAGCAGTGTGTGTGTGTTGGATCGCCGTCTTTGGTCTGAACAACAGTTTCCCCAAGTTTGGTACGCGAAAGTGGATCTTGATACTCTATGTCAGACTCATTGTATTCATTTCCACATTCATTTTCATGACATTTAAGTATGTTTTCATAATTTTCACAATCGAGTTTTTCGATGGTTAAGCTCATATTCTTTGACAATTACTTTTTTTTTTCTAGTATTTCGTGGCGGTGGACAAGCGCACGGGATTCAGCTCCTTTTATATAGCACGGCCTCATTTTTTAACGGCGAAGTAGGTTGGTAATGCCTTGTTTGACGTTCGATACGTTTTCAAAGAACTCCGAATCGTTTACGTTGTGGGAATATCTTACGCTTGTTTTGGGCCCAAAGTTACTCGGGACAAATTCGAGCGCCGCGTTCGAATCGACTAAGCGAACAAACTGCACGTAAAGTGTCCCGTCGTTGTTCCTCTTCAGCCTGACGTCGAATTTAACGGATGCTTCCGCAAAGGCTCCTGACTGGCGCACAGCGTCCCGGGAGTTCGCCGTTGAAGAGCGAACTTCGTCTAAGTTGACTGTCGCGATACAAATGCCTTCGCCCGGTGTTCTACTCGCGACGATGACGTCGTACAAGACAGCCTTCAACCTTCCATCGACGCCGAAAACCTCTCTCTTTTTCAAACCGACGCGTGTCACGTACGCGTCAGTGTGTTCGAGTTTGAATTTGACCATGCCTGTGTTCCTCATATCCATGACTGGGTCGCTAAACTTGTATTTGGCATTCCATTTTTTCAAAACAAAACCTTCGCAAGGAAAATTTTTTTCCACGAATCCTTTTAACTCGTCTATGAATGGTTTGTTTTTGGCGACCACGATGGTGTGATTCCAATAGTTCCAATAAATCGGAAACTCCTCTTCGAAACTTAGAATATTACCTTCGTTTTGGTCCGCCCCTTCAGAAATCTCCTGTAAAAGTAATGAACGCTTTTGGTAAGTGTTACTCCAGTGATCCAAAACTTTGCTTTCGCGCACGCACACGTCAAATGCGTAAAGTTTGATTTTATTTTCAGTCAACCCTCGCGACACATGGTGGTGACCCTCTTCTTCTGCGTGGCAAAGCTCACAGTCCATGATCGTCACTCCGATTGGCAAGTTAAGTTTTTTGACTTCATTCGTTATTTTCTGTAAAATCGTACCGGACAAAATGATTCGAGCAAAATTCTTTTGGAATAAGAAAACGTCATAAGAATCTGCATTTTCTTTTTTTATGTACAGTCTTGAAAACCAACCGTCCCGCTTACGTTGAACGTAAATGATTGGCAAGCGTTTGGGGAAGTTGTCTTCATGTTCTTCGCCTAATTCGATGTTTTGAGCCAAACGGAGAATCTCTAAAATGAGGCTCTTTTTTTCCGGGTACTCGAGTCGATTGATGCCCAAAGACAGTCGAGAGTTGTCTTCCGACAACAGAGGAAAGTGTCGAATATCCAAACTGTGCATGAGAACATCGTCGGAGACAGACATTTTGTGTGAAGTTAACTTTTACGTAAAACTACTTATATATTGACTCATATTTTATTTTCTAGTATTTTAACGCGGCGCGTAGTTTTGGTAGTCTGCGTGTATGAACACGCAACGCTTTCCATAAGGGCACGTGACGCCCTTCTGTATCCAGTGACACATTTTTGTTTTGTAGTACGCGTGTTTGGCATTCCTGCGTAATTCTATTCCTCCGTGCGCGAACTGAAAAAAACCAAGCTTTGGTGTATTCATTTTCAACTTATTCATCTGGAAGATGCGCAACGCTCACCTGGCATTTAACGCCGTAAGCGCAAGCGTTCGTTTCCTGCCAATTTCTGCACAACTCTGTCTTGTACACCGAATGTTTCTGATGGGTACAAACGAGAGGTATGCGTTGGAACCCATTATTTGTGAATAAATCTACCGGTAATACGAGTAGATCCATGCTTCCAGGAATCTAAGCTATGCTTTTTTTGCTGACCTCATCTCAATAAGTACGAAGCTTTTGAGAGATCATCGCATGTTGACTTTTCCTCGAATCCTACACAATACGATATAGTGATATATATATTTGATACCTCATTTTTTCAATGTTGTAACATCGCCGCCGATGAGCTCCCTGCAAATACACAAAAAGTGCGAACAGAAGGGGGAAAAGTTCACCACTTTTGATGCTTATTGGAAAGCATCCAAGAAAAGGCAGCAGGAACTAGAACTAGCGAGTCGGAAAGCTTTGCGAGGCAGTACTCGCAGTAAGCGGATTAAGAAACAAAGAGATATTAGGGGGTTTTTTTTGTAAGAAATATATATATACGAGAGATTTGAGTTTGTTGAGGAGATGACTATTGACGAGGTAAACCCTTTTTCTTTGAGACGGAACGTCAGCAAAGCCCGCGAGGAGGTTTGGCGAAGCAGGGGGGGCGTAGACGCGTACACCGGGAAAAAACGGCGTGGTTTAGAAGATGAGAACCAGAACGTAGATCACGTGATTGAGATCCAGATGGTGGAGCACGCGACTTTTGACACTCTGAATCGAAATATTGAGTTGAAAAATAGGATGAGGGATGTTATCAACTCTTCTGAAAACCTAAACGTGACGTCGCGCGCGATCAATCAGGCAAAGAAAGGTCCTTTCACCGCGGCACTCAACCGCCTCCGGAAACGCGACGGAAGTTTGAGGGAAGTGTCGGTAGAGCAACTTGCCCGTTCAGGCAGGGCAAAATGGCTCGTCGACAGCGGGGTGTGGTGCAACATCGAGAAAGAGATAGTAGAGTCGTATGACCAGGTGGAAAAAACTCTTTCTAACCAAAGACTCACCCGAGCGCAGACTAAAATCATAGAAGAGAGCGCAGACCAAATTCATGAATTGTTAGTAAAAATTAAAATTTTCTGATCTTTGACATACTCTATACTATGAACGCAGACGAAGACAATCTTTGCCATATCATACTTGAAGAAAAGGAACGTCCGGCAAGGAGACGTTCGCTGTTGCTGAACATCGAACAATGCCCCGAATACTTCAAGGATAACAGGTACATCTTGTCAGGATACCGCCCGCCTGGCTTGCGACCGATCGAGTGTTTAAAGAGCATATTTTCCATCCATAATGATGCTTTCAACATCTGGTCACACCTATTCGGAGCTATCTTGTTCCTTGGTTTGCTACCTTACACAATATCACTGATCAAAGAAGAGAGCGAAGACGATACTAAGACTGGCTTAGATATGTCGGCCTTCTCTATCTACTTGGTTGGGGGAGTCTTAATGTATTCTTGCAGCGCCATCTACCACGTCTTTTGGCCCATGTCAGAAACAAACGCCCTCACGTGTGCAAAGGTCGATTACATGGGTATAGTGTTCATGATATGGGGTTCTTACTATCCTTTTATTCGTTTTCTCTTCTACGATGACGCAAACACTTACGTGACGTACGGATATTGTCTGGTGGCTGTTGCATTCGCTTGCGGTTGTGCCTTGTTCCCCACTTACATGCAACAACCAAAATATCGCTGGATCCTGCAAGTTGCTTTCTGGGGTCTTGGCTCTGTGATTCCGATAGTGATAACGCACGGTATGCTTAAGTACGGAGCATCGAGCCGCGAAATGAAGTTGTTTGGATACCCGTTAATGTACGGATGCGTCGTTTATCTGGTTGGCTCTGTCTTGTTTGCTATGCAAGCTCCAGAAAAATATATTCCTGGAAAGTGTGACAAGTGCGGTAGCTCACACAACATCATGCACGTATGCGTGATAGTCGCTTCATTAATGCACTACACGTGGTTTCTTGAATCGTTTAAGTTGCGGAATTCTGGCTCTTATTGACATCACGAAAGTTAGCTGATGCGCGACTTAGGTGTAAAAAAATTATATTAAAAT
>Ga0115001_10004656_pt1 | contig 10052 bp, 12 predicted proteins | sample ArcticOcean_MG_C_12_FD_89869 | JGI IMG/M metagenome (GOLD analysis project Ga0115001, IMG submission 89869) | Marine microbial communities from western Arctic Ocean - ArcticOcean_MG_CB8_130 | ecosystem: Environmental > Aquatic > Marine > Oceanic | place: Arctic Ocean: Canada Basin | collected... | reverse complement strand
CTACATTTTCAAAACAAATCAAACACTCATCTTCTTCTTCCTTGTTATTTATATTTATATAATTATCCATCTAGTATTTAACTATTTTTTATTTTATGGTATTAAACTTATATAACGTTATGAAGGGTAGTTATTATAGGTCCTACACCAATTTGTTGTTTTTCTTCTTGTAATGGTTTATCTTCATCTTCCAACATATCAACATCTATAACATTAAAACTAGAAAATTCAGTCATATAAGCACTTAACGCTTTGTCATCTTGCATAGAAGATGCTGAAATATAATAACAATTATATAATTTCATAAGTATTAATAAAATATAACTAAAATACGGAGCCAATCCTGCCTTCCAGAATGTAGGGTCATCATAAAGAACAATATCGGATAAAATAAAATTTATTAAATAAACAAAAAATGTTATAGCTGTTATTTTATAATACAAATTATTGTGTGAATGTAATTCTTTTAATAAGTCTGGTTTATTTTTCAATATAATGGCTAAATTATTATCACCAACATCATGATCGATATCAAAATTATGAACGCAGAAGTTTTCTCTACGCAATTCTACAGCATAAGTTGCCATAAAGAATAATATTGTTACAAAATTACTACATAACGCAGCTCTATTAAGAGTATCAGAATTTTGGACGTTTTCATTTACCGAACAAATTGTTGTTTGATTGACACCTTCACATTGTCTGGGAACAAAAACAACTAACATTGATCCCATAACAACCTTGTAACTTTGTAACAAAAATAAAATAGCAACCTTAAGCCTTTCTTTGTTATCAACATCAAGTTTCATATTATAATATTTAAACGAATAAAAAAATAATAGAAAATTGAATTCTATTAAGAATATAAATATATATATATAACCAAATAATATAACCTACAACCTTGTAAATATGAATCCAGTAATACTTGAAAGAATGAGAGAATTGCATAAAGAAAAAGAAAGTTTAACTTGTTCAATATGTTGCGGAGAACTGACATTAAAAAATATTGTGAATCCAGAATGCGGTCATTCAACTTGTAAAGATTGCTTTTGGAGATGGGCAAAAGACAAAAATACTTGCCCCTTTTGTCGAACTAGTCTTTTAAAAAACGACCAAGAGGCGAAAGATATCCAACAGATGAGAGATTTGCTTACCCATAGAAGTAATATTGTAAGACAAGTAGAAGAATCATATGAAGAGCACGATGAATTAGTTAGTACGAATAATATTTTAAAAAAGAAAAAAGAAACAGTTACAACCTACTTGGCAATTTTGGAAACGAGAAGATTAAATTATATCAAAAAATTGGACTATTTGCGAAGAGCCAATTCAGGAACCTATAAAACTTATCGTTATTTTCAAGAAGAACATAGAAAAGACGTGGAACTTTACTGCGAGTCCAGACCCTTCAGGAGGTCTTGCAGACAACTTCATAATTGCCTGTTTAAAAAAATATGTAAAGATATAAATAGTTTGGGACGTAGAATGAAAAATATATATATTATGGAAAATGTAGAAACACGTGTAACACGTTCGATGATAATGCTGACAAAGATTTCTAAGATGAACGAAAAAAGAAAACAACGGCGAAATTTTAGATTTGTTAGAGATATTAATGCGGATTTGGCATTAAATCTATTAGTAAAAATGTTTACCGAACCATACAGACCCCATATGATTAGCGAAGAAGAATATGATATATTAAATGAAGCAGTTTGGAATTGGCAGTTGTTATCAGATTATAATAATGAGTTCCCATGGCCGACACCACAACCACCATCAATATTTCATACTGATAATTTAATAAATAATTACCAAGGTGATATTGAAGAAATTAACTAAATTATTAGAAATTGTATTATAAAATTTTTTATAAAATTGAATTATAAATAATTTATGTAATGGATATTACAAAACAAAAATGAGTAACAACAATAATATTAATCAAGTTCTTAGCGATGTTGATAGCACGGAAGAGTTACAATACAATGGATATGGTGATATTATAATACCTGAATTCAACGGTCATATTGATGATATTATAATACAGGAATTCAACGGTCATAATGATGCACCAGTATATAGTTCTAGTCAAGCTGACGGACTACCGACAGTGAATGATAGTAATAATGATAATGATAGTGATAATGATGAAGATAATGATGAAGATAATGATGAAGATAGTGATGAAGATAATGATGAAGATAGTGATGAAGATAATGATGAAGATAGTGATAATATTATATTTAGCGATACTAGTTTAGATATCGATACTGATTACGAGACTCATAGCGATACGGAAACAAATAACGAAGAAAAAAGTCCAATTATTACTGGTGTTGTGAGATCAACGCAAACAGAAACGCATTATTGCGGTATATGTTATACAGATTTAACTATTGAGAATAATGTTACAAGCAAGTGTAATCATCACTTCTGTAATACTTGCTTCTTTCGTTGGATTGAAGTTAATGCGACTTGTCCAAATTGTAGAGCCTCTATTGATTCAAATACAAATCTTACAGACGATCAACTTCATCGTGAGAATAAAGAAGTATATCAGGATTATACGGAATTGTTAATTCGTCATTGTCATCAGGTGACAATAAATAAAAAAAAATTAGTTGAAATGTATGATCTTCGGGAAAAGACCAATTCACTTCTTCAAAGACAAATTAGCTTGAGAGAACAAATGCGTGAAACAGAAGGATATAATGAAGGTTATATGACAGCTGCGTATCAGTTCTTTCATGGAGATAAAATTATGAAAGTCAGTACACTACTAGATGTTAATAGAAATAAAAGGGGATTTATGAATGGCTATCAAGCTGGTATGGATATTGAGTCAAGAAGACTAAATAAACTTGCTAAAAAATTTAAAAGAATTCCTAAAAAAAATATTAAAATTAAAAAAAGAAGGGTTCAAAAAACACTATGGGATTGTGGAATTACCAATAATGATGATATTGATCCTCTTGAAAGACTTACAACGCAAGGCTGTGACGGAGAAATTGATGCGGATTACCATTGAGACGAACATTAAATCAAGCAAGATTACCATTTAAAAAACTTTTTTATCTGAAAATTGAAATTAATTAATGTTATATAATCACTACTATTCAACAATCATAATGTCTAATAATTCAAACAACAGATCTTCACAGTCTTCTCGTGGTCGCGGTGGTAGTCGTGGTGGTCGTGGTGGTCGTGGTCGCGGTGGCCGCAGACGCAACAACTATAAGAAAGTGGTAAAACCTATCGTCAAGTATGATGGACCTAAGGTGGGTACTGAAGCATATACAAAGCTACACAAAAATAATATGGTTCACAAGTCCAGAGATGAAGATACAATTGATAGAAAATTTATTCCCTACGCATTTAACCAGGACAAGTCTAGTGACAAATATTTCCAGCATCTCCAACAGAAGATGATGGATTTTGGTTGGCGTATGAATGAAGATGATGATGGAACTCGACAATTTATTCATCCTACATACCAGGGGGAAGCATATCCGGTATATACACATGAGCTATCAACTGGCACTTATATTTGTTTGCCTATTATGAGCAGAGAGAATGACCCAAAGGGACTGGGTTGTAGTATTATTTATAAGTATAATACGGGCGATTGTAAAGTAGAGACAAATGAGTGGAAATCTGGTTGGAATACTCGAAAAGGCGTTAGACAACAAGCGTATAATAAGTATCTAGATATGAGGAGAAATAAGAGGACACAATATATCGAAATGGCAAAAACTGATAAAAGCGTAATCGTATGGGAAAAGGATACACCTCGTTGTAATCCAGAAACCTGGAGGAACGATATGTTGTCAATGAGAGACGAGTATTAAATTTAATATATTTCATATATTTAATAATAATAAATTTTTTATGTTCCACAATATAACAAGAATTATTATTATAAAATTGAATGTTTATTATTAATTATTATTTTTTATAAAACCAATAATATGTCGCATAAAACAATTAACTGTCCTATCCACGGGGTTATCACTTTGACTACAAGAATGTGTAAAATAATAGACACACCTGAATATCAAAGACTTCATAAATTAAAACAGTTGGGTGTAACACACCATGTTTATCCTAGTGCTACTCATACAAGATTCGAACACTCATTGGGTGTAAGTTATCTAGCAAAAGTATTACTTACTTCTATTAAAGAAAAACATCCAGAATTTAATATTGATGATAATTTTATAGAATTATACCAAATAGCAGGATTAATACACGACATAGGACATGGTCCGTTTAGTCATTTATATGATGATGAAATTATAGATCAGGAAAAGGATATGAAACACGAATCAAGAGGTATTAATATATTTAAAGGTATGGTTGAAAAATATTCACTATCGTATGATAAAAAGGAGATAGATTTTATAATTGAACTAATAGAGCCATCAAAAGAAAATGAAAATAACTGGAAGTATCAAATAATCAATAATAAATTTTGTTCGATTGATGTTGATAAAGTAGATTACATACAAAGAGACTGTTATTATTTAGGGTTTGGTGTAAATCAAAAGTTTGAAAGATTACTAACTATGTGTGATATAAAAACATATGTATTTACCGACCACGGCGAACAGGTTAAAACAGAAGAAGTATTAGCTTGGCCTGAAAAATTACAAGATGAAATAATTTCTCTGTTTCAAACAAGATATAGGTTACATAAACAGGTATATACTCATCATACTGTGAAGGCAGTTGAACAAATAGTTAGTAAAATTTTATTTGAAATAAAAAAAAGTACAGATATAGATTTATCTACCTCGTATGATGATATTATTTCATTTCCATATAAAAATGAAATAATAAAAGAACTCCAAAGACAGTTAGATTTTAGACAACATCCAAGGTTAATAGGCGAAGAGACGATCATTATTAAAACATGTCTTGATCCAAACCAGAAATTGGAAATATCATTCATAACATTAAAAAAAATCGTAAAAACATTAAACGAGAATGGCATACATAATAGTGGTATCATATCTGCAAAAATAGGATTTATCAGTGGTGATGGAGGAAATCCGTTGGAGATGGTTCCGTATTTTAAAAAAGAGAATCATAATGCGTACAAAACAAGTAATTATTCAAGTTTTATGGCACCTAAAAATTGTCAAGAATACATTTATAGAATTTATGTATTGAATAAAACTGATGTAGTAAAAGCAAAAAATATTTGGGATACAATTAAAAAAAATGAAAATGAATTAAAAGATTGAATTAATACATTATATAAATGGTAAATAATAGAGAATTCCACATATCAGGTAGTATATTTGGAGAATATAAAACAGTTATAAATCTTGATTTGGTAGATTCAGTAGATGATATATTAGAAATAGTTATAAATAGAATAGAAGAAGATATGAAAAATTATCCACAAATATTAAAAAAATTAGACAAGGAAAAAGAAAAATTCCATATTCACGGTTATGAATTTGGAAGTATTTTAATAAGTGAGATAGATGTTATTTTTTATGTGTGTAGTCATTGTTGATTATACTCGAATATATGTAGGTCGGCTAGCAGTCCTGTCGCGTGAAGCTCTTCTGATACTGTTGTAGTCTCGTAATTCTTGTTGTGTCAATACGCCTCGTAGAAATTGATCCATCGCGTCGTCAATATCATTTTCATATTCAACGTCTTCTTTGTCGCTATCGACATCAGTTTCGCAATCGGTTTCGCAATCGGTTTCGTCATCGCTTTCATCATCGCTTTCATCATCGCTTTCATCATCGCTTTCATCATTAACACCATCTTCAAGTTCTGGCATATCAGAATAATCGTCATCTTCAGGTTGCGGTAGATGAGAATAACCGTCATCATCAAGATACTGGGCGACACCATCGTCAAGGGCTGGCATATTATCACAATCTTCGGTGTCAGACGTATAATACGATTCGTCGTTGTTTGATGAATCAATAATTAATTGTTGATAATCTTGAACGTCCAACGGAAATTCTTGGTCCAATTGTGCTAGATAAGACTCAATTTCATTATTAGTATGTTGTACAAACCCATGAATAATATCACAAGGAAGCAGATGGACAATAAAACATGCTTGGCTTTCTGTAAGATTTTCAAGGTCTCCATTTAAAAGAGTGCGTAGTAAGGAATCTCTATGACCCAAACTGACATCGCTTACTAAGATTTCGTCATACCAAGTTTTAAACTGACAAATTTCGTTTGAGTATGGTTCTCTCCAAGCTTCTTCTCCATCATTTGCATTATCGACAAGAGAACTAAGTTGTTCGGGTGTGTCATTTCTACCAATAACAAACCAAGCAAGGTCAGATACAATTGCGATGTCATCTTTTTTCCAATTATCTGGAGCCAAGTTGTATGTATTTTTCACGGTGAACCAGTGGTAAGGCATAGTTATATATTTGTAATAATAAGAGAGTCAAGAGTGTGTATGCTAGTCTTATATTAGACACAATAAACTTCAATTTTCTAACTTATTTTAAAGCACTAAAAAAAAGACACTTGGTTAAATTATAAAATTTTATAAATTTTTATAAAATTTTATAAAATTTAAATATTAATTGCTATTTGTTACAACCTTTTTATCTTGCTTTCTTGGAAATAACCAGAGGTCAGGAGTATCAATATAATATTCGGCAAGGTGTGGTTCCCAATTATATGAATCAGTTGGAGAATTATAATTTGGTTTGTGGTAATACGCTTTATTTAATCCAACTATTCCACCAGGACGCATAGGGTAACATTTGGGTGGTGATTTCTCACTAATTTCTTCTGTCAATACAATTCTACAAACTCGTGCGTTTTGGACGTAGCTATCAATATACTTATTTACGGTATCTAAAATTTTTTTTCCTTCTTTTATGAAAACGGCTGAATCGTTGCTTATCCCAAGAAATAGCATTTTTTTGGAGTTTGCTAACTCTTGAAAAGATGTTATCATTTTATTATATGCTTCTTTATCCCCCTCATATAAAACTTTCAATACAGAATTTCCAAAAACTGTCTGTTGTTCTTTGGATAAACCTGAGACCCCAATAGACCTTCGGAACTTTGATGGAATATATAAATCATATGATTTGTGATCTTCTCTTATTTGTAGTTCAATAGTATTTATGAAAGACATTATAAATAATAGTGGTAATATGATACTATATTATAATCAATTATGATAATTCAATTTTATTATTATAAAATTGAATTAAAAAAGATATTGCTCTTATATTTTATATAATGAGTTCTAAAAAGCAAGGCAAAAAAACAGATAAGGCGTCAAATGCATCAAATGTATCAAAGCTGACTTGGTCTTTGACAATTGGTAATGGAGGAGAAAATCATACGGGTATGGAATTTTTGGGGAAATTGAGAAAAAAAGGTCAAGGTTGGGGTGTAGACAGATTAATAAATGCGAAAGATATAATGGAAAATATATTTGACAAGCAAGTTGATTTATATAATCTTAATAAAGAATGTTTGGAAGGACTAACGATTCCAGAGTCAAGTAAGCCTAAGGATGCGTATTTAATGGTAGTAAGAGGATTCTTGTCAGACAAGGTTCATCAAAACATGGTAAAAGAGCTTGGAAGTTATGAATGGGATAGAAAATATTGGGATACAAGACGTCAAACAGTTCTTAATAAATTGGCAAGAGCAAATGTGTGTTATGGTGATAAAGCGAGAAAAGCAAATTATAGTGAAAAAAAAGGTACAATTATAGGGTTCGAGCAATCACCATTAGTTGGAAATTTGTTGAAAGTAGTAGAAATTTTGATGAAAGATGAAGGGTTAATTGTGGAAGGAAATCAATATGATGATGTTAATAAAAATGGTATAGGTCCTCATGGTGATACTGAAAGGGTATGTGTTTCTTGTTTAAGAGTTGGAGCATCGATGCCAATGAAATTTGGAATGTTTTGGAATTGTAAAATTAGAGGGAAACCTTTTGAAACAGTGATGAATGGAGGGGATTTGTATTTTATGAGCGAAGAAGCCGTGGGAGCGGAATGGAAAAGTAGGAGCAAGTGGATTTGGAGACATTGTGCTGGAGCCAAAAAGTATCTTAAAATGAAAGGAGAGGGTGAAGAAAGTTGTTATCCAAAATTTGCTGAAAAATAAATATAAAGCAAAAATAAATATAAAGCAAAAATAAATATAAAATAAAACATAAAAACATTATTGTCAAGTTAATAATGTTTTTTATTAATATTTAGGTTTGTTATAATGAATATTAAGAAAGAATATGGTTATGTTTTGATTATCGCTTTGCTTTTATATATTACGCAACAGGTTTTAATGATTATACCTGTCATGAAAGAACGAAGTTCTTCTAATATAAAAGCTCCTATATTATATCCAAGAGATAGTGAAATAAAGGAATTAGGTTTAAGCAAAGAACAGGTTTTAAATTATTATAGAGCACAAAGAGTGCACCAAAATAATGTGGAAGTTATGTCTGTATTTATGCCTTTGTTTTTAATAGCTGGCTTTTTTGAACCAACAAAGGTTGCTATAGCAGGAGCAATTGTTTGGATTTTTAGATTAGTTGGTGGTATTGGTTATCTATATGGTAAAAGAATGTATGGTGTTCCGTGGCATCTTGGAGAGATTTATTTATTATATATTATTGGTAAAACAGCTTTTGATTTATTAATAAAAAATGATGTTGATATAGAATAATTATTTACAAATAGGTCCATAGATACTCATAGCTAAACAAAAGAATGGAAAAACCAATAAGCTTACAACCAATAGTTTAAAAGGCACATAAAATGTATATCTTGCACATCGAAATCCACAAGATTTATTTCTTTTGGCTAGTTTTTGTTTATTTTCTTGAAATGTAACAAAGAAATTATCATAAATATCTTCAGCTGCTTCTGGTAAATAATGGAAGTACATTTCTTCAAATTCATTATCAAGTTGCATTAAAAATTCCATAGCAAGTGCGTTTAATATCATTTCTTGTAAAGAATCATTACCAAAAACAATCCATAAATTAGCTAAGTAAACCATTAAATTAAATCCAAATTCTTGAAATGTATCTAACATAACCCAAAAATCAATACTTGGTATCATCCTATTAAGTCTTGTTCTATCAGTTAAATTATCCCATAAAAAGAAAGATCTAACAAAATAAAGCATACTTACTGAAAACATAATAAGTTTAACTTCCCAAGTTGCTTCATTTGGACAAAACCCTTTGTCATAATGTCTTACTTCATTCGCTATGAGACCAATATAAATAAACCATTGGGTAAAAAATACTATAATAGGTAAAAAGGCAAGTAATGAGAATGTATGAGAACAATAAAACGCATTTTTCTTTTTCAATATATCATTTTTATAACCCTTTTTCAGGTGCCATTTAAAAAGTGCAAACATTCCAAATTTTGGGTCATTCAAAACAATTTCTACTTTTTCTTCTTGAGATAACTCTTGCGTTAATCCTATGGGAGTTACACAATCTGGTGTTATCTTTTTTGAATGTTCTGTTCCTATTAATAAATCGTCTTTAAATTTTTCTTTAACTTGGGCACAACAAAAAGATAAATTATCACTTATAATTTTACAACAAAGCATATAACAAAATTAATGTTAATTTTTTTAAATCCGTTTGATATATGCTATACATACTTTCATCAAAGAGATGGTAGATTAACTATAACATTTTTTTAAATTTTAAATAAATAGTTTCAAAATTTAAAAAGTGGAGAGAATTTAATAATATCTTCCCGTAACTTTTTTGTTACTAACATTATGAAAAGGGTCTGGATCAAAAATTCTATTATATGAAGGTTTTCTACCAAGATTATTTATTGGAACCTTTATTATAGATACAGGGTTGAAAAGATATTTATTTTTTATTCTACATGTCCTACAACCTTGAGTTGTAATAATAAACCCCGTTTCTTTACCTCCTATAATTTTATTTTTTTTACAATACGGACATGTTTCTGTAGGTTGTAGTTTTTCATATAATTTCATACAATAATTTCCCATATAATACTTGTAAATATTTTAATCATACAAGTCAATTT
>Ga0115001_10004643_pt1 | contig 10065 bp, 13 predicted proteins | sample ArcticOcean_MG_C_12_FD_89869 | JGI IMG/M metagenome (GOLD analysis project Ga0115001, IMG submission 89869) | Marine microbial communities from western Arctic Ocean - ArcticOcean_MG_CB8_130 | ecosystem: Environmental > Aquatic > Marine > Oceanic | place: Arctic Ocean: Canada Basin | collected... | reverse complement strand
TAACTTTAGATTAGCTGGTGCTAAGAATGGAGTTGAAGTATCTGTATCTACATCTACTGGTGGAGCTATGGGAGACTTAAACGGTTATAATCTTTCATTTGAAGGTAAAGAAATTAACATGTCTACTTACGTAGATTCTGCTCTTATGGGTGCTGTTGATGGATTTACTGTTACTGAAGGTGCTTAATAAGTTAACTAACATTTAATATAAATTAGAGCTATTCTTAATTGAGTAGCTCTTTTTTTTTGCTCTATACTTAAACCAAACAAAAACAACGTTTTACCGTTATATAGTTATGATTATAACTAATATAAACTCCACGCAAGTATTCGATGCAATACTAAGGACAGACACTACATACGCAGCTAGCGAACTAACTATATGTTTGATAGAAGAGGGTAAGTCCGAAGTGACTTATTATACTCCTATTAACTTAGTATACTCTAATAATAGTGTACAGGTAATATATACTATAGAAGATGGATTCTTTTCTAACGAACAGTCATTCTTATTAACTATAAAGGATGCTAACAGTAAAATGTTATTTAGAGATAAATTACAAGTAAGAGGAGCAGCAGTTGATGAAGTAATAGAAGACGATAGATATGAATTAGCTGATTCTGACGATGGGTTTGTATTTATAGATGACTCTTATAATGATACTACTTATGTAGGTATTACTGAAACATTAGCTGGTGATAAACATTTCACACATAATCAAAGTAGTGCTTCTGCAACATGGTCTATTACTCATAACTTAGCTAAATTTCCAGCAGTTTCTGTTGTAGACTCTGGTAAGAACGTAGTAGTAGGAGATGTTCAATATGTAGACTCAAATAGCATTATAGTTAATTTTACTGCTTCATTTAGTGGTAAAGCTTACATGAATTAAACAAAATAAATATATATATTAATAATTTAAACAAATAACAAATGGCAATTAAATATTTAAGTAACATATCCTTAGAGGGTAATGAGTTACAAAATGTAAAGATTCATCCTGTAGGAACAGCACCTTCAAATGGACAAGGTAAATTGTATTACGATACAGCTACCAACAAATTAATGGCAAACAATGGTTCTGCTTGGTATTCTGTAAATGGTGACTTAGAGTCATTAGGTTCAGGTGATACTAATACTTTAACAATTGGGGGAACTGCTACAGCTCCTACTGTAAGTGCTGTAACTTCTGCAATTATTGACGGAGGTACTGGTCTTGCAACTGCTGATCAAATTCATTCATTCGTTACTACTCAAATTGGTGCAATCGCTGGAGAAACTACTACAAGTATTTCATTATCATCTAACATATTAACATATACGGATGAAGCTGGAACTGATACTGATTTAGATTTATCTCTTTATTTAGACGATTCTAACTTAGCTAGATTAACTTCTGGTTCTTTAAATGGTTCTACTGGTTTAGCTACCTTTTCAAGAAGTGATTCTTCTACGTTCACAATTGATATGAGTGACTTTTTAGATGCTATCACATTAAATAATACTCTTACTAGTACATCTACGACTGAAGGTCTTACAGCTGCACAAGGTAAAGTATTAAAAGATAGTATTGATGCTCTTGTTGATGAAGATACTCAATTAACTGATGCTGAGATTGCTGCAATGGGATACATTAAAGATTACACTGTTACTCAGGGTGATGTTACTGCACACCAAGCTGCATTAAGTATTACAGAGTCTCAGATATCTGATTTGAATCATTTCTCTGGTGCTTATGCTGACTTATCAGGTAAGCCAACTATACCAACTAATAATAATCAATTAACTAATGGTAATGCTTATATTTCTGACTATACAGTTACTCAAGGTGACGTAACAGGACATCAAGCTGCTTTATCAATAACTGAATCTCAGATTAGTGATTTATCTCACTTCTCAGGTTCTTATACTGATTTAACAAATGTACCTTCTACAATTGGTGCACAAGATTTAAGTATATCAAGTAACGTAATAAGTATCTCTGATGGTTCTGGTATTACATTATACGATCAAACATTGAATACTACTGATAACGTAGAGTTTAATGATATTACTGCTGACAAGATTTATCTTGATCCAGAAGGAATGGCTGGACCAGCAATTGGTTCAACTGCTAATATATATGCTAAGTCTACTGCAACTAGTGGTAATAAAGCTGGTGTATGGACTCAGTTTGATACTGCTGCTTCAGGAACATCTTCTGTATACTCTACTGCTCAGGTAGTAATGGCTAAGATGACTGGTGCTGCTCAACAAAATTCTGCAACAGGTGTTGATACTTATGCAAGATATGAAGGTACTGGTGGATTCACTGGAAGTATAGCTGCTTTAACTGCTGCTGGTTCTTACAGAGGTTCTGATGCTGGTGCTAATAACGGTGGTTCTAACTTTGTTATGGGTGGTAATATTACTGCTGATGTACAAGCTGGTTCTAGTGGTTTATTAGAATATGCAAGAGCTGCTAATATTGATTCTATTATAAACAATGGTGCAAGTGTAGCATATGCACAAGGTGCTCACATTGGAGTTAATTTAAATGGTGGTACAGTAACAGATGATGTTGATGTAGTTCTTTTAGATTGGGATCAATCAGGTGGAACTATAGGTGGTGACTTTAACTACTTAAGATTAGGTGGACCAAGTGATGTTGCTCCTACAAGTATAACAGGAGATGCTAAAGCGATTAACTCGCCTGTAGATATTCCTTCTGAATTTGCTGGGACAATGGAAGCTAAGTCATTTATAAAGACTAGTGGTACTGCAAGTCAGTTCTTAAAAGCTGATGGTACTGTAGATTCAAGTTCATATATAACTGGTTATGCAGTTACTCAAGGTGATGTAACTGGTCATCAAGCTGCACTTTCTATTACTGAAAGTCAAATTAGTGACTTAAATCACTTCTCTGGTGCTTACGGAGATTTATCTGGATTACCTTCATTAGCTCCTTCTACTGCTGAACAAAACGTTCAAAGTGATTGGAATGCTGCTTCAGGTGATGCACATATATTAAACAAGCCAACTATCCCAGCTGCTGCAAGTGCTGCAAGTACAACTGTTGCTGGTATAATTGAAATAGCTACTAACACAGAAGCTAAAGCTGGTACTCTTACAAATAGAGCTGTAACTCCTCAAGGATTACAACAATCTGTAGATCAAGAGCATACTGCTAATAGAGCTTCGGTTCTAATTGGTAACGGTTCTTCTACTGCTCTTACTGCTACGCATAACTTTGGTGATGCTAATGTAATGGTATCTATATTAGAAGTTTCTACAAATGAAATAGTATTTGCTCAAACTGAGTTAGGTACTAATGCTGTAACTGTAACTTTTGCTTCTGCTCCAGCAACTAACGCTTTTAAAGTTAGTATGTTTAAAATGAGCTAATAGATTACAATAATAATAACTAGAATATACCCTCTTTAATATGAAGGGGGTAGTATTCTTTAAATAATAAAAGATATGAGTGTGAAATTTGTACAAGATGTAGAGATAACTTCAGGGAAAATAGAATTAACTAATGCAACTGCTAATGAGATAGTTTGTAGTGGTAACCTTGACTTAATTTCTGATGATAATACTAATGATACTTTAGATATAGGAACTACTACCCAAAGTTGGAAAGGTGTTAATATTAATACTGGTAGTTTAGCTGTTAGAGAGCAAAGTGGTTCTGGATTTGTAACTATGACTCCATCTGCTAATTTAGTTCAAGTAAATACTGGTGGTGGATATAAAATTACTGGTGGAACAAGTTCACAATTCTTAAAGGCTGATGGTTCTGTAGATTCTACAACCTATGCAACTGGTACTATACCAACTTTAACTAGTCAATTAACTAATGATTCTAGTTTTGTAACTAACACTGGTGACTTTGTAAGTGCATCTGGTGGTACTCAAGATATAGATGGACTTAAAACATTTACTAGCAATACAGTGTTTGAAGCTAACTTTGGTAACCTAAACACAACAACGGATACAGGAGTTCAGTTTGAAGTAGGTACAACTGCGATGAATACGATGCGTACTGATGCAGATGCATTCAGAATATATATGGGTGGATCTACTGGAGTTGGTACTGTCTATGAAGTATCTCAATTAGGTGAACATCAATGGGATGGATCTGGTGGAGGAACTAGAATGAAATTAGATGTATCTGGTAATTTACACTGTGATGGTGATGTTACAGCTTACTCTACATCTGTTTCTGACATATCAATGAAAGATAACGTAGAAACTATAGAGAATGCTACAGAGACCGTTAAGCAATTGAGAGGTGTATCATATACATGGAATAAAGGGCATAGAAAAGGATTAAGTGAAATAGGTGTTATAGCTCAAGAAGTTGAGAAAATATTACCTGACTTAGTGCACGACAAAGAACTTTTAGATGGTAGTCCAGTTAAGACTGTAGATTATCAAAAAATGATAGGATTACTAATAGAATCAAATAAAGAATTATCTGACAGACTAGATAAGTTAGAAGGATGTTCTTGTAAAAAATAATAAATATGGCATTACAATCAAGTGGACAAATAAGTTTAAATGATATACGAGCAGAATTAGGTGCATCTACTACAAACGTAAGTTTAGGTGCTATGTCTGATACTGCTGGTTTTGCTGCTCAAGATAAGATATCTGATTTTTATGGATATAGTGCTGGAGGAACATCATTCTCAGCTGGTCCAAAACAGACTAGTTCAGGTTTTGCTTGTTTTCAGAGTCAGAATGTAACATACTATCATAATGGTTCTGGTTCAGACCCAGCATCAAATGATTATATATATACTGATTCAGCTATGACTACTATCGTAGGTTCTGGTTACTATAGATGTGATACTCAAGCTTTCGAATGGTTTAGGACTAATGGATTTGGTAGAATATTTTCATATGGTCAATGTTAGACGAACAAAAACGCACTTTTTGCGTTATATAAGTATATAAAATTAATAACAATAATATGGAAAACAATAATAATGTAAGAATGCTTAATTTATCAGCATATCAAGCTCCAGTAGTGGAAGAGATTGTAGGTAAAGAATGGATATCTTATGGTGAAAATAACGATTACTTTGATACTCTTATACAGAGATATTTAGGTTCTCCTACTAATAGTAGATGTATTAACGGTATTGTTGATATGATTGCTGGTAGAGGATTAGAGTGTACTGATTCAGATACTCAACCTGAAGCTCATGCTAAGATGAAGTTGTTATTAAAGAAAAGAGAAATAAAGAGAGTAGCACATGATTATAAAATGTTAGGTCAAGCTGCTGTTCAAGTAATATATAATAAGAGTAAAACTAAAATAGTTAAGATAGTTCACCATCCAATGGAAACTCTTAGAGCTGAAAAATGCGATAAGAATGGAACTATAGCTGCTTATTACTATCATCCTAAATGGGCTGAATTAAAGCATAGTGATTCTCCAAAAAGAATACCTACATTTAGAAATGGTACTAAAGGACAAAAAGTAGAGTTATATATATTTAAGCCTTATAGATCAGGTTTTTATTATTACTCTCCAGTTGATTATACTGGATGTTTACAATATGCTAACTTAGAAGAAGAAGTTTCTAATTACCATATTAACAATATTAAGCAAGGGTTACAACCTACGTTATTAATGAACTTTAATAATGGAGTACCTAATGCTGAAACACAAGAAATGATTGAAAGAAAGATATATGATAAGTTTTCTGGATCATCTAATGCTGGTAAGTTTATACTAGCCTTTAATGATAGTCAAGAGACTGCTGCTGATATCCAACCTATACATTTACCTGATGCTCATGCTCAATATCAATTTATGAGTGATGAAGCTACACAGAAGATTATGTTAGGACATGGTATTGTATCACCAATATTATTAGGTATTAAAGATAATACTGGATTTGGTAACAATGCTGAGGAATTAAGAACAGCTGCTGTATTAATGGATAACGTAATTATTAAGCCATTACAAGACGGTTTATTAGATGGGTTTGAAGAAATACTATCATTCAATAAGATTAACCTTGATTTATACTTTGTAACTATTCAACCAATTGAATTTACTCAATTAGAGAATATATCTACTTCTATTAAAAGAGAAGAAGAAACTGGAGAGAAAACAGAAGATGCTGATAAATCAACTAAAGAAGAAGGGAAATAATTATGAAAGCACTATTTATAAATGTAAACGACTTGAAAAGAAAGTCAATACTAAGTGGTAATCTGGATGGCGATAAAGTCATTCAGTTTATCGAGGTAGCTCAGGATACTGCTATTCAGAATTACTTAGGTGGAAAACTATATCAAAAGCTACAAGACTTAATTGTATCTGAGACACTGTTTGATGCCTCTAATAACGATTATAAGGTACTTTTAAACGATTATATCAAGCCTATGCTTATATGGTATACTCAAGCTAATTATCTTCCATTTGCTGCATTCACTGTAAGTAATGGAGGTATATTTAAAAGAAGTCCTGAAGGTACAGAATCTGTAACTAGAGAAGATTTAAGTATGTTAACTGCAAAGGTAACTGATACTGCTGATTTCTATACACAGAGGTTTATCGACTTTATGAATTTTAATAGTACTCTATACCCAGAGTATACAGGAAATCAAGATGGAGATATGTATCCAGATAGAGAAGTACAATACACAGGATTCGTATTGTAAGATGTTTAATATGATAGTCCTCGTATGTTTAATATGAGGGCTGTTTAATATAATACTATGATTAAATTATATAAAGCAAAGACAGATAATATTCTTAAGTTAAAGGAATATTTAAGTAAGATAATAAGCTCTGACTCGAGGGGCTGCGACAAGATCGAGAAGAAATAAAAATGCTTAACTGTTAGGAGTGACAGATAGGACAGATTATAATCAATTAATATTTCTAATAATTAAACTAATGACTAAAATAATTGACGTAATTCTAAGCTATATGTTTGGATCACTGAAGTCTTTTATATTTAAGAAAAGAATAGCCAAGAAGATTCTAAGACTAAAATATCATATGATGTTTAGAGTTATAGAAACTACTCGTGCTAGGATCAAGTACCAGAAGTTCTATAATTGTTCACATGCAGATTCTACTAAAAGATTTGATGCTACTAAGTCTCAAATGTTTGTAGATTTCATGAACTTTAAATTAGATACCGTAAGGGATGAATTTCAAGGATTAATAGTGGAAGCATCGGAGTCTGTAGACAACGATATGCTTAAAGACAAGGTCTATGCATGTATGACAAGAACAGTTACTGTATACATAGATAAAACAAGGATGTGCTTTATTAAAAAAGGTATACCTTACGATGATGCCGATGAAATAATAAGATTATTTGAGAAATGGAGAGAAGAAACGATAACAGTTATTTCAAATGAGATAACAAATATATTCGCTTCTAATTACCATAGTACAAAGTATGAAAACTTATTAGCAGTATTAGGAGCTATTTCGATAGCTATTGCTTTAATACCTAAAGATGGTGTTGCAGCATTTAATGCTATTAATGGTAAATTCATGGAAACTAAATACAAGGATAGATGAGAGAAATAGATTTGATAGTTGTTCATTGTTCAGCTACTCCAGAAGGTAAACATTTCAGTACTGATACAATCAGAGACTGGCACGTCAAAGAAAGAGGATGGTCAGATATTGGTTATCATTACGTTGTTGAACTAGATGGGAAGGTAATTTCAGGGAGACCTGTACAAAGAGCTGGTGCCCACGTTAAGGGCTATAATAGAAGTAGTATCGGAATCTGCTACGTTGGTGGTATGACAAAAGATATGAAGTCACCTAAAGATACTAGAAACAAGGAACAACTAGAATCTATCATTTGTTTATTATGGGAGTTAAAAGAAGAATATCCTAATGCTATAATTAAAGGGCATAGAGATTTCAGTACAAAAGCTTGTCCATCATTTGATGCGACAGTTGAATATAATTATATAAGTTATGGGAAAATATAAAGAAGATAACGGAACTACAAGAGTTGGTGACTTTCTAAGAGACATAGATGTTAGCAAATCATTAGAGGTAGTTGGCAACCTTGTTAAAGGCGATATAAATGGTGCTATCGATGCTATTACAGGAGCTGAGTCAATTAGTCCTGAGCAGAGAGAACATGCTTTAAAAGTGATGCAATTGGATATAGAGGAAATGAAGTCTGTCTCGAAGAGATGGGAAGCTGATCTTAAATCTGATTCAACATTAGCTAAGAACGTTAGACCTTTGAGTTTAATCTTTCTTACAGTAACAACAGTAATATTAATATATCTAGATTCATTTAGTGTGGATATATTAGTACCATCTGAATGGATTGAATTATTGAAATCATTATTACTAGGTATCTATATTGCATACTTTGGTAGTAGAGGATTAGAAAAATATAGAAGTATAAAGTAATTGTTTAATATAATAGGGATATGAAGTGTGTAAAAATAAGTAAAGATCATCATAGAATAAGTATAAATGATGTAGATGTAGTATTAGAAAGAAGCGAAGTTAGACACTTAATACAAGTACTAGATAATAGTATAGATGTATGTCAAGTTGAAGAAGTTGAAGTTATATCTAAAGAAGACTACATGAAGATGATTGCTAAAGCTAAAGAAGATGCTTTATCAGATAATGATGAGGATTGTGATATGTGTGGTGCTTAACACAATATAACTATAAACAACCTTTTAACAGAATAAGTAATATATAAAAAGATAGAAAAAGTAGAGTTACATTTAATTATGTAGCTCTTTTTTCGTTTAACATAGTACCCAGAGAATTATAACCACTTATACTGTTTTAATCTAACGATGTTTAATTTTATGCTTTTTTTTATATTTAATATTTAGATATAATAAAGTATTAAGAAATGGTACAAAGGTATAACAAAACACCTTATCTACCAAATGTTTTAGCACTTATTTTTTAGCTACTCGAAGTTATTTATATTCATTCTAAATAACAAATATACGCCAACAGATAAGGATGTATTACGTTATATATATAAACTAACTAAACTATGATAGAACAAAACGAATTAATTGGAATAATACTTGTATTACTTATCAAAGATATGTATACTAAAGTAAAGTCCTTATTTAGACTCATTATAAATAAGCTATTTAAGAGAAAATAACTACTAAAAAGTTTGGTGGTTCGGGATATTATATGTATATTTGTAGGGAACAAATAAAACAACACTATGAGAAACTTAATAATAATAATGGCACTATCAATATTAACGTTTAGTTGTCAAGTAGATGATATAAATGAAGTTGACTTATGTCAAGATATACCAGAAGGTACTTATATATCAAATATGACTAACAGAGTATTATATATAGATATGTCTTCTAACTGGGCTAGAGTTACTACTAATGTAAATAAAGACTATAAGATATTTATAACTGAATGTAATGTTGAGTTAATAGATGCACAAGGTTCTATATATTTTCCTTTAGTATCTTTTGATGATGTAGACGGGCATACACTTGTATGGAGTGATAATTTAACTTATGTAAAAATAAACTAACACTATGACAATATATATATTAATATCATTAGGATGTACCTGTATAGGTTTTATATTTGGATATAACGCTAAGAGTTATGAAGAACAATAAAGATACAGAAGGTTTAAAGTATCTTAAGTGGTCTGATTTTGATTGTCCTTTAGAGGAAGGATCAGGATATAGATTCATGGAAAGATTACCAGTCCTTATATTAGATCAATACATAACTAAGACTAGATATATAATACCTGTATTAGAAGGTTATATGTCTCCTTTGTATGCTAATAAGATTAAACCAGCAAGAAGCTCACATAGAGTAGGACATGCTATTAGAGTTGGTATAACTGCACCTGATAAGAGAATGAAGTTTATTGCATTCCTTATACATCAAGGAGTAAGAAGAATTGGATTTGATGACGTATCTGTTTATTATGATACTGATGATCTAAAGAGACCGTTTTTAACCTACGGATTTAAAGGTTAATACAATGGGGATATAACTCAGCTGGCTAGAGTATCTGCCTTGCACGTAGAAAGTCGTGGGTTCGAATCCCTCT
>Ga0115001_10004633_pt1 | contig 10076 bp, 7 predicted proteins | sample ArcticOcean_MG_C_12_FD_89869 | JGI IMG/M metagenome (GOLD analysis project Ga0115001, IMG submission 89869) | Marine microbial communities from western Arctic Ocean - ArcticOcean_MG_CB8_130 | ecosystem: Environmental > Aquatic > Marine > Oceanic | place: Arctic Ocean: Canada Basin | collected... | reverse complement strand
TATGAATACATTTGGCTACTATAAAAGGTATTTTTATATTTTAAAGAATATTCATTTTTACTATTTTTCTATTTTATCTTTTTTTGTAAATTTTAGAATTAAAAATAATTTTATTAATTAATTAATAAATAATTGATAAATAATTATATTATTTAAATAATTAAATTTAATTTCTTAATCTGAAAAATCTTTATAATTAAATTATCTAGATTTTTAAATATATAAAAGATATGGGAAAAAAGAAAGAGAAAGTTAAGGTCGTCATTGAAAAAAGAGTAGGCCCACCAGTATAGGAAGGAGAGGAATTTTTCGCGGTATGTCATATTTATGCATCTTTTAATGATACAATTATCCATGTTACAGATTTGACTGGAAGAGAAACTTTATGCCGAGTTTCAGGTGGAATGAAAGTTAAATAAGATAGAGAGGAAGCTTCCGTATACGCCGCAATGATGGCAACATAGGATGTTATAGCTAGATTAAATGAATTAAGAATTACTTGTCTACATATAAAAATTAGAGGATAAGGAGGAGTTAGAACATGTGCTCCAGGTCCAGGCGGTTAAGCTGTTTTAAGATCTTTAGCCAGAAAAGGAATCAAAATTGGTAGAATTGAAGATGTTACACCTATTCCTACTGATTCAACAAGAAAAAAGGGTGGTAGAAGAGGAAGAAGACTTTGATTAGTTTTGATAAATAAAAATTTGATTTGTATGTATAAATAAAACAACAAAAAGAAAAAATATTTGAATTTTTATATTCTATATTTAATTATTTTTCAATATTTGATCATTTTTAAAACTGATAATATAAAATTAATTAATTAATAAAACTATATTCTAAATTAATTGTAACTGATTATTAAATATAATGAAAATCAGAAAGCCAAGAAACTACAGTTTTGGTAGAACTAATAACGATTTCAGGTAATATAACTTTTCTTTGTTATTTATAGATTATTAGATCAATAAGATAAAAGAATAAAAGATTCTCTAGTAACATGGGAATGACCAGATAAAAGTATTTAAGTTTACCACGAAATTCATAAGAGTTTAAAAATATGTTCCAATCACAATCAATGAGAAAGACAGCACCTTAACCTTTTAGAAAAACATAAGATTTTTATTAGACTTAAAAAAAGTTGTGGAAAACTAGAGTTTCGTTAGATTAACCAAAACCTTACCTTAAAGATGAACATTTATTAAGAAGAAAAAATGTGTTTTAAGGTGATTCAAAACTTAACTTTGATAAAAATCCAATATGGAAATCTAGAATGTCAAAAACCGAAGTTATGAGATATATAAATGAAGGAACTATGCCAGATAATAGTAGAGTTCCACTTCCATGGAAGAGATAATTAAATTAGGAAATGACCTCTACAGATCCTGCAAATGTAAGAATGTCTTAAAATCTAGGTTTCACTGCAATGGGAAATTTTAAAAAGAAATCTTCACTTTAAATTGATGATTCATTAGCTGGGAAAGTTGATGTAAATAAAATAAGAAAAATTCGATAATCTATACGAAAGAGATATGCAAATAGAAGAAAAATTAATAAAATATTTTCAACATGGGATAGAGAAAATAAGGGTTATGTTAATGCTTCAGATGTTTATACAATGTGTAATGATTTAGGCCATGATATCAATTTAGATGAAGCTAAAGTACTTTTAACAAGTGCAGATAATAATAATAACTAAAAACTTAATTTTGATGAGTTTTTAGTTATGATTTACAATGTTAAAGATACTCCATTAAATGTAGATCTAAGTTCTTTAAGGAAATCTCAAATGAACTACAAAAAAGGTGACTTTGTAACTTTAAAAAAATTAAGAGAAACTTAATAAATATAATAACGAAATTAACATTAAAATTAAATATCATGTATATTATAAAGAAGAACTAAAGAACTATAGAAAAGTTTTTTAGGCAATGATTTTAGTAAAAAAGGATTCGTTAACTTCTAATAATTTGAAAATGCTTTAAAAAAACTTTGCGTTAGTGAGAAAATTATAGGAATTAGGGATATCAAGAAAATGTTTAATAAGCATAAGATTGACAGTCATAAAGTAGACTATAATAATTTCTTAAAAGATTTAAATAGCTTTTAATTATAAACCACTCATTTAGTAGTAAGCAATTTCTTTATATTTAATTAATTTAAATTTAGGATGGAGATAGAAAACCATCAAAAAAAGGAAAAATAGATATTTTAGATCCACAAGTTTAGCCAATTAATAGACTTGAAAACATTTATAAAAATGGATAAAGAGTTACAAGAGCAATATAAAGATATTTTCCTAAATAAAAAGATTTTGAGACTTATATTTCTGATACTTTAGAAAAATAAATTGGAGATAATTAGATTCATTCTGAAGAATTTCATAGTGTTCTTAAAAATATTTTCAAATAGTTTAATGATGATCTTAAATATGAAGACATTTAAGGATTTCTAAGTAAATTTAAATATAATAAACACGGATACACCAACGGAGATTAAGTAGGTGAAATAGTTTACAAGTAAAACAACCTCAAACTTTTCTAATATTTATTAGAGAAGATTAAGAAGATTTTCTAAGAAGAGTTACTAATTTAACTCATGGACCTCCACCAGATGAGATAGTACGATCAAAAAGGATTAAATCTTCTCCTTATGAAACTGATAATCTTATGAAAGTTTAAAGACCTCTTGCAAGAGATGATGATAGTGACGCATAAGTTTTAAAATAAGCAATTGAAAAGTTTGATAATGCTATTTTTAGAGGAAATGGATCTTTGTAGGTATATAGATCATTCGATGCTGATTAAGATGGTAGGTTTTTATTGGAGTATTAGTTATATTTTTAGGTTATGTTTCTCATAATGATATAAAAAAAAGAATACAAAGTAAAAACTTACTTACAAAAAGAGAAACTGAACTATTAATTAGTTATGCAGACGCAGAGGATAAAGGATATTTAACTTTTAAAGATTTTTCTAAAATATTACGACCAAATATGTCAAATTTAAGAAGAACTGGTGGTCTTAAAGATGTTCCATATCACTAAAATAATAAAATGATATCTACAAGATTTTTGAAAAATAGGAAAGGTATTTAAAAAAGAGTCAAAGAAATTAAAACTCCATTCATACCAGATAACTATACAAGTAAATTATTTAAAATTTGAATTTTTTATATTTTATAGAACTTATGGGAAAAACAAGGTTTGGAGGAAATCCTGAATGGTAAAATACGTTTTATAATATATAACCACCAACCTCAAGTGCTATGTATCAAAGTGAATATAACAGATTTAAAGGTGGAAGACTACGTAAAACTATGTTTCAAATAGAAAATAAAGAAAAAAGAAAGTTTAAAGAATAAGCTAGAAGAGCTTAATATGCCAAGCAAAGAATAAGAATTGATAATATTTTGTAAACTAAACAAGATTAATAAGATATAAAAACTATAAATAAGCTCTAATCTAAATAAGGAAGGCAATTACTTTATGAGCATAATTGTCGTTTAAGAAATGAATATAAGTGATCCTTTTTTTAATAAATTACTTAATTATGTAATTTTAATTTATTCAAAAAATTTATAAAATTTAATAATTTAAAAATTCAAAATTTGAATTTAAAAATCAAGTATTTTTAAAAGTTAAATTTAATTTTATATTTAATATTTAAATCATTTCTTCAATGTTTCCTAAAGGAACAATTCAGATATAAAAATGCTTAGAATTAGCTATAAATGAATTAGAAAAAGTGAATAAATCAACATCGTCACATAGTTCTACTTTTAAACTTTATCATTTCATATTTATTTAGAATCTAAATCGGATAAAATTTAAACAATCTAACGAATTGTTAATTAAATTCCTAATTTTGAGAATATATAATATGAAAAGTAAATAGGTTTATAATTTTAATAAGAAATCAAACCAACGTATGAAGTGTGTTTAGGTTTTATTATTTCTTATACATTTATTAATTGATAAAAGCTTTTAAATATGAAGAAAAGTCAGATGAAGATGTTTAGTAATAAAAGAAGTTTTAACCAAGTAACGAATAATTATAATTTGAAAAATAATAAAATACATCTGAAGGATTTCGAATATCTCTTAACACAATGAAAAAACTAAAAAAATATCGTTCGAAAATACCAAAAAGAAGATCTTTATTATCTAAAAATTTAGAAAAGCTATATACTAAATCGCCAGAGAAAATGAAAGAACATAAAATAACGATGAAAAAAGAAAGAGAAGCAAAATATTATAGAGTTTTAGATAAGAAAAAACGATTATCTAAATGTTGAAATGTAAAATTTTGTTTATGCTCTTGTACTAAACAAAATTATCTAGAAGATTTTAATGAGTAATTTTTAAATAGAAATTATATTTTATCATAACATAATAAAACGAATAGGATTAATAGATAGAATTAGTAATATGATAGTTCGGATTCTTAAAATAGTTAAGAATGAAATGATATGTTTGTAAATGATAATGATGAGTATAGATTTTAAAAATAAAAAGAACCAAATGGAATATAATTCAACTTTCTCCACAACTTATACAACAATGAGAATCTAAACATTAAAATTTATAATAAATTAACTATAGACTAAATATTTAATAAAATCTACTTTCATGCTGAAACATTTTAAACTTTAAAGACCTCAGTTTATAATGTATTGGATAATATAACATACACGTAATATAAATTAGCTTTACAAAAAGCTATTACTATTTATGCAGAAAAGGTTAAAGAAATTTTATGTATAAAAATAAAAAAACTATTAAAAAAGGTTAATTCTAATGATTTTAAAGAGTTTATTATAGAAAATAGTCAAAATAATTTATATAAAGAATTTCATGTATTCAAGCCATTTTATAAAAACATTCAACATTATAACTTTATGGCGAACTTAATATATTCAAAAATTAGAGAAATAGATGAAAGAAGAAGAGAAGCCGTTAAACTTACATAATTTTTTATTAGAAATTTTATAAAAGATCCAAAACTTTAAGACGAATTTAATTCAATATAAATCCATCGGTAAATATTTATAAAACTAGTATACAAAAACCCTTATTTAAAAGTAATTTACGTTATTAACAGTTTTAAATTTTTACATAGCGATTTGTTTAAATCATGATTGAAATATTTAGAAAATCTAATTTTTATTCCAAAAAATTCCCAACAACTTAAAATCAGATCTTTCTAATAAATTAATTAATACTTTAAAAGTAAACAAATTTTCAAAACTTTCAATAATTTTAAGCAAACTTTAAACAAATAGATATGAAGATATAGGCAATATTTTTGTTTTCACAGAAAAATCTACAGAGAATTCAGAAAATTATACTGATTAAACTGAATTTTAAAAACATAATAAATTAAAGGAAGTTAAATAAACAATTACCATCATATAAAATAAAAGTTAAAATAAATCTTAAAAAAATAGAAATCGAAAAAAGAAAAATTAATAAAACAAAGTTAATTAAATAGAGAAATAAAAAATTTAAATTAAAAAAGAGGAAAAGGTTATTAAAAATCTGGAAAAAAACAAAAAGAAAGCTTTGGATAAATTGCATTCACTTTTAAAATAGGAAAAAAGTAAAAAAAGAAGAAAGAAAAGGAGAAAATAGGTTAGAAAGAAAATTTTGAAAGATAAGTAATTTGAAACAAAGTTTTAGTAGTTTGAGTTATAATTGGAAGAGGATTATAAAAATTCAGCAGTATAGAAATTTAAACCAAATTTATCTAAAAAATGGATTGAATAAATTAAGAAAAAGGCACAAGAATTAAGGTATTAAGTGTAAACTACTTAAAACTACTTAAAATAGTGATTAAATATAAAATAATTTATTAAAAATAGTATTTTACAAAAATAAATTTTTTTGAAATTTGAAATAGTTTTTAAATATTTACAAAATATATAAAACATGTATATAAATTTTGTTGGTAAAAATATCATAAACCTGTTCTTATCTTATATGATCCACTTTAAGTAATATATCTAACCCATGGTGAAGCTTTATAACCACTTTTATCTATTATTTTCAAATATCTTACTTATATACCAGAAACTGTAAAATACGGTATTTCAAAATTAACAGTTACAGGGATTTTTCTAAAATTGTCTCTTTCTTCACTAACTATAGTAGGTAAATGGATAGTTGCTTTCATTAACATTTCTCTTTATCCTTAAAATTGTTTTATATCCCAACAAAGCGAATCTTTAGAAGCTTTATACTAAACTTTTCCGTGAATAGTTTTAAATGTTGGTTTTTATGTATCAGAAGGAACCGGAATTAAAATTTCTACATTATTAGCAACACTTCTTGATTTAAAATTAGATTTAGCTTTTACATAATATTCCATTCTAGTATTTGATTTCTTTTCAACAACTACTTCAACCATAAATAATGGTTTGACTTATAAGTCTAATCTATATGTAACTAAATTACATTCTCCATCAGGAGGTATAAATGTAATTACTCTTTCATTTTCAAATTTTGCTAATCTTACACATTAATGAAATTTAATATCATCAAGCTCAACAAGTTTGCTTCTTGTTGTTCTACCTGATATTTCAAATAAAGTTTTATCGTTTAAACCAAGCTTCAACTCTGGCATTCCATTTAAATATGTTTTCATAAAAAGTGTTCCTAGAATTTCAGAACGTATTACATTTCCATTTGCACTTACTAAAAGATTTAGTTTTTCTATAACATCAAGAAATACTTCATTTTTTGCATGTACAATACCTTCTGGTCTCCAAGAAACAGTTCTTGATATTGCAGTAGGTACTTGTAGATTTTATATTTTATTTCTTTTTCCTTTTGTTTTATAATGATCCGATTTAATAAACTGTTTTAAGATTTTAAATTCTGTTGTTTAAGGATAACCATTATCCATCATTTCATCTAGCAATTCATATATAATTACAAAATTATCCTTTATACTATCATCATCAATTTCGTTAAAGTATTATTTAAAAATATCTATAAGTTTATATAGAAAAGTAAAGACCAAAGTAGCATTGGAGTTTCTTTTAGTTACAGCCATAAATGTAATATTGCTATATTTTACAAACATAAATGTTAATCCTTTTTCAGTAAATATTGGTTTCATTGTTACTTCATCTACTTTTTTCATTGCTTTATTGAATATATCATAAGTACTAGATGGGATATCACTACGATATCTTCTTTAAACGAGAACTTTACCTTTTTTATCAAGGATATATATTCCGGAAATGCCTGACATTTTAAATTTAAATTATTATAAACGTGTATCTTTAAATTTGAATTATAAATATTAAATGAAAAATTATTTAAATACTGAATTATTTATAAATTATAAAGTTAATTTTATTTAAATAAATAAAAAATAATAATATTAAATTAATTTTAAATAATGTAAAATGTGGATAATAAATAAGTATATTAATTTAGATATTTCTTAATTAACTCATTAATTTGCAAATTATTTGGTTTCCTTAAGACGATGTCTATAGAAATAATAGACTTAATCAAAATTCTTTTTCCCATTTATCTCTCTAATATTCAGTTTCGAACTCATTAACTTTTCCTTTACTTATTTTAGAAATAATTTTCTGTTATCTCTCAAACAATTCTTCTATCTCTTAATCAGTAACCATTTCTTCTTTATTCGGTTTTGTAGGAGCTGGTAATTCTTGTTTTGCTAATTCATTCTAATAATAAATTATTTAAAAATTAAAATAAGTACCCAATTGAATTATTAGTCTTATGTGAAATCTTATTCTTCAAACCACTGGTGTGCTTTTAAACAAGAATAATCACCACCTAATCTACCTTCTGGTCTACCTTCAGGTGCTTTTTAGAGTAACTATCTAATAAATGATTAAGCGACTTTATCTTTCATGTATGTAGGGAATGTGATTGTAGTGTTTGTAACTATTTCTTAATAAATAGCATACGGTTCTTCACAATTTTCTCCAAAAGGAACTAAACCACACATAAATTCATATAAAATAATTCCAACTGACCAAAGATCAACGTAAAATGAATATCCTGCATTTAATAAAACTTCTGGTGCCATATAATGAGGAGTTCCAATAATCGTTGAAGTCCATGCTGGTTTCTTTTTAATAATTTTAGCTGTACCCATATCTATCAATCTTACATATCCTTGATCATTTATCATAATATTCTCTGGTTTCAAATCTCTGTAAATAATTTTATGATAATGAAGATGTTCAATGACTAAAATTATCTATCCTATATAAAACTAGGATTAATAAGTATTCAATAATCCTATTGATCTTATAACATCAAAAAGCTCTTAACCACGAATGTATTCACAAAGAAAATAAATATTTTAGCTGTCAATAAAACTTCGATAGAATTTCATTAAAAATGGATGATTTGCTGTTGAGCAAACTCTTTTTTCCTACATTAGGTTGTCTTCCATTTCTTGTTCAAGAATCTCAGATTTACTTATTGTTTTGATTGCGTACCTATTGATATGACCAGTTTCTGGGTCTTTTCTTGCTACCAAATCCACAGTTCCAAATTAACCTTATCCAAGTTTATTAATAAAAATCAATTGATCCATTTTTATTTTTAAAGATTATTTCATTAATTCAGTATTATTTTGTTTTGTTTTCTCTTCGTGATTACCTTTATTTTTAGTAATTGCATCATTAAGATCTCCACCGATGATTTTCATTACTTAAGTTGTACTAATTTCTCCAAAATTACCACCTTTTGATACAACTATATTTCCTTTAAATCTTTTTGTTGCATTCTCTTTGATTAGATATTTTGATCCAAAAACTTTTTCTTTCTTATATTTTTCTTGCTTTCTGATATCAAGTAATTCACCATCAAAAATAACTAATAGTTTTTATCTAACATGAGAACCTTTCTTAAAATACACATAGTCTTTCTCTCTTTTAATAATTTATATTTTCTAGAAAATTTTCTCAATTTATAGCTAAGTAAAATGTTTGCAATTTCTATCATTTGACATAGCCCATTTGTTTTTATTTTTATAGAATATTTATTCTAATTAAGTTCCTAAAACTTCTTACAAAGTTAATTAACCTAATGCTAGACAAACTACTTATTCAGATCTAGCTTTTACAGTAGCTCCTCTTTTACCTTCACCAAACAAAGCTGCTTCACCAAATGTTTAACCAGCTGTTAATGTTCTCAGTAATTTTCCTTTTTTATTGACGATATCTACATCTCCTTTTTTGATTAGATAATAACTGGAAGCAGAATCACCTCTGCATACAATTTCTTAATCTTTCACAAATAACTAACTAGATAAAACTCCTGCAATTTTATTTTTTTATGAATCGCTAAAACTATCAAAAAATTTAATAGTGTTAATAAATTATCTATTGTCATTGTATTCATTTTCTGCGATTTCTTGGACAACTTTTCTGAAGGTGTCTCTATCAATTCCCCATAGCTCACATTTACCAATAGATTTGATAGTTGCTGATCTTGGTGCGTTATAAAGTAAAGCTAAATCTCCAAAACTATCACTATTTAAATTTCCTTTTAATCGATCATCGACAATAACTGAACATTTTCCAGTTGCTAAAAAATAAATAATTTAATTTGAAAAAACTACTTTTTATAAAAAACTTCTCTCCCTATTCTTTTTATTTTACAATAAATTAATCTTCCTCAACAGAAATATAAACCATTTTAATAATTATATCCTCCAATTAATTTTCTGATATATTAAAAAATACAAAATGTTTTTAAAGAGATTATTTTATTGTTTTAATCTCTTATTATGTGGGTTCACGGTCGTAATCTAATACCAATTAATTTTCCGCACTATCTTTATCTTTTACTACTTTTTTATTACCAATATTTTTAGTTTTCCTATTCGCTTTTCTTTTTTATTGAATTTATTTTATCTTATTTTCATTTAGTTTTAAATTCTATATTGTCTTCTATTTTTTAATGGCTCCAAATGAATCTCTTTTAACATGTTTTGTATTTTTTGCTGATTAACACGGTCCCATAAAAATTAAAAGAAATCTTTTGTTAAAATATATAAAAAATATGAATATATAATTTA
>Ga0115001_10004632_pt1 | contig 10077 bp, 8 predicted proteins | sample ArcticOcean_MG_C_12_FD_89869 | JGI IMG/M metagenome (GOLD analysis project Ga0115001, IMG submission 89869) | Marine microbial communities from western Arctic Ocean - ArcticOcean_MG_CB8_130 | ecosystem: Environmental > Aquatic > Marine > Oceanic | place: Arctic Ocean: Canada Basin | collected... | reverse complement strand
ATGTTTTTTTGAATTTCTGTTACCACACTTTTTTGGTCACGATTAGAAACATTGGCAGAAACGACCGTTTTTCGTTTTACATTTTCACGATTGATGGTGTTTGGACCACTTGTACTCACCACATCTGCCACATAGTGCAAAGGAATTTTCTGTCCATTATCTGTATCAATATAAATGTTTCTAATAGTTTCAATTTTTGTTCTATTGATTTCGTCCAACCTTAATATTAAATCAAAAGTTTTAGCGCCCTCATATACGTCAGAAACTTTTTCGCCTGCCAAGGCAACATCTATAAATTCATTAAATGCTCCTATTGTGATACCATAATGGTTAAGTATATCCCGTTTGGGCTTAATTTGAATTTGAGGGATTTCTACTTGTTGTTCTACAGAAACATCTACTAATCCATCAATCCCTTCAATTTCTTTTTTATTTTGGGTAGAAAGTGTAAAAAGCTTATTCAGGTCATCCCCAAATATCTTTATGGCAATATTGGCACGAGTTCCAGAAAGCATATGATCTATTCTGTGTCCAATGGGTTGCCCAATAGTAATGTTAACACCAGAAATTCCTTTTAATTTCTGACGTAAATCAGTCATAAATTCTTCACGATTTCGTTCCGTCAAAACAAAAGGAGCTTCTATTTCAGAAGAGTTTACACCTTGTGCGTGTTCGTCAAGTTCTGCTCTACCTGTTCTTCTTGTAGTAACTCCAATTTCGGGTAATTCCAATAATACTTTTTCTATTTGAATTCCTATTTTGTTACTTTCATCCAAAGAAATACCAGGTTTAGTTACGGCACTTATAACCAGAGAACCTTCATTGAATTCGGGTAAAAAACTTCGTCCCAATTGGCTAAAAGCTAAAAGTGCTAATGCAAACAGGATAAAGCACCCTGCTACCATTGCTTTTTTCCAACTCATTACTTTTTTAAGCAGTTTTTCATATCCATTTTGTAAACGCTCTACTAACCAACTTTCTTTGTGTTGCTTTTCTAGCATTTTGTCATTGGTCAATAAATAACTGCACAATACAGGTGTGAGGGTAATGGAAACAATAAGTGAAGCAAATAAGGAAACAACAAATGCAATACCCAATGGTGCTAATAGTTTGCCTTCCATTCCCGAAAGGAAAAACAAGGGCAAGAACGCAACAATAATTATAAAAGTGGCATTGATAATGGAGTGTCTTATTTCATAAGAAGCATCAAAAATAACAGTCAGTTTTTTTCTCTGTTCTGCCAATGGTTTTTTAGCATTTTCTTTTAATCGTTTAAATACATTTTCAACATCAATAATGGCATCATCCACCAAATCGCCAATGGCAATTGCCATACCTCCCAAACTCATTGTATTGATTGTTAGTCCAAGCCATTTAAGCGTTAGAATAGCAACAATTAATGAAATAGGAATTGCAACTAACGAAATGGCTGTTGCTCTCCAATTCATCAGAAACAAAAACAAAATTACCACCACAAAAGCCATTCCTTCCCACAGTACTTTTTTGATATTACTAATGGAGGACTTTATAAAGTCGGCTTGACGAAATACGTGCGAATCAACATCTATATGTGCAGGAATGTTTGTTCTAATGTTTGCAATACTTGCATCTATTTTGTCGGTTAATTCTAAGGTGTTTGCGCCTGGTTGTTTTGAAATTGATAATACTACGGCAGGATTTCCGTTTTTGGAGGCATCCCCAATTTTTGGTGCGGCACCTATTTTTATTTCAGCTACATCTTCTATTCTTATAGGTTTTCCGTCAATTTTTTTCACGAAAGACCTTCCTATTTCTGATAAATCATTGGTTCTCCCGATTCCTTTTATAATGTATTCACTACCATATTCATTGATGAAACCACCTGATGAATTGCCGTTAGCTTCTTTTGCAGCTTTGAGTAATTCCATCAAGGAAACATTGTAAAATTCCATTTTGGTGGGTGAAGCTAATATTTGATATTGCTTGTACTCTCCACCTATAACTACCACTTGCGAAACGCCACCTGTGGCAAGCAATCGTGGTCTAATCGTCCAATCTGCAAGGGTTCTCAAATCCATTTTACTTGTTGAGTCTGATGATAAACTCACAAACATTATTTCGCCCATAATACTGGATTGTGGAGCCATTGTTGGATTACCCACACCAACAGGAAGTTTTTCGCCTACGGCATTTATTTTTTCGTTTACAATTTGTCGAGCTTTGAAAATATCTGTATCCCATTCAAATTCCACCCAAACAATAGAAATTCCTGCGGAAGATGAACTTCTCACACGTCTTACGTTGGTCGCTCCGTTTACCGAAGTTTCTAAGGGGAATGTTACCAATTTCTCCACCTCTTCTGGTGCCATTCCGTGTGCTTCAGTTAGCACCACAACAGTAGGAGCTGTGAGGTCTGGAAATACATCTACTTCCATTCTGGAGGCTACAAATGAGCCGAACAAAATCAATAATACAGAAGCTACTACTACGAGTAAGCGATTATTGAGTGCGAAGTTTATTATTTTATTTAGCATAATATTCTGTTTTAATGTTCGTGACCGTGTGCAGGTAATTCACCTGATGCGGTTGAAAGTTTAATTTGATAGGCCCCTATGGTTACAACTCTTTCACCTTGCAATACGCCTGAGAGAACTTGCACATTCTGACCGTCAGATGCTCCAAGTTTTACTTCTCTTTTTTCAAAACTTTCACCTCCTGTTTGCACATATACATAAAAATGACCTTGCTCCTCCATTAAAGCAGAAGTTGGAATAATTAAAGCATTTTGAATGGGAGTTGAATTCAGATAAACCTCTGCAATAGAGCCAGGTATTAAGTTCCCAATATTATCTATCTCAAATGTGATAGGAATAAATGGCGAATTTTCAGATACACTTTTCCCAAATGAAATAACTCGACCATTCAATCCTTCTGTAGAGAATACCTCATTAATCCCTACCAACTTAAAGTTGGCACTATTAACTGTGGTAAGTTTATTAAAATAGCGTTGCGATAAGTGAGCTTGTAACTGCAATTTTTGATTTTTTGAAATAACAGCTAAAGGCGTTCCTATTTCTACAAACTGACCTTCACTAATCAATATATTTGTTAAGTAACCTGAAATTGGTGCGTTTGCACTTTGTGATTGTTGTGTGTATGAATTTGAGAAACTAGATTGCTCCAATTCTTTTTTTGCCTTATCCAGTATTTCTTTGATCTCCAGTAGTTCTTTTTGACTTACTATATAGTCTTTTGCCAAATCTGATGCCCTTTGGTAATCTTTTTCTGCTTTCTCTACCGCTATCTTATTTTGAATAATAATTGAACTTAAATTATTGGTTTCTAATCTAGTTGCTTTAACTCCAAAAAGTTTATTGCCTTGATTTACTTTTGAACCTACTGACAAACTTGAGTTTGCAAAAGAAACTTTACCTGCAATTTGGCTCACGACCATCATCTCATCTCCTGGTGCAGAAATAATCTGTCCATTGGTTTTGATGATGTCAGAAAAAGTCTGTTTAACAACAGGAGCATTTGCAAATTCCACTTTCCAAGCCTGTTCTTTTAAGTAAACTATTTCATCCGAATTTGTTGATTCGGTTTGGTTTTCAAGAGCCGTATTTTCGGTAGGGTAAACAGTAACATTTTTAATTACTATTTGGTCGGTATAATCCTTCGTTTCTATGTCAAAAACCAATTTGCCGTTGCCTGCGGTGGTTGGAGTTAGTGCCAATCTAAAAATACCAGGCGAACTTGCAGTTTCTGCACTATTTCTAATGCCCTTTTCACCTATTACCAAACTAACCGTTATTTTACCTTCTGTAATCGGTAAAAAACTTTCACCTAATATAGTGAAATGGGCTGCAAACTTGGAGGTACTACCTACTACCAATGGTTTAAACTCTACAAATAATTCTGTTTTTTCAGAATATATTGTGTAAACAAGTGGTTCTAAACTACTTGCTTCGTGATTATGTTCATCAGTTTTTTTATTGGTACAACCCATAAAAAACAATAGGAACACAGCCATCATTATTGATGTTATCTTCATTTTTTATACTTTAAATTAAATTAGTTTTGGTGATTTCCGTCTTCGTGACTATGTCCATCTTCGGTGTCTTGGTTTAAAATAGTGCTGCCAGTTTCTACTTTAAATTCCTCCTGATGGTGTTCTGCACCTTGATGGTGATGGGTTGAGCCATCTTCGTGTTGGTGTGCCTTTTCGGAATCTATATGACTACCATCACTGTTATGTTGGTGTTCATTGTTGTTGTTAGTGTTGCATCCCGCAAACACAAAGGCTATAAAAGCCATTGAAATGATTGATTTTTTCATTGTTGTAATTTTAAAAATTGAATAATATAGAAATTTGCCTGTCCATTAAATGCAGAAGCAGAAACTAGCCTTTGATAGAAATCAAAAGATATTAAATAATGAAAATAGGAGGAGCTCTTAGCCCAGAAGGAAGGTTATTTTGACTATTGTAATAATCTGAAATAAAAGGCGGTGCACTTTGCCGTACATCAATTATTACCTGCTTAAAATTAAAATGTGTAACATTTAGAACTTTAAATTTTGGAATTAGCTTAACTATATTATTTGATGCAGTTTTACTGGTTAAACAAATAATTCCATCAGCTCCGTGCTGCAATCCTGCAAATATATGTTTCCAATCTTCATTTTCATCTTCTTTATCATTATCGTGCTGATGATGATCGTTGTTAGAATGAGAATGATGTGATATTTGTGAATGCTTAATATCGTGATGATGATGCCCAATGATATTATGTCCGAGCATAACCGCTACGGCAATAAACATCATTAATATGGAAAAGTATTTTTTAAGCATCATTTGCTAAAATAACTATTTTTTGATCTTATTTTAAAATTTTAGCAGTTAAGTTCCTAGAACAAGATTTGTATGAATACAAATGCAATCTTATTAATCATAAAAAGATTTCTTTTTCATATCAGAAACACATAGTAATGTCCTTAGTTGGTTCTTCACTTAGAAGGATGTATGAGTTTTTTGTAAGAGAGTGATTATTCCACTATTATTTTCTTCTCTAGACTACCATCATCATACAAATAAAATAGAGGCATATTCTTTTTAATAGGAGTTTCTCTACCCAAAACATCTACGATTTTTAGTAGTTTTCTTTTTTCATTAATTGGCAATTCAGTAATAGCGGTGGGCTGTATCAGCCCAGTTGCAATTAGGTTGTTGTCCAAATACAATCCGTTAAGCGTATCTAATGTAGTGAGGAATCCTCTCATTCTGTCTTTTTGTCCAAGGGAAAACATATTCTGACAACTGTTATAACTCATGTAATTTTCCAATTGGTCAGTCATGTCTTGTGTAAAGGGTGATGGTCCCATCATATCATTGGAACATTGATTTGCGGTATTACATCCGTTAGTTGGTAGGGTTGGAGGAGTGTCGCATACCTGATCTCCAGTGGTGTCACACTCAGCACCACAAGTTGCCGAATAACTAAGGAAAGTATGATAAAGTCCTAAACAGTGTCCTAATTCATGAGTGGCGACCCTCCCATCAGAAGAGGATGTGCCAATTGTTCCCCACTCATAATGCTTGATGACTACCCCATAAGTTTCCCAAGGGCCTCCATAGGTAAAAGCAGTTCCAGGATATTGTGAATATCCAGAAGTTCCTGCCAAAATATGGCGCACTACCCAAATGTTAAAATACATATGTGGTGGCCAGTTGACTGCATATTTTACATTGTCAAAAGCAGGGTCCGTAGGTTCAGGATGTGGGTAAAGTGCTGTATCTGTTCGGGTTATTCCTGAAGTAGAATCTCCATTAGGATCCAGTTTTGCTAAGCGAAACTCTATCTTGCAATCAGCTGCAAAAGGATAAAAAATAGGATTTCCATTTATGGTGTCGGCATTTGTTCTTCTGAAATCTTCATTGATTACTCTCATTCCATCATGTACTTGTAAATCAGATATATCGCCAATCCCATTGGTATGAATAATATGCACCACAGTAGGTATAATCAGTAAAGAATCTTGGCTTTTGTTGTAGCTATTATTTGTAATGTTAGTTCTGATTTTTTGCATCAAATTTTGCTCTTTTTCAGAAGCAGGATTTGCAAGTATTTTATCAGCAGTTCCACACCAATTATTTTGAGCCAACAAAATTTGAGGAATCAAGAAAAAGAAAATAAGAATTTTTTTCATGTTGCTAATATATTAAAAACCCCACCGGCTTTGGTGGGCCTTTCGGCCCTTATTTAATTTTTTTTTAGTTCTATAAGAATAAATTTATAAAAACCAATTTATGCTATGGCCTTAGATAAGTGTTCTGGATAAATTCGTTATCGGTTAGAGTAAGTAAAAAAGTATGTAAATCATCTTTTTCATCCTGACTTAACCCTAGCGGAAGTATTAAAGAACTCTTGTTTACATGACTTTTACCTCCTGAATTATAATGTTCTATCACTTGTTTTAAAGTTTTTATACTCCCATTATGCATGTACGGAGCTGTAAGTTCTATATTCCTTAAAGTTGGGACTTTGAATAAAGCAATATCATTAGAATCTTTACTAAATCTAAATCTACCAACATCCGCATAACTTGAATACAAGCCGTTATTCTCAAAACTATAGTTTGTAAAATTAAAACCTTTATGACAGGCTGAACATTTCAGTTTATCACTGAAAAATAAATCCATTCCTTTTTTCTCTTTGGGGTTTAATTTTTCTTTTTTATTAACGTATTTGTCGTATTTACTATTTCCACTAATTAGCGTTCTTTCAAACAAGCTAATCGATCGAGTTATTACATAATAGTCAGGTGCTCTATTGTAAGCTTCCTTTGCCATTTTTACATATGATGAATCTTTCTCAAGTAGTTTACCTATATCCACTATATTATGATTGAATTCATTTTCTTCTTGAATTGGAACTAGAACTTGCATTTCTAGAGTTGGAACTCCTCCTTCCCTTAGTAAATAAGGATGGTATGCCACATTTACTAAGCTGGGAGCATTTCTTTTTCCTGGTCTATTTTTTATTCCTGGACTAAATGCTCTATTATCACTAAATGCTAATTCAGGTAAATGACAACTAGCACAACTAATAGAAGAATCTAAAGATAAAATATTATCGTAGAATAATTTCTTTCCTAAATCCCATCTAGCTTGAGTAAATTCATTTCCTTCAGGATGATTTACTACTGGAAAATGTGTTGGAATTTTTGTGATTGAATATTTCTCACCTTCTAGTTTTATAAATATCGAACAAGCACCAAGAAATACTAATAATATTAGGTAGTTTAAATTTAGTAATATCTTCTTCATTAAATATTAAAAGGGACTTGTAAATCTTGAATCATTAGTCATATCTGTGTCTGTTAATGATTTCAGAAAAGCCACTAAATCAGCTTTATCTTGAGTAGTTAATAGCAAGCCAGTTGCTCTTGTATTTTCCAGAGCGGGATCAATTGTTGATGAAAAAACTAAGCCCTCATTATAATGATTCACAACTTCCTCTAAAGTGCTAAAGCGACCATCATGCATGTACGGAGGTGTTAATTCAATATTTCTTAGAGTCGGAACTTTAAACTTGGCCCTATCTAAGGGATTTAGAGTAACCATCATTCTTCCATCATCAAGAAAACTAACATCATCATCTAATCCATTATTCATGTAAAGATCATTTTCGAAATTGTTTCCTGAATGACAATGCACACAATCTGCACCAGATGTCTCTGGAAAAAATGGATTGTATTCTGCAAAAAATAAATCTTTCCCTCTTTGCTCAGAAAGGGTAAGCGTTAATTCTCCTCTTTCAGATTTATCATATTTACTATTCCATGATACAATAGAATTCATGAACTGTTCTAAAGCCAATGAGATTTTTAAACTATTAATATTACTATTACCAAATGCTCTCTTAAATTGATCTAAGTATGCTTGTGAAGAGTTCAGTTTTGTTACTACATTTTCCAAAGTTTCGTTCATTTCTAATGAGTCTTGTATTGGAAGAATAGCCTGGTCTCTTAGTAAATTAGCTCTTCCATCCCAGAAAAATTCATTGTTATTCCAAAGCATATTAAAGGATGCCATTGCTTGCCTTCCTCCTTTTAAACCTAGAATTCCAGTTGAAAATCGTTCTGTATCTGAAAAACCATTTTCTTGAACATGACAACCTGCACAAGCCAAAGTGCCATCTCCAGATAGTTGCTTGTCATAAAATAACATCCTGCCTAATTCAACTCCCTGATTAGTTAGTATATTGTCCTCAGGAATAGAAGGTGTTGGTAATGTTCCATGCTGTAAGTAATAAGGAGTATTATCATACAATACTGGTGGAACATATTCAGTAATTTCTTCATCTTTTTTACAAGCTTGAAAAACTAAAGAAATTGCAATTAGTAAAAATATATTTTTGAAAATACGATTAAAATTGAATAAAGAAAATGACATGGATTAATCTGTTACAATTAATTTTTCTGTGTTTGTTACCTCTCCCTTAATTGATTTTAAGTTAACAAAGTATACCCCTTTTTCCAATCCATTAAAAATAAATTGATTTGAGTTGTCTAGTTTTTGAATAGCAATTACTCTTCCACTTAAATCCACAATCTCAATAGTTGATTTAGTTAACTTTCCATCATATTTAAAGGTGAGGGCTTCTCCATTTCGCTTAGGGTTTGGATAGATTTCAAAATTATTATGATCATTAGCAATTTCATCAAAAGCAACAGTAGATCCTGTTGCAGTAAAAACATTATCTCTAAAGTTTTCTAACATTTTTTTTGCCTCATTTATCTCACCATGTGAAACAGTACCTGAAGCTACACTAATATTTTTAATTGCTTGCTCATAATCTGCATTTAGCTCAATTGTTAATCCATTTGCATCACTCGTTCCAGCCGTTAAGATGGTTTGATTAAAATAGTTTACATCTCCTAATCCATGTAATTCAAATACTTGATTTGGGGTAGTTAATCCAGCCATACCTTCCATTGCAACAAATCTATATCCTGCACTCCAACCCCAATGCATTGAAGGAGATTTAGGAGACAAAGGGCTTGATAAGGAGAGTAAAGAAGGGTCATTATGATTTTCAGGTGTTTCTACTCCAATACTAAAAGAAATACTTTCTATTGTTGTAATGTTATAATTTCCTAAAAATTCATTTACTGGGGTAGAAGCATTTGCTAATATCCAAGTATTGGAAACATTCGTTACTGTACCTCCATCATGGCTAATATTTATAGAGGAAATATAATATTCCATTCTATTGATATTAAAATTATCAGAAAGATTATTTGAAACTGTTGTGTTAAATGCAAATGGTGAAGTTCCAAGTAAATGATTGATTTTGAGATATATATCAGATTGACTATATGCAGATAAAGAGAATGCTAGTGCGAATAAAATTGTATATATATTTTTCATAATTGAGGTTTTAAATTATTTTATTACCAAATATATTATAAAAAAATTAAAAATTTCTTAAATTTAAAGGTTTTAAATTAACAAAAAAATAAAATTATGAAACAACTACTCCTTATCCCTATCACTATTGCAATTTTAATTCTCTTTTACCCAACAAATTCTAGATCTACTTCAAATGGATCACCTGGAGGAAAAACTAATTCTCCAATGGATGGACAAAACTGCACAAGCTGTCATTCAGGAACTATTAACTCCGGAATTGGAACTGCTACAATTACAACAACTATTCCTACCTCAGGATATAGCATAGACAGCACCTATACCATAACATTAACAGGAGTAAAAGCAGGATGTTCAAAATTTGGATTTGAATTAACTGCAGAAAGTGGAAATGATAAAACTGGTAACCTTATTATTACTGATAATACAACTAAATTTATAAATAGCAACAATGCTGTTACTCATAAACTTTCAGGAACTAGTGGAAGTTCAACTAAGAGTTGGTCAATGGATGTAATCCGTCAAACCAAAGTGGACTCTTTAGTGTAAAAGTCTAGTATATGGTTTTTGTTAATTTTAACCTTTTAAATTAATAAAAATGAAAGACAAAGAAAACGCAATGAAGTTCATAAAAGAACTTAAAAGAAAGACAAGAAAGAGATACAACT
>Ga0115001_10004630_pt1 | contig 10079 bp, 13 predicted proteins | sample ArcticOcean_MG_C_12_FD_89869 | JGI IMG/M metagenome (GOLD analysis project Ga0115001, IMG submission 89869) | Marine microbial communities from western Arctic Ocean - ArcticOcean_MG_CB8_130 | ecosystem: Environmental > Aquatic > Marine > Oceanic | place: Arctic Ocean: Canada Basin | collected... | reverse complement strand
CAAAGTGTTCATTGACTATGGGTAGCATGTCTACATTCTCACGTTCAACAGAGAAGCCAACACCTGTGCCACACATAAGTATATACATACATTCATCAAATGAACGTGGACTATCCACAGGTATGTAGCTACAGTTGTAACCACCAACATGGCATCTATCTAGAGCAGGTCCTGCTGTCATTAAGGCTCTCATGCTAGGCATTACACCTAGATTCATTATCTGTGATGTCATCTTTTCTTTCAAAGATTTACTTATAGTATAGTCGTGATTCTTAGATAAGTGATTAGACATGTAATCAAAGTATCTGTCTACAGTCTCCCCCCAATTTTCTCTGCGTTGGTCATCTTCTTTCCACCTTGCATAGCGAGACAATGCTATGAAGTTTTGATAGTCTGTTGGTAAATAATTACTTAGCATTTCTTACTCCATTAATACTTTCATATTTTTAACTTTAACACCTTCTAAATCATGAAACAATTCATTCATATAATCTTCAAAGTCTTCTGTGACATCTCCATCTGAAGGTACAGGATACTCTTCTTGGTCTACCTCTAAGGTAAGTAAAATCTTAACTTTTATCATCATATACCTCTATGAGTTTGCTGAGATACCACTGTGCTTTTTCCAAGTCCTCACGACCATTTTTGTATTCGTATCTCCATATATACTTTAGTATATTACCTTGTAAGTAATACTTAAACCCTTCATTAGTTGCAGCACCAATAGCATCAATAGTCTCGATACCTGCTTTGTTGTAATGAACAGGGTGATTAACCATGTCAGATTGCATATCTGCTTGTTCCTTTTTCATTCTCATATACTCCATGTGTTTTAACATTATGCATTACCTTCAGTGTCTGCGTCAAAAGACAATACCACAACATTGTCATGTTTGTCAACTATTTTTGCTTTTTTCTTTTTCGGTGTAACAACTACATCATCAAATATAGCAGCTTTATCTTCTAGCTTATCTCTTACGTACTCATCTTCTTCCATAACAGGAACTGAAGAGCAGACTACCTTACAAAAAGAAAGTAATCCGTAGTAGTCATCATCAGTAAGAGGATTGTCTACAGATGTAATGATAGACAAGTCTACTTCCCCTGTCCAATTTCTTTTGCTATCTAGTGTAGGTCGTACACTTATTATGAAGTCTTCTTTTTTTATTTGCTTTATTATATTCTTCACTTGATTCTCCTGACTTTACTTCCTGCAAATTTAATAAAATTAAGATGTTTGTTTTTGCCTTTTTCTTTGAGCCAATCTTCAGGTATTATCCTGTCATAGTATCTGAAGCCATATTTAATACACCACTCTGCATATGTAGATTTCGCACCTTTGCTTAGTTTATTTCGACTGTTTGTAAATACAAATCTAATATCTAGCTTGGGGTGTTGCTTCTTTATGCACAGATGCTTTCTTCTGTCTGCGGATAAAAATCTACCCTTAGTTTCTATTATGATACCATTGTTTAATATAAAGTCAGGGGTATAGGTGCGATAAGCTAAATCTTCCCATTCTATCTTAATTGATTCGTAGCCATAGCTATGTTTCAACTCAGTTAAGTAGAGTGAGATAGTATGTTCTAACCCACTCCTATACCCATATTTTATTGCTTCTCTTCTTATTTTGTGAGGAGACATCTAGGCACTCTTAAGACTTATATACTGCACTATTTTTGGTTCTTTAGCTTGAGACATTTGTGCAGGTAATTCCTTTAAAGTTTCCCAACAGGATTGCCTATATGAACAGAAGGTACAATTTTTATTAAGTACCATATTTCCTGTAGGCTTTCCTCTGAAGGTCTCAGGTTCAGGTTCAAAGCATCTCACTAACTCTTTTGATTCTATTGCTTTGATTGACTCCTTAACTTTATCAAGTTCTTTGTCCATGTCTATACGAGCAGGTACATATTTAAACTGACCATTGGCTTTGTTGATAACCCACCAACCACCTGCTCTGTAGCCTGATGCCTTTGCATAACCAGCAAGTTGCCCTACATAACCAAAGCTATCACCTGAAGCTAACGACTCGTAAGAATCAAACTTGTGCTTGTAAGACCAATCAGATGCAGACTTAATATCATCGACTGCTCCATCAACAACCAAGTCATAAGAGCCTGATATAGTATTCTTGTCATCAATTTTAAGTTCTACAGTATCACTATCTTTATATTCTATGTTAGCTTCTGTTAGTAACCCCTTGAAAACAGATTCAACGATATCGCCAATCATCATCATTATAACAAACGTAGTAGGTTTAGGTAACGCAGTCTCAGGTTTATTCTTCTCAAACCAAAGTTGGCATGAAGGTCTACCCATATTAGACATACGCAACCTAAACTTATCTCGTTTATTACCACCTGCAAACTGACGTTTTAGTGACTCCTTTATTTCTTCGCCTACACGATTGATAGTCTCATCACTCATTGATGTCAAACCCTTAGAAGCATTTTCTAAGTATTGACTAATTGCCAATTCACCACGATGTTGCATTAGGCTACCTCTTCTTCAATATCAATGAAGTCACCAACGACAGCATTATCTTCTGCGTCATACTTTTGACCTGCTTGTACATCCCACTCATTAATGATATAGCTATTATAATTCTCAACCCAAGCTAAGAAATTAGCAAAAGTATCTTGGTCGCTATCCACAAGTTCTATAGTCTTACTTATATCTAAGCTCGCAGTAGGAAGATAAAAAGAATTACCATTAGGAAGTTTTCTTTCTTCTGTATTCAACGTAATGTTGTGCTGAACAGGAAGTCTCTTCATTTGAGATAACTTAGTAAAAGGTATGCCCATTGTCTTGAAGGCATCTCTATTATCAATCTCCCATATAAAAGGCTGACTGTCTATTTTAACAGACTCACCCTTCTCATTTGTGGCATCTACTAAATCAACAACACCAAACACAACACGTACTCTTTTGATTTGCTTGATAAGTTCCTGTGTCTTCTCAGGTAATGATTTAAAATCTTGTATATATCCTGATGGTTTGCCACAATTAAAGCCACCCTGATTGTCTTTCAAATCTATATTAAGATTGTCTGCCATAAGTGTCTTATGATAAGTACCCATAGGCTCACCTGCTTTTGCAGACATATTCTTAACAAATCTCTTATACATAAATCTCTGTATAAAAGGTCTTATCGTTGCAGAAGTTGCATAGACTGCCTTATCGTCAGGTATGTCCAACTTATATGTACCACCTTGAACGACTTCTACATTCATAGACTTGCCTTGAACTTCTGCTTCACCCATTATAGGTGAATGGTTTATCTTGAATCTTGGTAAAGTGTTTGACTTTTTATCACTAGTTGTAGTTTCTCCTGCAATGCCCATAGCTTTTGCCATTGCAGCGTAATTACTTGTATCTATTGTAACTAAATTACTCATATATAATTTCCTTTTCTATTAAAGTTTTATTGTTATATCATATAACGTCTTTGGTGTCAAGCCAATTATTACCTATTTTTGCTTCTAGTAATAATGGCACATTAAAATCAATACCAAACTTAGTATTGATAAGTTTTAATAAGTTCTGATTTACTGAATGTAACAAAAACAATACCTGCTTTTCTTCTTCAGGGTGTATATCTATAACTATAGAATCGTGTACACTATTTACCACACAAGATTTTAAAGTAGATAGTAATTTATCTATATGCATAAGTATAAGAGGAACAATGTCAGCAGTAGCAAAACTCTGGACAGGGTAATTCTTTACCTGTGTGAAGTTAGTTATCTTACCATTTGCATATCTCTTAGCATCAGGAAATGAAAACTCTCTACCTGAAGGTATCTTTATCCTGCCTGTAGTCATAACTTCTTTAGCCAACTTGGTGTGCCATAGTGCGATTCCTTTGTATTTTTCGGTGAAGTGTTTATAATATGTAGCCTGAGAAGGTGTCCTCCCAAATCCTGTTGCTCCGTATAAGGGTGCAAATGTGTGTGCCTTCGCTTCTTGGCGAGATGTCTTTTCACCTGCATCACTAATAACACGAGCAGTATAGCTATGAACATCAAATCCATCTTCTATCTCCTTCATGGCTGTTTGGTCTTGTGATAAAAATGCCGCAGCTCTGAACTCTAACTGTGCAAAGTCTGCTTCAAGTATCTTGCCACCCTTCCAACGTGATACAAATACTTTCTTAACAGGAAACGTACCACCTCTAGGCATGTTCTGCATGTTGGGGTCAGCACCACTAAACCTACCTGTCGCTGTTCTGTGTTGTAATAGTCTCACATGTAGCTTGCCATCAGGCTTGATGTGAGTTTGTATGCCTTCAACAAAAGAAGACAAGTATGTATCTAGTGCGGATAGTCTCTGTAAATCAGACAAGAAGTTCATAGCACTAGTCATCTTCTTATGTTTAGCCATAGTGTATAGTGTACCTAAGTTATTCTTGTTTACACTGAATCCATTGTTACTCACCCACTTAGCATTAGGGGCATTGAACTTTAATCCTCCTATTACCATTTTATCAGGTATAAATAAGTAGCCAACAGAATCACAAGAGTCACACTTGGTAGGTCTAGCAAAAGGAGTTCCATCTTTCTTTACCTTTCTAATATATCCTGTGCCTGAACAAGGATTACATTGTTCTGCTTTTGTCTTGTACATGATGGTAGACTTAGTAGCAACCATATGTTTGTAGTCAGGAGTATCCATGTAAGGTGTGAAGTTATTTGCCCACATAGTTTTATCCAAAGGCTTTCTACTGTAAATAACCCAAGACATCTGTTCAGGACTGTTGAGATTGATAGGTGTATCACCCATAAGTTCTTTTACTTGTATATTCAATCTCTTCTCTATATCTTGTTTCTCTTGCTCGAATTGCACACGTACTGCATCCAAAGCATCCGTATCGACAGTAAAGCCACGTTGATATATCTTAGCTAGAGTAATGGCAACTTGATTTGTAAACAATACAGTTTCCATAAGATTAGAATTGTCAGTAGTATTTAATCTCTTATAAATAGAGTCACTCAACTGTTGAGTTGCCTTTAAGTCAGCAGACAAGTAATCAGATAACTCTTCGTGTGGTATCTCATCAACAGACGTATGGTTTTTGAAATACTCTTTCATGGTGTCCTGCTTCTTAGTGTCTAGGTCATGTCGTATTGCACATGCTTCTAGCGACAAAGGTTCTTTCTGTCCACGTTGTAATACATACTCACCCAACATGGTATCAAAAACTGTGCCATCATACTTGAATCCACACTCCCATAACCATAGTAAGTCGTGGACAATGTTGTGACCAATCAAAACTGTAGCTTGGTCTAGTAGTTCCTGTACACCTGTGAAGTCATCTCTGTACAAGTACTCCTTGCCTGTATCTGTTAAACACCCAACCATGACAAGTTTATTGTCAGCTTCAAATGGGTCAAGGTGTAACTTACCACCTCTATGTGTAACAGTATTCTCTACATCAAGTGTTAACTTCATGCTGTATACCTCGCTGTCTTGTAGTCAAGTTCGCAGTGAACAGTGCCATGCCAACCTGATAACTTATTCTTTACAATGTTAAGATGTCTCTGTACATCTTCCTCGTCTTGTCCTTCTACTTGTGGGTTCTTAGCTATCAATACCATCAAGTCAGCTTCTGCAGCTTTTCCTGTACGTGAACCTTCCATCATGGCTTGGTTAAGTACAACCTTACCTTCAGCTTCAGCAGACAACTGTGACATATAAAAGACTGCACACTCATACGTCTTGGCAATCTGCCTAGCATATATAGCATTAGCCTTCAATGCTTCATCAGGTCTAGAGAATCCACTTGTTCTAGCAAACTTATCTCCCATATCCAACACTAGAATATCAGGCTTGTATGCCTTACACACACTCTCCACCCATGCCATGTCACGATTAGAGGCATCACGTATCTTGATGTTCTCAAAGACAGGTTTGTATCTTAGTTGTGCTTCGCTTGGATTGTTCTTAACTTCTTGTACAGTCATGCCTGTGGCTGCCGTCAAGTACCTTGCACCAACTCTGTGATAACCTTCTTCGTTACATAATATGACACACTTAGCACCTTGATGAGCAAATCCATTTGGACTAGCAATAATTGATGCATGGAAGGATGTCTTACCTGTATTAGGTCTAGCACCCACCTCAATGAGATGACCTGCATTGATACCATCTAGCTTTCGCATCAGGCTAGGTATATTGAATGTCCACCTAGCTTCTAAATCATTCTTAGCAAGTAATGTCTCGATAGAGATATCATCCCACTCTATGTTAAGATTAGGTGTAAAATCATCCCCATACAACTCAAGAATATTTCTAAGGGGTTCAAGGGAGGATTTAGAACCATTAACGTAGTCAAAGCCAAGATTAGCAATGTCTTCGCCAACAACCTGTTGAAACAATTTAGATAATACTTCTTGTGCGATGTCACTTCCAAGGGGTTGCTCCTTTTTGATTGTACTAAACAGAGCAGAGTATCCCTGCTTCTGTGCTGTAGTCATTGATGGATTGTTAGCTAAAAATAATGCTTCAATCTCATCAGGTGTTACTGTTCTCTCGTAGATGTCTATTGCTCTATCTAGAGTTTGTTTAATCTTACGAACATCCTTACTAAATAACCTGTCAGGGCATTTTGCTCCTCTGTGGTCATCGTAGAATGGTTTATCCATAAGACTTCGTATTAATGATAATTCCATGTTGTTACTCCTTTGGGGTTAAGGTCATTAAGTTTTCTATATCGACAGGTGTACGATATTTTAAGTCATCTGTCAATCTAATTATTTTTATATCCTTTACGTATGCTCTTAGTTCTTTTGCAAATGACAATGTCTTAGGTAAGGCATCAGGGTCAAGTGCTATAATTGCTGTTGAGAATCGTGAGAGATACTTCTTATGAGACTCTGCCAATGACGTACCCAACACAGCTACCCCAACTAATACATCACTACCTACCACAGATGCACTAACACAATCCTCAACAACAACGGCTACCCTACCACAACCATGAACAAAAGGCAAGTTACTTTTCCCATATCTTCTCCATTTAGGCAATAACTTTGTTACTGACCTACCAACTGCATCAACGATTATATCATTATGCTCGACAGGAAATACAACTCGCTTGTCCTTGACATCGTAGTGTAGATTCAATTTGTCACAATCTAAACCCCACAGTTCACAGAAGTCCATGACCTCTTTCCTGTGATTATGTGACACTACGTACTCAGGTAATATAAACTCTTCTTTATCAAAATCTAATACATCATCTGTAATTGCATCACGAATATCATCTACAGATAAATGAACACGTGTCGAACCTGATATCTTACAAGTAGACTTATAACAATTCCATAGTAGCTTACCCATGTTATTGGTAGCAGTAAAGGTTTTATACCCATTACAGTTAGGACAAGTAAGTCTTTTACTTTCTCCTACACTTAATTGTAAATCAGTTACATAGTTATAAATATTCATAGTATATCTCACTTATATGTATATATAGTATTATTTGTTCGGCACATACCCTGTGCTTATAGCATAGTTTTTTCGAGTTGTCAATGCATTTTCAGCAGAAGCGTATGTATTTTTCATGTAAGGTTTCACACTGTTAGGGTTAGCATGACCTGTAACAGACATAATCTGACCCATAGATACACCTGCTTCTACCATCTCTGTAGTACCTGTCCTACGTAAGTCTGCTATTCGTAGCTCATCAGGTAGTCCACAGAGCTTCATTGTCCTTCTAGCTACTTTGGATAGCCTATGAAGGGAGTATGTCTCGTATGAACCTCTAATTGCAGTTGGGTAAGGTGCAACATAAGACTGAAAACCATATTCCTCTTTCTGTTGCTTAAGCATTTCTAATAAGTCAAGAGAAATAGGTAGGTGTACTACACTTCTTCTCTTTGACTGTTGCAAATTTAACACACTTTTATCAAAATCTATGCTAGAAAACTCTAATGTTCTCATGTCTCCTACTCTCTGACACCATTCATATGCCATTTGTACAATCAATCCTATATTTCTGTACTTGAAATCATTGTAAGCATAGTCAAGAAATTGACACACTTGTTCTTTTGTCCATACAACTTTTCTAGTTTGTGTTGCCTTTCGTCTGAATGTTGCAAAAGGATTTGTTTCAGCATACCCCATCTCCATAGCAAATGAATACACTTTTCTTGCTACAGAACAGATGTGATTTGCCATAAAGATGCCACGTTTTAGCCATACTTCATATGCTCGTCTTGCTTTTGCACCTGATAAGTTTTTCAATGTGGTTGTTGACAATTTTTTACTGTCAACAGATGTGCCTAACAGTACACCTAGAAAATACTTATAGTCTACTTTAGTTTTATCTGCTAACATATTGAAATCACTAGATAAATAGTACTCGTCTACTAAGTTCGTTAGACTTTTAATCTGCTGCATTTTTATACTCCATGTTACATAAATCTAAGGCAGTCTGAAATAATTCATCATGCCACATCAAATTGTCTTTGAAGTGTGATGGTATTCTACTGTGTCCATAATATCTACCTGCAATCATACCTGCTACTGCACCTGATGTGTCAGCATCATGTCCACGATTAACTGCCTTGATAACACAATCCTCAAAGTTATCTGTTGTTTGAAATGCCCACCAAGCACATTGATAAGTTTCTTTTACGTACCCACCTGACATAACATCTTCTCTATCTATATCTAATGGCAGTTTACTATTCTTATATCTAGTAATAGGATTACCATAATATAATTCTTCAGCTAACATGACAGAATAATTAACACAAGTGTTACTTCCATGTGTCAACAATGTCTGTTGAGTAGCTAATTGCATAGCATGATAAGGGTCTTGAGCAACCATAATAACAGGTGCAAGTCGCATCAATGCCCCATTGCCTGATGTATCATTGGCAGTTCTGCCTTTGTAGGGTTGCCACAAGTATTCATCCTTTACTATTTCCTTTAGATAACTACTCAATGCAATTGCAGTTGTGCCACCTATGTCAAAGCACTTTCCTCTTGGACTGAACTCTCCACCCTTATACCACTTACAAAACTTGGACATAATATCGTTTGCATCAAAAGATTTCTTCTCAAGTAATGACTTAGCCATTGCTAATGCCATACTCGTATCGTCTGTCCATTCTCCAATGGATACGTTATGAGCACCACCTTTAGTGTAGCTAATAAGGTAATCATCAGGATGTCTTGGTTCTTCAAATTCAAGAGGAGCACCAAGGGCATCTCCTATTGCTAATCCTACCAACATTCCTACACCTTTATCTATATTCATTAATATGTCCTTTCATAAATTTCAAATCCAAACTCTTGGGAAAATTCTTCTACTGTATCTAATTTAGGTTTCATTTCATTTTCATACCTAACATCTTTCTTTAAATGGTGGAGCATATTTTCTAAAGAATGAAACTCTCTATAATCATATTCTGTATACATAATATCTCCTATACCATCAGCATCAAAATCTTCTACATCATAAGTACTTCTAAGAATATATTTTTTCTTGTATGGTTTTATGTGTTTTAAAGTCACACCTCTAGGTGTTTTTATCCAATCTAGATAGTCATCTAACCAATATATTTTACTTTGAATGAACCAAGGTAATTCCCAATCTTCAGACTGTTCTGTCAGATGTCTTACCCACCATCTAGGTGCAAAGAATCGTTTCTTTTCAACATCCCAAAATATATCATACCAACACCAATCTTCAATCTCTCCCTTATCATTATATGTAGGCATGTTACACCTCCAATGCTATATAAATACATAATGCTATTATTAATAACTTACCATAATCTAAATCAAACTTGGTGTTATTGCCATATGTTACTTCAAAAAACTCTACTATTCTATGCCACATATTATTCTCCTTTTATAGTATAGATTGTATATCATATAATAAACTTATTATCAAGGTAAATAAAAACAACTCCATTATAATTCTCCCTTATAAACACTTACTTAATATCAATGTAAACTCTCATGTGTGATGATTCATCTTTGTTCTGACCCCAATAGGTAGCACCTGTTCCCTTTAACTCAGGCTTGATGTGCTGACCTCGTACTCGCATCTTGTATGACTT
>Ga0115001_10004629_pt1 | contig 10079 bp, 8 predicted proteins | sample ArcticOcean_MG_C_12_FD_89869 | JGI IMG/M metagenome (GOLD analysis project Ga0115001, IMG submission 89869) | Marine microbial communities from western Arctic Ocean - ArcticOcean_MG_CB8_130 | ecosystem: Environmental > Aquatic > Marine > Oceanic | place: Arctic Ocean: Canada Basin | collected... | reverse complement strand
CAAAATTGATCGTAAACACATTCTTATACAAAAACTACTGAAGAAGGTAGGGAAAATCCGCCCCGAGTTAGAGGCAACTCTACGTTTTTTAGAGGAGACAGTCCCAGTTCAAAAGATCTGGCTAAATACCTCTGAAGAAAATGCAGATTACGCAAAGCCATACGAAGACCTAGATCATGAAATAGTATTTGCTGATTTACGGAGAGTTTGGGAAATTTTGCTCACAACAGGAGTCGACAAAAACGAAGCAAAATTGAAGATTCGCACAATGGAGCCATTCAACCATTACCCCGAATTAATAGAACAACTAGATTAGGATATTATAATAATGGAAGAAATGATGAAACAAGCTGTCGAAATTGCGCAGCACTTGATAAGTAACCATAAAGGAGAAATTACAAGCGATGTAATAGCTAGCAAAGTGGATGAACTGCTAAAAATGCCAACCTTCAGTACTACTTGTTCTAAAAGTGAACTTATCAAAGAATTAGAAAGTTCATTCAGTGTATGGACGCCAGATTATAAAATGATTAGTGACGACGACGACCACACGCCGTGGCTACCTGAAAAATCAGGTGAGATTGATTGGGATTTTTGGAAACGCTACAAGACATATCTTGCGAAAAAGCTACCTCCTGACCCCCTTAATAAACTAGATAAAATAACCGACGCAATTCTTGGAAAGCTTGAAGAGCCTGAGCTAGAAGGTCCTTGGGATAGACGCGGATTAGTAGCTGGTTCTGTTCAATCAGGAAAAACAGCTAATTACACTGGCCTGATATGCAAAGCTGCTGATGCAGGATATAAAGTAATAATAGTCTTAGCTGGCATGCATAATAACTTGCGTAGTCAAACTCAGATCAGGATCGACGAAGGTTTCCTCGGATATGACCTTGATGAAGGAAAATTTACACCTACAGGAGTAGGACTTATAAACCCTTCTGTTAGAGCATTCACAGGAACCAGTCGGGATGATAAAGGTGATTTCAGTAAAAAAATAGCACAACAATTCGGTATTAAGCCAGGAGAAGTTCCTTTGGTTTTTGTAGTAAAAAAGTCCGTGCCTGTTCTTACAAAGCTTCTTACTTGGATTCAAGGGACTGCAGATATCAATGACCCTGAAACAGGAAGGCGCTTCCACAGCGAAGTGCCCTTATTGGTAATCGACGATGAAGCGGACCAAGCGTCTGTTGATACAAAAAGAAGGGCTTTTGTTGATGGTGTGCCAGATCCAAACCATTCTCCTACTCGTATCAATTCGTTAATAAGAAAGCTTCTCTTATCTTTTTCAAAAAAGGCTTATGTAGGCTACACAGCTACTCCATTCGCTAATATATTTATTTATAAGAAGAACAAAACTGAATCAGAGGGAATCGACCTATTTCCTAGAAGTTTCATACTAAATCTACCGAGTCCAAACAACTATATAGGCCCCGATAAGGTATTCGGTGTGGAAGCAGACGAAGAGATGGGAATAGAACCAGTCACCCCTCTTCCCATCACTCGAATTATTGACGATTATGCAGTCAAAAGCCACTCTAATGGTGATCCGCATCTGGGAGGTACAATCGCCGAAAGAGAAACTGAAGGTTGGATGCCTCCTCGACTTGTTGCCAGCACTCAGCATATTCCACTACACGAAGAAAAAGATACAATTCCTCCATCACTTGAAGTTGCAATACGTGCTTTTATTTTAGCCACTGCAGTCAGAAGGATTCGTGAAGAAGACAACGTTCACAACTCCATGCTGATCCATGTAGTACGCTTAAAAGATGTTCAGGGAAGGGTTGCGATTCAAGTTGAGGAGGCGCTCACGCGAATCAAAAACCGCCTACGTAATGGCGACGGAGGGGCTAAACCTACAATCACAGAAGAACTTGAAGAAATATGGATTAAAGACTTCATACCAACTACCAAAAATAAGGCTTTTAAAGAAGATCCATTTAACAGTGAGCTTAAGCTGCCTAGCTGGTCCGAGGTAGAAAAAATTCTATGGAAAATCACATCTAGCATACAGATAATGGTAATTAATGGAACCGCTGGAGATGCACTTAATTACGATAATCACGAAGTAAATGGCCTGAACGTGATTGCTATTGGAGGAGATAAGCTTTCCCGCGGGCTAACACTCGAAGGACTCACGATTAGCTACTTCTTACGCACAACAAAAATGTATGATACTCTCATGCAAATGGGTCGCTGGTTTGGTTACCGCAATTCTTACGTAGACGTCTGTCGCCTCTACACCACAGAGGGTTTGTTAGAGTGGTTCGCTCACTTAGCTATAGCCGACGGAGAGCTACGTAAAGAATTTGACTACATGGAAGCTTCAGGATCAAACCCTCATAAATTCGGGCTCAGGGTCCGATCTCACCCAGCAATGCTAGTCACATCAAAAGTAAAGATGCGAGACGGTGAACAGATGCGATTAAGTTACGCTGGGGATATTTCGGAAACGATAATCTTTGACTCATCAACTGATCAAATAAGAGAAAATCTGACCGTTACCGAGTCTTGGTTACAATTCCTCGGTAAAGCAGCTGAAGGTTCTAACATAGCTACAAGCTACAAATGGACAGATATAGAACCAGAACAAATATGTGAGTTTTTATCTCTGTATAAAACACATGAAGAGGCCTACCGCGTCCGCACAGATCTATTAATAAATTATATTAAAAGACAGAACGATAAAGTTAAAGAACTAGTAAATTGGACTGTAGTTCTTATATCTAAAGCCACGAGTGACAAAAAAAATATATACGATATGAGTGGGATTGGTGAAGTAGGATTTATTAAGCGCAGTAATACCCAATCGTATGGAAATCCAAAGAATAAGTATACAATTAAGCGACTGGTTAGCCCAACAGATGAAGCGAGAGATCTAGGTGAAAATGGCGAAAAGGAGCGAGCGTTACAAATGACAATTAAAAGATGGAATGATAACACCGACAGAAGGAAGTCCAAAAAAAAGCCCACACGCGCTGGAGGTAGAGAGATCCGGACTGTAAGAAGCGAAAAAAATGGCCTACTCTGTATTTATCCTTTAGATCCTGTTGAGGCGACAAAGGAGTGCAAATTACCAATAATGGGGATCTCCATTAGTTTTCCAACTAGTGAAAATGCGGAAGATATTTCATACGTAGTAAATACTATCTTCCAAGAAAAGGATGACTGGGATGAAAACTGATGATTATAGCACTACTCTGGTAAAGATACTGGAGGACATAAAAAAGAGCGGAAATACGGACGGCTCTCGGAAAATGAGGATACATAAGGAGTCTACACTCTCTATCTATGCTGCTGTTATGGTAAAGGAAAGGCTTCCAGCACTAATTATAAAAATAGAAGGAGCTTTGCATAAAGCCCGTGATCTAAAGCAAAAAAATAATGGCTTTATATGTGAAGTCGAAGTTCTCACGAATAGTACAACAATTACTATACGCACTTCAAATGCTACATACATTGATATATTCAAAAAACTTATTCCTTATGTTATAGATTCTGTAAAAATAGAGACTAGCGCAAAACTAACAGTCAAAAAATTGGCAGAAATACTAGAACTCTGGCGTCGCTGGGGTGAACGAAGTAATGAAGAGCTATCCAAATCAGAAGTAATAGGTTTGTTCGGAGAACTCACATTTATACAAATGGGACTCGATGCAGGATCTGATCCACTCGAACTTATTAAATCATGGACAGGCCCGACACCCGATGAAGCCGATCAAGATTTTAGTTTTGGAACCTGTGCTGTTGAGGTCAAAACTACTGGTGCCAACAATCCTGACATGTGCAAAATCAACAATTTACTGCAACTTGATAAAATCGGATTAAATCACCTTTATCTTTTTCAAGCGGTTTTTGATATACGCGATGGCTGTGGAGTGACTTTACCAGAATTAGTAGAACTTCTACGTTCGAAAATAATAGATGAATCACCTGTCGCTCTTAACGATTTAATGAAAAAACTTCTGAAATTAAATTATCTCCACGCCGATTCAGATAAGTATTTAAGATTTGGTTTTACCAAACGTTTTTTAAACTTCTATCAGGTAAAGGACGATTTCCCTACTCTCACCAGAAAAGATGTAAGAACCGGTGTGACAGATGCTAAATATACTATCGATCTAGCAACTGCCACGAAGCATACAGTATCTTCATCGAAAGTCTTAAGTAAGTTTAAAAAAGAGAATGTCTAAAGAATTCGAAAACTTCTATTCGGGCTTCCGTTCCGACATTATCGACTTGGCCAACTCCGATGACGGCTACCCGCAAAAAGAGCAGGCCTTCACCGCCCTCGTCACAGAAGATCTTTCTCAAGCTGGAATCCTTGAATCGCCTGATGTGTGCTACTTCGAACAGGGTTCTGGGAATACGCTAAAAAAAGCTAACGCCTACAGTGTTCCCGAAGAAGACAGTTCACTGGATTTACTGATAACATTGTATCATGGGAAGAATAAGCCTGAAACGATTAACAATCAGGACATTGAGAGGGCTTTCAATCAATTGGCGAGATTCCTGAAAGCTGGACTGGATGGTCATCATAAAAACACGGAACCGGGCTCCGAAGCCTTCCAGATGCTGCACCGCATCTACGGCCTGAAGGAAGAGATCGACCGTGTCCGTTTCTTTCTGATCACAGATGCACAAATCTCCGTCAGATCCGACAAGAGGAAAAAGGACAATATTAACGGACTACCTGTTTCATATGAAATCTGGCATATTGAACGAATATTCCGTTTCAGGAGTCAGTCCGCCACGCACGAGCCTGTAGAGCTTGACCTGAGCGACCTACCGACCGGAGGCCTAGCTTGCACTAGCACAAGCAATCTAAATCTAGGCTACAGGACCTTATGCGCCATCATTCCTGGCGGTGTCTTGGCCGCCCTCTATGATGAATACGGCCAACGGCTATTGGAATTGAATGTCCGCTCTTATCTACAAGCTCGCGGTAAAGTGAATAAGGGAATTATGGAAACCCTATTCGAGACCCCTGAGCGCTTCCTCGCTTATAACAATGGTATAACGATTGTGGCTGAGGAAATGAAGACTGGCAAACTTACGGACGGGTCACTGGGCATAACTGGAATAAAGGGTTTACAAATTGTAAACGGAGGCCAAACGACCGCATCAATACACCGTTCCTCAAAAAAGGAAAAGACAGGTAAATACAAGGACCGTGCTGCTGATCTGGCTAAAGTCTCAGTTCAGGCGAAAATAACAGTCATAGAACCGAACAAATTCGAAGAACTAGTTCCGCTAATCTCCAAATTCTCCAACACACAGAACAAGGTCACCGAAGTAGATCTCCGTGCTAATCACCCCTTCCACACCGGAATCGAGCGCGTCTCTAGAAAGATGTGGGCACCTGGTGAGAAATGCATGTGGTATTACGAAAGAGCCAGAGGCAGTTACCAAACGGACAAGGCCAGAGAGGCCACGACACCGGCCAAGAAAAAAGAATTTGAAATTAGGTATCCGACATCTCAAAGATTCACCCCCACAGACCTCGCCAAGTACAGCAATTGTTGGAATCAGCATCCCTATATTGCATCTAAGGGAGGGCAGAAGAGCTTCGTCTATTTTATGCAAGATATCGGAAAAAAAGACGATGACTGGCAGCCAAGTGACGAGGAATACAAAGCGCATGTCGGGAGATCCATTCTCTACAAAGACATCTACAAAATCTGCCGAGAAGTCGGTTACAAAGGTCAGCAAGTTCATTGCTGTAACTACACAGTGGCACTGATTACTAACCGAACGGCGAAAAGAGTAAACCTTCAGCAGATATGGAATAGACAGTCCATAAGCGAAGCGCTTGAGCAAAATGTGAGGGAATGGGCACCACTGATTATGAAGGAAATGGCAGATAGCGCAGGAACAAGGAATCCAACAGAATGGTATAAAGATCCGAAGTGCTGGGAAGTTGTTCAGAGGATGAGTATCCCATTGAGTTCCGAACTTCAGGCTGAACTCATCAGCGTAAATGATCCAGCTAAAGTTGTCGCATCAAAAGACCAGTCCAAAAAATCAAAAAACCGCAAACCGCAGAAGCTAACTCATGAAGATGAAAATAATATAGCCCGTTGCCGTGAAACTAGTGCAGAAAGATGGCTGGAAATAGTTTCTTGGGGCAAGAGCACCGGAGCACTAGAGACTAAGCAACTAGGAATCGCAGGAAGTATGGCTTCTCTAGCCGCCAGTGGCTGGCCGGATGAAAAACCATCTAAAGCTCAAGCATGGCATGGTGTTGTAATGATAGAAGCAGCAAAGGGAAATGACATATAAATTTGCCCGTAATAGGACCAAGAATAAGAAGACTTAAACTATGGAATATAAATATATCGAAGTCCTTAAAAAATATCGTGATGCAAACAAGACGTCATCTCCCAAGGATGAATTCAATAAATTATTTGCACAGTTTTCTGACGGCAAAGGCATCAAGAATATGGGTGGATTTCGCATTCGGAAATCTGCGGCAACTGGATCGGTAGCTTTCGTGATTCTTATTACAAACTCAAGTGAAGCTGAGTGGCCTGATTCGTTAGATATAGAAAGCAGTACTTTTATTTATTATGGTGATAAACGCAAGCCCTACGTAGCAGTGGATGATGAGCTTCATAAAACTAGTCCACAGGGTAATATCCTACTACGTGATATATTTATAAACCTTGATAAACAACATAGATCTGAGATTCCACCCTTTCTAATATTTAAGAAAACGAATACAAATGAAGGTGTTTATATGAATTTCCTAGGCTTGGCTGCGCCAGGCTCAGCGAGCAAAGAACCACTTTCATGCCTAAAAGCTCTATGGTGTAAGGATGAAAATGATAAATACTTCCTGAACTACGAAGCGCTTTTCAGTATAATCGACGTCGATAGAATACCTCTTATGTGGTTAGATGATATTATCAAAACTGGAAAAGTTGTGAAATCTTCCTACTGCCCAGATGCATGGGCTACTTGGGCCAATACAGGTTCTTATCTAAAGCTTTCTTACCAGAACTACTTATTTAAGTAATATGTAAATTTTTGTAGATATTATTTGCGTAAAAATTAAAATTATAAGCTAAAAAAGTATATTGTGAAAAGTCTCTCTGTATTTAGTGAAGAGCTGTCTAAATTACCCTCAAAATTCAAGATTAATATTCCCGCGTGCGGTGGATGTATTAATTTTTCAAATACAGCTAGGAGAGGCGAAAGAAAATACTTCACTCTGAGCTTTGATGCACTAAGAAGCACTTTTAGTAACATTCTTTCGAATAAGGATGAATTTTATCAACATCGGTATTACATAGAAACTGCGTGGAGGATTTTAGGAAATAAATATATAACAGAAGAAACCAGCTATACTATGATCGGCGTCCAAACTAAAGCCTTCTATGTATTACTAAATAAAATTACTCATGTTGCATCAGGCCGAGCCCCTGAGAGCTACGAAGACGATTCCTTCAACATGCGAAAAGATGAAATAGAAAATGCTTCGCGTATGCTAAATGAACTGATGCTCTGAAGTAAACGGCCCACTCAAAATTAAATAGTTCTTGCACAGGGTATTTTACAGGATATCTTCGTTAAATGCAGGGTCAATTAAAGGACAAATGTAACCGTGAATATAAGAGCCTTTATGTAAAACATAAGCGCCAAAAAATGGGGCTTAACCAGCGCCAATTTACAGATTTGCTTGGCCTCGGAGAATCTGGAGATCGTACAATCAGAGGTTGGGAATCAGGAGAACACGCCCCCTCTCCTTCTAAATGGGAATTACTACAAAAAGTAACTAATCCAGCACCATATCGGAACTTTGCATCAAAGAGTAAATTTGAGTTTATAGACCTATTTGCTGGTATTGGAGGTATGAGATATCCCTTTCAAGAAGCTGGAGGAAGATGCGTATTCACCTCTGAATGGGACAAATTTGCAAAAAAAACATATTCTGCCAATTATGGAGATTTTCCGTCTGGAGATATAACAAAAATTAGTGCCGCAGACATCCCAGACCACGATATATTGTTGGCAGGATTTCCGTGCCAAGCATTTTCACAAGCAGGTTTAAAGCGTGGGTTCAAGGACACTAGGGGAACAATGTTTTTTGAGATACAGCGTATATTGGCTGAGAAGAAACCAAAGGCGTTTCTTCTAGAAAACGTCAAGCAGCTAAGAGGACATTCAAAAGGAGAGACGCTCCGAACTATAATGTCTATACTACGTGGAGAATTCACGCAAGATGTACCTAGCAATGTGCATATGAGCTCTGAAGCACGAGCAGCTCTAGGAACGAAGCTAAACTACTGGGCTGACTACAAGGTAATAAGAGCTGCGGATTTCGGTGTGCCTCAGAATAGAGAACGCTTAATAATAGTAGGTTTTCTTAAGGATGAAAATTCGAGCGAAACCAACTTTGATAACATCTACAAATGGCCCGACCCTAGTCACAAAGAGACTCGTCTAGGTGAAATCCTTGAAAAAAATGCGGCTGTTGACCCGAAATATACAATCTCTAAAAAGCTCTGGAGCGGGCATAAGAGAAGGAAAATGTTGCATAAGAAAAAAGGAAATGGATTTGGATACTCTCTATTTGACCGCTCCAGTCCATATACAAATACAATTAGTGCTAGATACTACAAAGATGGCAGTGAGATTTTAATTGACCAAAAAGACATCGGTAAAACACCTAGGAAACTAACCCCAGCTGAATGCGCTCGCCTGCAGGGCTTTCCAGATAAATTTATTTTAGATGCGGTATCCGATACGCAAATATATAAGCAGTTTGGGAATTCTGTAGCAGTCCCTGCGATACGTGCAGTATGCAAACAGATCCTTAAAACGATGAAAAAGGCGCGAATGATACCAGCAAAACAGCTTAAATACAAAAGTAACGGCCAGATGGCACTTAGCCTTTCAACTGATTAATTAAGGCATAATAACATGCCGCCAGAAAATTAAATCTCATCTTTAGCCGTGAAAATTAAGTCTCTATTCTCATTTCTTGGTATCCTGATTTTCCTACAGATTAGCTTGCCCGCAACACCCCAGGAGCCAGAGCGTTACGACCCCGTGGAGTACTCCAATCAAGGTGCGAATACCTATGAGATGATGGTGAAGGCAAAGGAGCTTGCAGGCCTTCTGGAAGCCCGTATGGAGCATCTGGTAAAGCTCAAGATAGAGGATGCCAAGAGCAGCTACAAGGGGCTGACAGAAGAGCGTTTCAAAGGAGAGCTAGAGAAGCTGATTAAGCTCATTATAAGCACTCAGGAGACCTGGGAGGCATATGCTGAGGCAGCAGCAAAGGAGGAATACCACGGCGGTGGTTCAGGGGCAGGTATGCGCTATAGCTACTCTTACTGCTACAAATTAATTGACCGTATTAACGAACTAAAAATTGTACTGAAATAAAAATATGAATGATGACTCAATAAAGAAAGCTTTGCATCGCATAGATGTCGAAAAGGTTAAATTGAAGAGAGATCTTATGTTCTGTAAGCCCGAAAGACTATCATATCTTTTGGAAGGTTCTTATAGCAGAGAAAAGAGGCGTGCTTACAATTTTCGTTTGCAAAAATTGTTTGCCATGGAAGATGCGTTAAAAAATTTCCAAGAAATTGGAAATATTGACGAGGATAAGCCTTTATTTGGTTCTATGATAAACGATGATATTAGGGCAGTAGAGACATTAGATACTATATATTATGCGAGAACTAATATCGAAGGGGAGTATGCTGTCAAAGGTTCTGATATCAATTGGCGAAGTTGTACTAATAGGCCCTAAATATACGACATATCGTCTGTTTACTATTGGACTGAAACACGCTGTGACATTGTAACTGATACACACGCCTTTGAGGTGGACTTTGCAGATAAGTGGGCAGAGGCAATTGATGTACATACACATCAGCAAGAGACCAGCCGAGCGAACCCCCTGCCCCCTTTTCTTGAGCCATTGAACGATTAGCAGGCCAGAGTTTCCATGCTTCGAGATCCTTAGTTTGCGGACAGTTGTCAGACTCGCGCCTCCACTTCGAGAGCGTCGGCTGAGTGACTCCCAGAGCCTCGGCGATCTGCTTCCACGTTTTAATTTT
>Ga0115001_10004622_pt1 | contig 10090 bp, 9 predicted proteins | sample ArcticOcean_MG_C_12_FD_89869 | JGI IMG/M metagenome (GOLD analysis project Ga0115001, IMG submission 89869) | Marine microbial communities from western Arctic Ocean - ArcticOcean_MG_CB8_130 | ecosystem: Environmental > Aquatic > Marine > Oceanic | place: Arctic Ocean: Canada Basin | collected... | reverse complement strand
TTTTACAATCAGGTGCATGGCGCCCATCCCGAAGAACCACCAGTTGTTGATTTTTTACGGCAACTCCTGGTTCGACGCCCGCGGGATCGACCGCATCGACGTCGGCACCAAGCGGTACCCCGCGACGTTACGGGATGGCTACGCCGCGACGCTTCTCACGGAGGCGAGCTGCAAGAAAAGAAAAAAAGGAGAAAACGCGTTGAGTGACACCACCAACGTGGCGGCGTGATGTGTCTGTGTCTCGAGCATCCATCATCGGTGTTGAAATCAAATTCATTTCAAATACCTTCGAAGGTATCTTTTTTCAGGGAAGCTTGCCACGTGTCATCACTTGATACACAGACGCACGACTACTCCCTACTTCCCTCCCGTGCTCCAGCCCTTGACGCCGTCGTTCGCGGCTAGGAGAAACGCGGTCGCGGCTTTGGTGTGTTCCTTTTGCGGGTCACTTTTCGGGAAGAAAAACGCGGCGCGCAGTAAGGCGCGCTGCGTCGGCGACATCGTTCGCGGAAAAACCAAATCGAAAACGACGAGCAAGTCGCCTCTTTTTGAGGTTGACGATGAGAGATTAGACCCTGTTTCTTGAGTCGCGACACCTCCAAGTCTCGCCATCCCCTCCCCTGCGACTACTTTCGTGGACCCCCCGTCCACGACATCTGTGACCGGGACTGTTAACTGAACGCCGTCGATGCCGACGAGGGTCACTACGCACCCGCACAGCCCGTCTATGAGGCTCATCTTTTTCACAAACACCAAGTCGTCGCCGGCGCGCGAAAACGCGGCGTGCGTCTTGGCGTTCGCGACGTACACCACCGGTCCCCGGTCCACACCGCACTTTGAATTTCCCTCATTCTCGAACACGAACCGCCGGCCGTGCTCGCACCCGGGTGGAATTCGAAGCGTCAACGTTCGCGTTTCGGACGTCACCGCGCCGCCCGGGGTTGATTGCGTTTTCCGGACGTGCTCCACACGTCTTTCCACCCCCGAGTGCAATTCTTCCAGCGTAAAAAACACGTCGAACGTTCTCTGCGCTCCGTGTTCGCCATCCGAAACGCTCGCAAACCCCGTGCGGCCCAACTGTTCGAACGCGTTACTCACGTCCATCAGCGCCCGGTACGGGTTCTGCGTGCCGTGGAATTGTTCAAACACGGACACGGGCGAGACGTCGAATTTGTAGTGACCGCCTTTCAAGTTTCCCTTCCCATCAGGCACGCCTTGCTTCAACCCGACCTCGCCGAGCACGTCGAACAGCGCCTTCAACGGGCTCGAGGACAAAACTTCAAACGCCTCCGCCACGCGAGCGAAAATAACGGACGCAGCAGGGGAGTCATCCTTGTCAGGGTGGTACTTCAAAGAAAGCTTGCGGTACCTGTGGGGGATGGGGATGGAGATCAGGATGAGGATGATGAATGGGGCGGGGCGTCAGGACGCAATTCAATCGCAGTCAACGAGGTCGACCACGCGACTGTTGATCATGGTCACGCGTGAGTTTAAACGTAAGGAAAGCACGTACGCCTTGTTGATGTCGATGCCACTCGCTGAGCGGCTCAAGCCGAGCTCCTCGTAGTAGTCCATCGGCCCAGCGGCGCGGCGCGCGGGTCCGGAGTGAAAGGCTTAATTTGGCATCACGACGAGGCAAAATCTACTCGTCGCGACCAGCCATTTACCAGATTTAGCCGCGGCCCTTTCCTGATTGACCGGGGACTCCGCTGGCCCACCATTGTGGGTGGCACAGGTCCCGCGGCGGCGGCGGTCGCGGTGTGATGCGTTCTTCCATCGCGTTGGTTGTGTTGTTTCTGACCTGCCTGGCCGCACCGAGTTCGGTCGTGGATGGCGTCTCCGTGAGTGGAGGCCATCTTTTGCGAGGCGGAACTGCTCGTGATGTGACGCCGCGTGCCGGTGTGTTTGACCCAGCACACTCGGCCACGATTGATTCGCACGACCCCCGGGGTGGGGGTTTGCCTCCTCCCAACACCATAGGGGTGGACCCGTCAAAAATACACGTCCTGAGCGAGAGTGAACCTCGCGCGTACGTGTACCGCGGGTTTTTACGACCTTCGGAGTGCGACTACATCGTTCAATCCAGTACAAACGGGATGGCGAAATCAACCGTGGTGGATAACAACACGGGCAAGAGCGTCCCGAGTACGATACGCACGAGCGACGGGACGTTTATCGGGAGGGGGGCTGATTCCGTGATCTCCGACATCGAACGACGGATAAGCGAATGGAGCCACGTCCCAGTTGAAAACGGCGAGGGCCTGCAAGTTTTGCGGTACAAAGACGGCCAGCGGTACGACGCGCACATGGATGCGTTTTCCGATTCCTTCAACCAAGACGAAAAGAAAGGAGGCCAAAGAGTCGCGACCGTGCTGATGTACTTGAGTGACGTGGCGGAAGGCGGCGAGACCGTGTTTCCGCTGACGACTCAGAAGCCTCATTTGTTGAATTCCAACTACAGCGCTTGCGCGCGGAGAGGAGTTGCGGTCAAACCTCGGAAGGGCGACGCGCTGCTGTTTTGGTCGCTCGACACGTCAGGTACTTATTGGGGCTTTCCCAAATCCAGGCACACTGTTTTATCTCTCAGCTGGTAACTGTTGTCCATACATCGCGATATACAATACTGAACCTTTTCTTTCCCAAAAACAGGTACGCTTGACCAGAAAAGCACGCACGCGGGGTGTCCTGTTCTGGGGTCCAGCGTGAAGTGGAGCGCCACGAAGTGGATGCACGTCGGGGCGGTGAGTTCGGGACACAAGATGGCGTTTCCCAGCGGGACGTGCGACGACGAAAACGACCAGTGCATTACGTGGGCGCAACAAGGCGAGTGCGAAAAGAACCGCGCGTACATGGTCGGCGTCGCGGGCGAAGACGGACACTGCACGCGCGCGTGCCTGAAGTGTCCAGTAGGGTCACGGCCGAAGGATTCTTCCCGGTAGGATTGGGAATAGGAAATACGTTCATGGTCATGTAGCGTACTACTCTTCTCCTTTAACATAGACTAAGATTATCTTTCTTCAACAATGAGCTAAGGAAGCTTAGTCTAAACTCGGACTCATCACTGCGGCCTCGCGCCTGATTCCCGTCAGTTCCCGAGCTGCCGAATCCCCGTCTTTTCTTCCGGCAAAGGCCGGTTGAACCCGCCTTCGCGGTTCATGTACTGCCTCGCTCGGCGGGTTGTTTTTTTCCTCACCGACGAAACGTTGGCGTTGGGATCGTCAACGTGTTTACCCTGCGTGGTGCCGAACCCGCCGAAGCCCATCATCACGGCCATGTCGGCGTCGGCGTCGTCGTCGTCTCCAAACGGCGGCGGCGGCGGCGGTTCGATTCCGGATGGCGGCGGCGGAGGCACGTTTTGTTTCCTTGTTCCATCCGGAGGCGGGGGCGGAGGGACGTGCTGCGAAAATATTTTTTTTCCATCCAAAGGCGGGGGCGGTACTTCCCTTCGAGTGGATGACGTTTTTGAACCACCACCACCACCGCCGGCCGGGGGAGGGGGACGGTCCGGTACGTCCCCCAGGGCGTTTAGAAACGCATCCGCGTCGTCGCGACGTGCGACTTTTCTGTCGTCGTCGTCGTCCCTGTCGTCTAAACTTCGCGACCGCGACCGCCTTCGCTTTTGCGCGCGCACGTGTTGGTGTTGGTCGGATCGCGAGTCGCGGTCGTCCCGTCTCCGTTCGTCTTCCCGGCGCTCGGCAGAGGTTTCGTCTCTCCGCGGCGACACGAACGTTTCCCGCCGCAACGGCCGGCCGAACTCGTCCACGCCCCCGTCGGCGTGGCGCGACCCGTTGGCGTGTCCGGCCATGTTGGGACTGCCACAGTGGGTTTGTGCGATGAAGCCTCCCGACTGTTTGCGCGATGAAGCCTCCAGACTTAACTCAAGATGCGCAAGATCGATCAAGACGATCTCCTTTTGCGACTCACTTCTGTTTCGTCGTCCCCGAAGTAGCCGCGGTGTTCTTCTCCCCGCCACCCCTGGTGTCAAGCAGCGCCGCGAGCTTCCCGTCCTCCGCGCGTTTCGCGTCGAAGTGCGTGACCCAGCTCGGAGGGCAGTGCTTTTCGTACGCCCGTCTAAGAACCTTGGTCTGCCGACGTCCGGGGGCCACCAGCACACACGCGAAGTACGCGTCTCGGGCTTCGTAACACGCCTTGCGTTCCTCGTGGAGCATCAACGGCCGGGGACTGCCTCGAGTGCGCGCGACGCGGTCCTGGGGACCCGAAACGCGAGGAGAAGAACACGGCGCGGCGGCGTGGCCAACGCGCGCGGAGGTGTGCGAAGGATCGAGGATCGAAGCGCGGCGAATCGGGAGGAAGCTCGTATCGAGTCGCCAGGCCAGAGGCCAACTGCTGGCCCATAACAAGCGCTTCCCTCGACTACTCGACCCGCCGCGCGCTCATCAATTCTTCCAAAGCTTTTGGAAACGTCCAAAAAGCTGCATCGCGCGCTTCTCCAAACGCATTGCCTCGACGTCCGGTCTCCGCTCGCGTCACGCGACCGGAACCTTCTTCGTCGGGTGCCGGGTGGGGTACGTAACGACCTTACGCTACACGAAACCAGGAGTTCCACCGAACTCAACTGACATGGCCAGCGCGGCGGGTAAGATGTCCGGCACGGCAGCACAAAACAAGAACCCGCCCGTGAACGAGGAATCTGAAGACGACGTGGATGATGAAGATGTGCGTTGCCTCCCTTGCTCTGTTTACGACCTACTCGCGTTTCCTTTTTCCCCGGTTTCTCTTGGTCTGTGTCCTTTTGGTACAGGTCACTCGACCCAAGGGGTTTGTTCGCGCTCGCACCGCACGCGCCGCCCGCCTTCCGTCGCCTCCGGCAACTCTTTCTTTCGGAAACTTCCAATGATTCTCACGACATGGCGATCCAAGGGGATTCACGTTCACGTTCTTTTTTCTCACCCTTCCCCGTCCCCCACCTCCCCCCCGCGCCCCAAAAAACGCAGCCTAAGGCCACCACCAAGGCCAAGAAAACCACATCCTCGATTTACCGAGGCGTCCGGCAACGGCCGTGGGGAAGGTACGGCCCCCAACCCAACACCGCATGGCACCCGCGAAACGGGGCCTCTTTTCGTGCTTTTTCGACCTCTGAAAAATTGGCGAGATCTTTGTGCCTGTTTCGCGAATTTTTTGGCATTTCGTGCGTTGCGACTTTATTTCTTCGTCGCATCCATGGGACGCAAGTCCTCGCCAACGTCCCTCCCACTAACTCTAAGACCTACTGAAACCCTAACCCTAACCCTCCTTAAACCCTAACCCTAACCCTGCAAACCCCCAACAACACAGCTGGGCGGCCGAGATCAGAGACCCGAACCGCGGCGCGCGGTTGTGGCTCGGGACGTTCGACACGGCGGAGGAAGCGGCTCGGGCTTATGACGCGGCGGCGCGACACATCCGCGGCCCCAACGCGCGCACCAACTTCGAGCTCAAACCAGGAGAGGTGCCGCCCCCGTTCGTGTTACCGGACCCGCCCGCTGGAAGGGGACGGGGGAAGGCGGATGCCGGTGCGGGCGGCGGCGCGACCGGCGCGGGTGCCTCGCGTCCAGCGCACGCCACCAAGAAACAGATGCGAGCGGTCGGGCAACCCATGCCTCCCGGGGGCGGGTACTACGTCGCCGGCGTGGGCGGCGGGGGCACTCACGGGGGCGCGCACTTGGGCGGCGCCGGTATCGGGTCCGGGATGGGAGGCATGCCCCAGCGAGGGTTCACGAGTAGCGCGCACGTCGGTTTGTTCGGCGCGCACGGCGGCGCGGGCGGGACGCACGGCCACGACGACCTAAGCGCGCTGGTCAAGTACGTGCTGGGGCTCCCAAATCCCAACACTGTTTGATGCCCTGTATGGAGTGCAGTCAACAAGTTTTACCACTACAATAAGTGCACCAGAGTACAAGACTGTTTGCCCACCGTATATAAATCGCCCAATACAAGACTCCATCCATGACTGACCGTTTCTTTTCTTCCTCTCAGCGCCAACCTGGCGCTCGCGCAGCAGAACCTCGCGATGACGGGCGGCCACCGGGGCGGCGCGATTGGCGACGGCGGGTACATCCGCTTGGGCTTGTCCGGCTCCGCGGGGTCAAGAGACGGGTCGGTGGGCGGCCTGCACGGCTCAAGCGCGGGCGCGCACGGCGGGCACGGCGGGAGCCCTTCCCTTGGTTTGGGGGATTTCGGGAACTCGAGGGGCGAGATTCCGCGGATCCAAAACTCCAAGCGGGAACGCGCGCCTTCCAACCCGTTTCTGGGGACGTCATTCGGCGTGGCGGGGAGCTTCGGCACGGTTTTCGGGAACGACTACCTCTCGTCAACACCCGAAAACGGCGGGATGTTCAATGTCGGCGGGAGTTTCGGGGGCCTGTCGCCACAAGGCGGCGGCGGCGGCGCGGCGAAGATGGCGGCGATGGTGGCGGGCGGCCTGGGGGGGAAAATATCGTCCGGCATGGGCCTTGGTTTTGGGTCCTCCATCGGGGGCGACATGCACGTCGGGTCGCTTGGCACGATGCACCACCTTGACGACGCGCTTCCCATGGGTTCCCTGGACCTTGGAAGCTCGCCCCTGGATAACTTTGGCGATTTGCTGCACTCGTTCCCGAAAGGAGACAAGGAAACGACGGTCGGCCGGGGTAAAAACAACAACAACCAAGCCCAAGGCGGGTTAGCCATGAAGAAATCGGGCGGCGGCGGCGCTGGGGATGGGCCGTTCGGGCGCCAAAGATCGGGGGGCGGCGCCGCGGAAGCCGCGAGCGTGCGGGTCGGGCGCAGCGGCGGGTCGTGATTTTGGGACGAAACGACGCGGCCGAGAATAAATGCTTTGAGAAATGCTTTGACAAAGCGAGCCAGGGAACGTGTGAAGACCGGTTGAAACAGACGACTGCGTCGTGACCCCAGGGTTTGTGAATAAACATGTGTTTTTTTTGCTTTTCATTACGAGGGAGTGTCTTGATATTACACACTACCACACGACAAAGGCGGCGAGGTTCTTTCTCGTACTCGCCGCCGCGTGCGTCATAAATGTTCACGTCTCGCTTACTTCTTCTTGCCCTTGTAGCGGCCATCCTTGAGCTCACCCTCGAAGCCCGCGCCCGTTGCGGCGGAGTCCTTCAGCGCCTTGCTCATGAGCCACTCGCCGAAGGACTTTCCGGACTTAGCAGCCTGTGGTTGAGAGTTAGGAGAGGGAGGTTGTGGGGTTAGCTCGTTTTTTTTTCTGATGCACAGAAAATCCAGTTTTTTCCGAACCTGGTTGGCTCCGACTTGGCTCGCTGCATTTTATCCACTGCCACCCTGGGTTGGCGACCGCGCGGGTGGCGCCCCGCGATCGCGCGTCAGGTCGATCAACGCGCGATCCGCCGGACTGTCGTGTGTCCAATTCGTATTTGGAGCGCGACCACCCGCGGCGTGGTGTCGGGTGACCCAACGCACACGCGCGTCACGCGAGGATCGCGCGATTTCCGGAATTCGGCCAGCGTACCTTCTTGGGCGCAGCCTTCTTGGGGGCCGTCTTCTTGGGGGCGTCCTTCTTGCCAAACCCGAACGCCGCGACGGTCTTCGTGGAGCGCACGGTGCGGGTGGTTTTGGGAGCAACGACCACGCGGGTGCCGGCGAGGGAGGTCATTGCGAACATTTTCGAGGCGACGTGCGGAGACGCGTGCGGAGTGACCCAAACATACCCGATCGTCGAGAGTGTACGCGTTAGAGGCAACCTACCTCGACGTCGAAGCGCTGCCGTGAAGGAAATAAAACGCGATGTGACACCGCGATGTGATTGGCCAGTCCGAGGAAGAAGTCGTCAAAATGTGGTGTCCTTTGGAGGTCTACGACTCTACGTATCAGGCTATCAGCGGACACATAGTGACCCCCTTGGACCCTTGCATGGCGAACGAGTGTTTTTGAAAAAACCAAGCAGTCAAAATCTCGGATGGGTCACACGCACGTGGCGCGCGCGGCCGTGTCTGGAGATCGCGGCGCTTCGCCACGTTACCAAACATGGCGTCCACCCAGCCTCGCCCTGGTGGTGGCGGGAACCGGAATTGTTTCAAGTGCGGCAAGACCGGGCACTGGTCAAAGGACTGCGTCGCGCCGAGGGATGAGTGGGTGCCACAGCAAACCAGGGAGGAGCGTGAGGCTGGGGTGCCTGGGTCACCCGGTGATTTGGGGGGGGACTTTGCGGGTGGCGGCGACGGGGATGCCGCCGCAGCCGTGCCTGCTAAGAAACAGACGACACGCAAGCCGAAATTCACCACCGTGGAGCACATGCTCGGTCCGAACGGCGTGGCGTACGTGGCGAACCAGATTCCGGAAAAGTTCGCGAGGCTCGCGAAAGGCCCCGGTCACGAGTTCGGCGATTTCGCACGGCTCGTGGGGCTGTACCGCGAGTGGACTCGGCGGATGTACCCGCACGCGGCGCACGACGTGGTGATGCGCAGGGTCACCGCGCTGTCAAAAGCCAAAGAAGTGAAGATGACCGTGAGGGAGTTCAAAGAAAGAGCTCGGATGGAAAACGGGGAAGGGACCGTGGATGAGGACGGCGCGGAGCCGCGCGAACCCGCGGATGGTGATGCTCCGGATGGGGAAGACATTTTCTTCCCCGACGAGGACGACGACGAAATAGACGCGGATAGCGCGGATGGTGAGACCGCGGCGTTCCTGGACGACGATGAAGACGAGTGGAACGAGCTGCGGGACGGAAATGGAACTCCGGAGGACGACGAGATGGGGATTTTGCGGGACATGGAAACCGGCGGTGCCGACGCAAGAAACGACGCAGACGCGACGGACGCGGCGACGGAAGCAGCGGCTTTGAAAGAAGCCGATGTGCAGAGCGCTGCTTTCGACGAAGCCCGGCAAAACGGCCTCGATGTTAATTTCGACGAGAGCAGCGAGGATGACGCCGATTTCGAAATCGCGACGCGAACCGGGCCGGCGCGGGCGAGCCGCAATAGTTTGGGCCAGAAAGGAAAGGCGAGGAAAATAGTCAAGGAACCGAAACGGAAACGGAACCGCAAGAAGGCTGAAACGGCGGACGAAACGACTGTCTTGGACGACCCCGCTGAACCCACTGCTGGACCTGGTAAACGCAAGAAGCTCGGGGGCGGGAAAGCGGCACCCGCCGCGCCGAGTACGGGAGAGAGTTCCGATTCGGAAGTTCCAAACGAAGAAGTTCGCCGCCCGCGAAGAAAGGTCGTGGCGTCCCTGAGCGACTCCGACTCCGACGACGCCCCCGTTCGCGATTCCATGGGGGGCGATTTGCTGTCGAAAAACGCAAACGTTCCGAGTGCGACGAGACCTTCGTTTCTGTACGACTCGGATGACGACGCGGGGAAGAAAGGAACAGTGGAAGCGGAGACGCAGGCGTGAGTTGTGGGTGATACGTGATGAGTCACGGGTAGATAGATGTCGTTCCCTAAACGAACAGTGGTGTCGTTAAGGTGTGCATGATCAGCAAAACTGTTTCTTAGAATAATCCGTTTGTTGACTACAGCTTACTGGCCAGCACGTTCGCCGCGGGAACCTTCGCGTTGAGAACTTTGACCGCGTCGCCCATTATTTCCAGCACCTCGGGATCCGCGCCCACCACGCCGAAGCTCATGCCGACGTCTATGCGCCAAATGCGCCCGTCGCACTCGTCGTTGCACCCGCTGAGCTGCGGGGTGTGCCCCACCACCATACGTTTCACGCCCGGCAGTAAATCAAGCGTCTTCCCCAAAACGTCGCACGCGCGTTCCCGGTCACTGGGGGTGACGAAATTTTCCGTGCCGAAGGTTCGGTTCCAAACAACGCTGTCCTTGACGCTCCCGATCGCCATCCCCAGCGCGGTTCGGTCCGCCTCGTCCACGATCTCCGCGCCCCGCATCCAATCCGCCACCGCGTTGTTCAGCTTCTCCAGACCGAACTCCACGTGCCGCGGCATCAAACCTCCGTGCGCGAACACGGTGTCGTTCACGATGAGCACGGTGCTGCGAGCGTGAAGGATTCGGTGGTCAGTGGTCAGGGAGTCTCGTGCGGGGGGCGATTTATGCGCAGCGAGTAAACAGTGGCGTACTCTGGGGCACCGTCGTGTCGTGACCGCGCGCGCGCGTCGCGTCGG
>Ga0115001_10004620_pt1 | contig 10091 bp, 11 predicted proteins | sample ArcticOcean_MG_C_12_FD_89869 | JGI IMG/M metagenome (GOLD analysis project Ga0115001, IMG submission 89869) | Marine microbial communities from western Arctic Ocean - ArcticOcean_MG_CB8_130 | ecosystem: Environmental > Aquatic > Marine > Oceanic | place: Arctic Ocean: Canada Basin | collected... | reverse complement strand
GCTAAAGATAGTAAAGGAAGATTTGTTGCAGATGATAAATCAACACCTAGTACTAATGAAGCTTATAAGGACGGAAGAAAACCAACTAAGAAAGTTACAAAGAAAACAACAGTAACCAAGAAAGGTCGAGGAAGACCTAAAGGTTCAAAAAATAAAGTTAAATGAAGTCAGTAGGTCTTATACAAGTAATGGCTTCTTTATTCGGTTTATTTGTAGTAACAAGTCTACTAGTGGGTTATAATATGACTCCAATGTTTGAAATGTTAAACTCATCAGCTGGATTTTTTGGGTTGTTGTCTTTTATGGCAATACTAGGGTATGCCGAAAGAAGATAAAAATATAAATACTCATTATCCGTTATTTGATGAAGGACTCTATACAGAAGTTGTTCATCAAAATGGAGAAAAGGCTATTAAAATACTCAAAGGTGAGTATGTAGATGTTATCTATCAATATGGAAGTATCAAATTGATACCTCGTAAAGATAGTGAAATACCTACAATAGATTTTGAAAGAGCTGTTAGATCGTGTCCAGAAGCGTTGAAGGATACGATATCTGATGATGATGAGTTTAAACAATTAATGGGGAATATCCTCGTTGAATTACTAGCCAATCAAGGGTTAGAGGAATTAAATAAAAATGGAATATAGTAAAGAATTTATGGTGCGTCTCAAAGACGAGATTGCATCTGATGAAGGTACAGTACTTGAAGTATATCATGACCACTTAGGTTATCCAACTGTTGGTGTCGGACATCTTATTAAAGATACAGACCCAGAATTTGGAGAAGGTGTAGGATTCAAGGTATCACAAACAAGAAGTGATGAATTATTTTATCAAGACATAAATATATGTTTAGATGAATGTGAGAGACGAATGAATGAGTGGGATAATTATCCTAATGAAGTTCGATTGATTCTCGCTAACATGGCTTTTAATCTAGGTATTACTAGATTATTAAAATTTCAAAAGATGTTTGCCGCACTTAACTCAGGTGACTATGTGCAAGCTTCTATTGAAGGATTGGATTCGAGGTGGGCAAAACAAGTCTACAATCGCGCCCATAGATTAATGGATAGACTCAGGTCTATATAAAAAATAGGATATATTATGGAATTAGATAAACAATTAAGACAAGCTCTTATGTTAAAATATCAAGGTGATATCGCAGCTGCTAAAGCTAACATAACTATCTACATGAAAAATAGTGTAGGAATCGGTGAGCATCCCGATATAATTGGTGCTATTGATGAACAAGTCAATCTACTAGCAACAGCGGAAGATAAACTCCATACATTGGAACGACACTTCGAACCGCAGAAAGTAGTTTGACACGAATCAATATAATACCTGTAGAAGAACTAACCGATCAACATTTGATGGCTGAATATCGAGAGATGTTCATGGTTGGTTCTGCACTACAAAAATCACTTAAATCCCCTAATTGGGATAAGAATCGTATTCCTAAAGAATTAACTTTAGGTACAGGTCATGTCATGTTTTTTTATGACAAAGGTCAATATCTATACAAAAGATATGAGCAGATTCGAAAAGAATTAACAAAACGAAATTATAAATTAGATAAGACACGCTTATTTAAAGTTACACAGTTTCCAACAGAATATTACAATGATTGGACACCTACAGATAGAGACAGAGCTATCTTAAGAGAACGAATACAAGAAAGAATAAACGAAAAACCAGAATGGTATAGACACAATGGAGTTTCTATAGTATAATAAATTATGCACTATTACACAAACATCAAAAGATACAAGGACTTTATCCTTGCAAAAGGAATTAGAAACGGAGAGAGATATCTCAAACGAGTAAAATACGAACCGACTCTTTACATTCCAACAAATAAAGAATCACCACACAAATCAATATCTGGTGAATATTTACAATCAAAGAAATTTAGTTCTCCAAGTCAAGCAAGACATTGGAAGAAACAATACGACAACACAGGTATCGACATACACGGACTGGAACAATGGGAATATACTTATATTGCTGAATCGTTTCCAAGTGAAGTTGAATTCGATATTAAAAAGATTAACATACTTAATATTGATATTGAGTGTGAGTGTGAAGGTGGATTTCCAGAACCAACAGAAGCAGAAGAACGCGTCAATGCTATAACAATGAAACTCTTTGGACATAAAGAGACACATGTCATTGGTATTGATAACTTTGATTACAAGAATGATGATCCGAATGTGATCTATCATAAGACAAGACATGAGAAAGAATTACTTTTAGAATTCATGAGAATATGGAATGAGTTACAACCAGACATTATAACAGGTTGGAATGTTGAAACATTTGACATAGCTTACTTAGTCAATCGTATTTGGAAACTATTTGATTGGGAGACAGTTACTAAACTATCTCCTCACGGATTAGTTACATCAAGAGAATGGTTGTATATGGGTCAGAAGAAAATGGTATCATATAACATTGCAGGTATATCTATCTTAGATTATCTTGAAATGTACAAGAAGTTTACATACAAAACGAGAGAGACATATCGATTAGATCATATCGCAGAAGTAGAACTTGGTAAGAGAAAAATTGATTACTCAGAGTTCGGAGCGATGCATCTATTCTACAGAAATGATTATCAAAAGTTCTTAGATTATAATATCAGAGATACAGAACTGGTTGAACAACTAGACGATAAACTACAACTCATGGAGTTAGTTATCACTATGGCTTATCAAGCAAAGTGTAACTATGAAGATGTATTTGGTTCAGTAAGATATTGGGATTTAATTATCTACAACTTCTTAAAGAAACGAGGTATGGTTCCACCACCAAAGAAACTAGCTCAAGATTCACGAATCGTTGGTGCTTATGTAAAAGAACCACAGATAGGTCAACATAAATGGGTGATGTCTTTTGACTTGAATAGTCTATATCCACATCTAATTATGCAATACAATATGAGTCCAGATACATATCAAAAGAAGATATTCAATCAAGAGATTAATGTTAAGAAGTTACTAGAAGGTGAAGTTGATCTCAGTATGTTAACTAATACAACTGTAACACCAAACGGCGCATTATTCAGAACAGACAAACAAGGATTCTTACCAGAACTCTTAGAAGAAATGTATGATCAACGAGTACTATTCAAGAATCAAATGATTAAAGAACAGAAACGATTGGAAACTATTCCAAAAGAAGATACTGTTAAAAGAAAAGAATGTGAGTATGAGATTGTAAAATATAATAACAATCAAATGGTCAGAAAGATATCACTTAACAGTTGTTATGGTGCTTTAGGTAATCAGTATTTCAGATACTTCAACAGAGAGATTGCAGAAGGTATTACAACTGCAGGTCAGTTAAGTATTAAATGGGTTGAGAAAGCTGTTAATGAATATTTAAATAAAATACTAGATACTGATGATGATTATGTTATCGCAATCGATACTGATTCAATCTATGTAACATTCGATAAGTTAGTTACTAAAGTCAGTCCGAACAATCCGATTGACTTCTTAGATACGATAGCAAAAGAAAAGTTTGAACCAATGATTAATGAATCGTATGAACAACTTTCTTCATACATGAATGCTTATCAGAACAAAATGGAAATGGGTCGAGAAGTCATAGCAGATAAAGGTATATGGACAGCAAAGAAAAGATACATACTAAATGTTCATGACTCAGAAGGTGTAAGATACAAAACACCAAAACTAAAAATGATGGGTATCGAAACAGCAAAGTCTTCTACTCCAAGTTGGTGTAGAAAGAAACTTGAAGAAGGTATCAAAACTCTAATGAATGGTAGTGAACAAGATGTTTGGGAGTTCATTGAAACTTCAAGACAAGAGTTCAATAAACTACCGATAGAAGAAGTTTCTTTTCCAAGAGGAGTGAGTGATATCAAGAAATATTACAACGCAGCTTCTATCTATAACAAGGGTACACCAATTCATGTTCGTGGATCACTACTTTACAATAACTTTTTGCATAAATACAAGATAGACAAGAAATATCCTATAATACAGAATGGTGAGAAAGTGAAGTTTTGTTACATGAAACTTCCAAATATAATGAATGAGAATGTGATATCATTTGTTTCAGCACTTCCGAAAGAATTTAATCTTGATGATTACATTGATTATGATTTACAATTTCAAAAATCATTCGTTGAACCCCTCGGAGTAATATTAGATAAGATCGGGTGGACTACTGAAAAAGTTAGTACACTTGAATCATTTTTTGGATAGAGATATGAAAAACTTGACAGATACAGAAACGGTAGTATAATAGATATATGACTTCGATAGAATACATCTTTATAGTGTTTCACTTGGTCACATGGACAGGCCTTGTTCTTCTAGCTGTTGAAATACATAGTTGGAAGAAAGAGATTCGTCATCACATTGACTACGATAGTAGTCTAAGAGCTATGAGGAAAGATCATAGAAATAAATAAATAAATTATGGAGATAATATATAATGAGTTATTTGAAAAGCTTAATAAAAACAACAGGTAATGAGTTCGCTTCTATTGTAGAAGACGGAGTACAAGCAGCAGATGTCAGTGGATACATTGATACAGGTTCGTACATCTTTAACGCACTCTTATCAGGTTCGATATACAATGGATTACCAAACAATAAGATCACAGCACTAGCTGGTGAATCTGCAACAGGTAAAACATTCTTTGCACTAGGAATGTGTAAACAATTCTTACAAGATAATCCAGATTCTGCGGTTATCTACTTTGAATCAGAAAGTGCAATCACAAAAGATATGATTGAACAACGAGGAATCGATTCTTCAAGAATCGTTATTGTTCCTGTTACAACAATTCAAGAGTTTAGAACTCAATCTATTAAAATTCTTGATCAATATATTAAGGACAAGTCAGACATGAAAATGTGTTTTGTACTTGACTCACTTGGTATGTTGTCAACAACTAAAGAGATTGAAGATACTGCATCAGGTGCAGAAACAAGAGATATGACTAGAGCGCAATTAGTAAAAGGTGCATTCAGAGTTCTAACTCTTAAACTTGGTAGAGCGGGAGTTCCGTTACTAGTGACTAATCATACTTATGATGAAATGGGATTATTTGCTAAGAAAGTTATGGGTGGAGGTTCAGGATTAAAATATGCTGCTTCATCAATTATCTTCTTATCTAAGAAGAAAGAGAAAGACGGAAAAGATGTTATCGGTAACATTGTTCATTGTAAGAATGAGAAATCAAGACTTACTATTGAAAACAAAATGGTTGATGTAATGTTGTCTTACGAGAGTGGACTTGACAGATACTATGGACTACTAGACTTGGCTATCAAGTACGGAGTCTTTAAACAATCATCTACTAGAGTTGAACTTCCAGACGGAACAACACAATTCGGTAAAACTATTAACAACAATCCAGAGAAGTATTTCACACCAGAAGTACTAGACCAACTTAACGAAGCAGCACAAAAAGAATTTTTATATGGCAACACGACTAGAACAGACGATACTGAAGAATCTGATAACGAATGATGCATTCGTAAGAAAGACATTACCTTACATTAAGAGTGATTTCTTTCAGGAGAGAGATGAAGAATTTCTTTTCAAACAAGTTAGAGATTACTTTTTAAAGTATCAATCACCACCAACTACTGAAGCTCTCATCATTGATATTGATGAGATGGAAGGTGTAGATCAACAACTAATATCCGATACATTGAATCTTATCAAAGATATCAAGTTGGATGATAGTAAAACACCTGACGAATGGTTAGTTGAATCTACAGAGAAGTGGTGTAAAGATAGAGCAGTATACAATGGTGTAATGAGTTCTATCGCAATCATTCAAGACAAAGACGGACAGTCAGGACAAATTCCAGACATTCTAAGAGAAGCATTATCAGTATCTTTTGATAGTAATATTGGTCATGACTTCTTGGAAGATTGGGATCCAAGATATGAGTTCATGCATAGAGAAGAAGAACGAGTACCATTTGACTTAGACTTGATGAATAAGATTACTAAAGGTGGACTTCCAAACAAGACATTGAATATCTGTATGGCAGGTACTGGTGTTGGTAAATCATTGTTTATGTGTCACATGGCATCAGCTTCATTACTTCAAGGTAAAAATGTATTGTACATTACAATGGAAATGGCTGAAGAAAAGATTGCTGAAAGGATTGATGCAAATCTACTTGATGTATCATTGAATACAATGAATGACTTACCAAAGATGATGTTCGAAAAGAAGATTACAAGAGTCAGAGAGAAGACTAAAGGTAAATTAATCATCAAAGAATATCCAACAGCAACAGCTCATAGTGGACACATTCGACATTTATTACAAGAACTAGATTTAAAGAGAGACTTCAAACCAGAGATTATCTTCATTGATTATCTTAATATCTGTAGTTCATTCAGAGTAAGACCAGGTAGTAATGTCAACACATATACTTACATTAAAAGTATTGCAGAAGAACTCAGAGGTTTAGCAGTAGAATTTGATGTTCCAATTATGTCAGCAACACAGACTAACAGAACAGGATTCACTTCTACTGATGTAGGATTGGAAGATACTTCTGAATCATTTGGATTACCAGCAACAGCAGACTTTATGTTTGCTTTGATATCTACAGAAGACATGGAAGAACTAGACCAGGTAATGGTTAAACAGTTAAAGAATAGATACAATGATCCAAGTTATCATAAGAGATTCGTATTAGGTATTGATAGATCGAAAATGAGACTATACGATTGTGAACAATCAGCTCAAGATGAACTAGTAGATATCGGACCAGTCATGGACAACACAGCTACAGGCAAAAGAGTATCTTCTGAAAAACAAGAACAATTTAAATATTGATTCCGCGGGTACACTTTTGTTATACTAACAGTATGGAAAATAATAAAGTAAGACAAATATTTTTAGATATGGACGGAGTTCTAGCAGATTTTGAATCACAGATTGCCTTAATGTTAGGTAAAAAAGTGTGGAATGATGATGCAGGACATAATACCTATGATCTTCACAAAAGAGAATTGACCGCTAAACACATGTTTAGACAGATGAATCCTCTACCAGATGCATGGATGTTGACTGATTGGTGTTTGAACTCAGGTATTCATACCGAAATCTTAACTGCGGCAGGTACTGTTAATAGAGAAATTGTTGTCAGAGACAAAATTGAATGGGTAAAAGAACACATTAATCCGTATTGGACTATAATTCCTACATTCAAAGGTAGTCAGAAAGCAGCATTTGCTCATAAGAAAGCAGTACTGATTGACGATAGAGATAAAAACATAGATTGTTGGGTTGCTGCTGGTGGGATAGGTATTCTACACACCTCTGCAGAAGATACTATAAATAAGTTAAATGACCTTATCAGATAAAACAAGTGGGACTATTAAAAGTAAGTCCCTAGTCGAACTACTCAATCACAAAGTTGAATTGAAAAAAAAACTCATTGAGTTAAAACGAGACACAAATAAATCAGAAGAACTGGTTAAAGAACTATCGGATGCAATATCTGATATAGAAATCTTTCTTAGTAAGCACAGAATTCAAAAATAGTATTAGCATAAATACTATTCATGAAGACTTTCATTCAATTAACTGAAAAACACACTAATCCCGATATAATAGACAAGCTTAAGCACCCTATTAAATTAGATGCTAAACGATTAGAACAATTAAAAGGTGACTACTCAGCATATGAAGACATTGCGTTCGAGCAATGGCAAGGATATCCATTTCCTAAAAATTCGTCTAATCAAACATTCAATGAATTAAAAACATTAATGTCCTTAGGTCAGTTCCGAACTGAATGGGAAGAAGAAATGATTATGTACGACACAAAAGTACTTAAACCATTTAAAGATTACGCTGAAACATACGGAATCGAAGTAGACTTCACACGAATTAAATCACTAATGGAGCAAACACAGCCTATTCTTCTAGCATTAAAAGGATTCTATAATAGACCAAGACCTTCAGTATTAGCTAATAAGTTAGGTCTATCAATGACATTCTTTCCTCTAAAAACATCTAAGACACCTTCATATCCTTCAGGACATGCAACACAAGGTCACTTAGTGTCTCTATTGGTTGCTGATGAACTACCACTAGAACACAGAAGAAATGTATTGAAAATCGGTAAGAGAATTGGTGAGAGTAGACAAATAGCAGGTGCGCATTATCCTTCAGACACAGCATTCGGAATAGAGTTAGGTGATGAATTTTATCGTCTATCGAAGACAAGTGTTGGACAAGAACCCGAGTTAGAGTTAGAATCAATCATGTCAAAATTAAAGGAGAATGATATGATTAATGAAGAAACTGTTGTAGCTATTAATGACACATTACCAAAGTCAGCTACAGATAGAACAGAAATATATGAAGGTTGTGCAATCGTTGCGGGAATGAATAAAGGTTTAAAAATCTTAAATCATTCCGAGTTTTCTCCAACTTGTAAAACTTGGATAAATGATTTTGTTGAAAATGTTGAAGGTGGTGATAAAATCATCTTAGACTATTGTAACGAATTAGGTTCAGCAATGAAACAGATTGGTCCATTTAAAGATTTCATACACAAAAATATAAATAATTACTATAACAACGCACCTTCAATATTTGAAGTACAGAATCCAGATAAAGTTAATACCGCAGATTCTGTTATGATTACAAAAGGTTCAAGTTCTGATTTATTTAAAATAATGGCAGAACTAAAAGTATTAGATAAGTCTGGTCAACATGCAAGAATTAGAACAGAAGGAAGTAAAGTATCGTTATTGGATAATAAAGATAAAATAGTTGTTTCATATTATCAAGTGTCATTAAAAAAAGATGCTAAAGCTGGTTCAGCAAGAATCGGTAAAGTAGGTTCATTTGCATCAACACGATTCGCAAATAACTTATCACTCAACCAACCAGATAAGATATTACAATCTAATGAAATATTTGATAACGAAGCAGAAGGAGATTTACTAGCTGAAGGGATTAGAGATATCTTTAATAAAGGAACTCAAGTACTTTCTAAACTAGGAATATCTTTATCAAAAGGCGCGTCAGCATTCCTTTCTAAAATTAAAAATGTGTTCTCCAAGTTGGCTACTTCAGCTTATAAGTTTGCAGCATCATTTGCAAATAAAGAAATTAAATCAAATAAGTTAGTCAAAGCTGCCAATGCGATCGCTTCTGAATTAAAATCCGACGGAGCATTATTAGAAGGTGTTCGTGAAATTAAAGCTAAGAAAGGATTAGTTAAACAGATAAAAGTATTTAACGAAGCTATGAAAGGCGACTTAATTAATAAAGCATTTCAAGAGAACAAATCATTAGCTTCATCATTGAACAGTAAGTTTGCAGTTAAAGACAGACCAATAGACCCAATAGTTGTTTTAGAAGGTGGTGATGTAAAAATTTCATCAGACGATTTACAAAAATTAAAAGAATTAAATAACATAAAAGAAGGTGATACGATAACATTAGGATTAGGAAGTCCAGTCGATACTGTATTTAAATTAACTTCTAATTGGGCAGGAATGACATACATCAAAGGTATTCTCAAGTATGTAGAAGGTAAGATGAGTAACTATGAAAACTTATCATCATCATTATACGCGTTGGCAGCAGAATTCGAAGGAGAAGCACGATTTGGTAATACTGCACTACCACTAGTAATAGTTTATGGTAGTAATACAATCAAACACATGGGTACTAGAGACGATTTTGAAAAGAAAAAGGTAGAAGATTTAGCTAAACTCGGTAAAGAATATAATGACTTCCCTGTATTAGTAATTAAGATAAATAAAGTAGCAGGTAAGAGTTATAATACAATTAATATATTATTAGTTGAAAGTCTAACAGGTATGCCACCTAAACCACAATGGATGTCTGTAGGAATAGCAACTAACTCTGGATCATCATTTGCTACTAAGTTTGAAGTCAATACAACGACAAAGAATTGGAAAGGTAACATAAGATAATGGAATTTTTATCAGAAGCAGCAGGCAAGAATCTGCATTTAGAACATCTTGAAGATGAAATTCTAAACTTCGGTGTAGCTGGTGGTCGTGGAGCTATAGAGTTTCTACAATCATT
>Ga0115001_10004616_pt1 | contig 10095 bp, 5 predicted proteins | sample ArcticOcean_MG_C_12_FD_89869 | JGI IMG/M metagenome (GOLD analysis project Ga0115001, IMG submission 89869) | Marine microbial communities from western Arctic Ocean - ArcticOcean_MG_CB8_130 | ecosystem: Environmental > Aquatic > Marine > Oceanic | place: Arctic Ocean: Canada Basin | collected... | reverse complement strand
GGACTTGCAAGGATTGTTCGTTATAGCCCGAGATTAAAGATAGAGCAATTATTGATTGAAAAAATTTCACAAGCTTCAGCAAACCAAAGGGCAGGGAGGTGTGGTCGAGTTGCACCAGGAATATGTATTAGACTTTATGAGGAGGAAGATTTTCAGGCGCGACCTGAATTTACAGACCCTGAAATAATGAGGACTTCTCTAGCCTCTGTAATCCTTAAAATGTCCTCGCTAAATTTAGGTGCTGTAGACCAATTCCCATTTTTACAACCCCCTATTTATAAATTTATTCAAGACGGCTATCAATTATTATATGAATTGGGTGCTGTTGATAAGGAAAATAAAATTTTACCTCTAGGAAGGCAACTTGCAAAAATGCCACTTGATCCATCACTAGGGCGAATTTTAGTAGAATCAAAAAAACAAAATTGTGTGAAAGAGGTTTTAGCGATTATAAGTGCATTGAGTATTTCAGACCCAAGGGAGCGTCCGTTTGATAGAGCCGACCAAGCTGATAAAGCCCATCTTATATTTCACGATCCAGAATCAGGTTTTTTAAGTTTTTTAAGGCTATGGCTTCTATTCAAAAAAGAAGCAAAAGATCAGAAAAGCAAATCTCTAAGAATTTTTTGTGAAAAGTATTTTTTATCTTTTAACCGTATGCGAGAGTGGCAAGAGCTTTATAAGCAACTTTTACAAATGACAGAAGAGTTAGATTATAAGATGAGCAATCAAAATGCGAATTATGATCAAATTCACTTATCTTTTTTATCAGGGTTATTAGGCAATATTGGCTTTAAGGATTCGGAGGGTTATGAGTATCTTGGGACACGCAGTATTAAATTTTTGATTGGACCTAAACTATTTCGTAATAAAAATTATAAGTGGATTATGGCCGCTGAAATTATTGATACAGGAAAGCTTTATGCACAATGCGTTGCAAAAATAGATATTAAATGGGTTGAAAAATTAGCTTTGCATTTGGTTGATTTTGAGTATAGCAATCCGAGATGGAATAAAAAATTAAGTCGAGTGGATGCCACTCAAAAAACTTTGCTTTACGGATTAATTATTAATCCAGGAAAGACTATTCATTATGGCTCAGTCAATCTTCCAGAATCTAGGCAAATATTTATTAGGCAGGGCTTGGTTGAGATGGAGTACGATACCGATGCACCATTTTGGAAACATAATTTAAATTTAATTGACCAGATTGAAAAATTAGAACATAAATCGCGACGTCAGGATATTTTAATTAACCAAGATGTTCTTTATCAATTTTATGAAAATAAAATTAGCACAGACATTATGAATGGAGCAGGTTTTGAATTTTGGAGGAAAAGTGCTGAACAAAAAGACCCTAAATATTTATTTTTAAGTAAAGAGTATTTGATGCAAAAAAGTGCTGATCAAATTGATAATATTCAGTATCCAGACAAACTAAAAGTTAATGAAATACCTGTCACACTTAAATATCGCTTTGAACCTAGCCATCCAAATGATGGATTAACTGCTACTTTTTCATATTCTGCTTTAAGCCAAATCAAGAAGGAGTCACTTGATTGGCTTGTACCTGGGATGATTCGTGAAAAAGTTTCAACCTTAGTTAAGGCCTTACCAAAACCATTGCGAACTCAGTTAGGACCGGTACAAAAGGTGGTAACAGAATTTTTATCAGAAGCCGACTATGAAGTTAATTTTAATGATGCTTTAACAAAATTTATTAGGAGTCAAACAAAGACTTCTTTTCGGGTTGAAAATGAATTAATTGATTCTTTACCTAATCATTTGAAAATTAATTATGAAATTGTTGATGAAAAAGGCCATGAAATCGATTCCTCCAGAGATTTAGCAAGTCTCCAGCATGCCAATAAAGAAAGAATTTCAGAGGTGATTGAGGAGGTTGCATTTGATATTGAAGAAGAAAATTTAACATACTGGCCAAATTTTGAAATCCCTGAAATTGTTGAAGAAGTTTGGCATGAAGAAACTGTTAGAGGCTTTCCAGCCTTAATTAGCAACAATAACTCTGTAAACTTAAAAGTGTTAGACAACTTTGATGATGCATTAATTAGTCATTATGAGGGAGTAAAAACTCTAATTCAATTGCAAATGAAAGATCGGATTAAGAATTTAAAAAATGCTCCACCACAATTCGATACCTTTGCCTTACAACTCAAAACTCATATTGAGCCTAACGCATTAAAACAGAATTTTTTTGATGTTGTTATGGATGAGTGTGTTGATTGGAAAAAATCAATGCCAAGAACGGAAGAATCATTTGATGAGTTAGTTAGTTTTGCAAAAAATAAAATAGGCAAGGTGGTGGTAGAGCATTCTAATATTATGATTGAGGTTGCTAACTCTTATCAAGAATTATCACTTTTACTTAATGGTATGAATTTTTTACCAAAGACGCTTATTGAAGATGTAGAAGAGCAAATTGATATCTTACTTCCACCATACGAAAAACCTTTATTTTTATTTGATCAATTTAAAAACTACCCAAGATTTCTATCGGCAATAAAAATAAGAATTGAAAAATATAACCAACGGCAAAGTAAGGACCAAGAACTTTTCAGAAATATTAGTCGATTGCAAACAAAATGGATTGAAAAAGTAAGTGCATTTATTGACTCTGATCTTGAAATTCCTAAGACTTACATTGATTTTCAATGGGCGATGCAAGAATTAAGAGTTTCTTTATTTGCTCAAGAATTGAAAACACCTTACCCTGTTTCTATTAAGAGACTTGAAAAAAAATGGACTGAACTGGTTAATGCATAATGGTATCCATGCAAAAATTTATAGGAAAACTTTTTGAGGGCCCTAAAGAATTAATACATCGTATTTGTAAGGAGAATATATTGAGTTCGCGTAGTTCTTCATTTGAAGATATGCAAGTTGAAGTAAGTGAGCAAGACGGTGTTATTTCAATGCACATAGGCTCAATTACAATCCAAAGCTCAATGAGATTAGACAATCCTTATCACTTAGAGCTTGATTATACTCAAGCTATGTCAATGGCTACATTGTTCCTGGAAAACCCTAAAGAGATTTTATGTATTGGGCTTGGGGGAGGTACGATGCCTAAATTCTTTTATAGGTTATTTGCTAAGACAAAATTAACTATCTTAGAGCTTAATCCAAAGGTAATACAAATTGCCAAGCATTTTTTTAAATTACCAATATCAAAAAGATTTAATATTCTGCAAGGTGATGGCATTCAATATATAAAGGATGTAGATAAAAAATACGATTTACTGATTTCAGATGCTTTTGAGGATTATGGACTTCCAGATGAGTTTTGTACTATTTCTTATTTTGAATCATGTAGAAATGTACTATCAGAAAAAGGTGTTTTTATGATTAATCTTTTTGGCTCAGATCCAAAGACCCCTCTTTATAGAGACCGTATTAACTTAGTTTATGACCAGCAAGTTCTCTATGTAGAGTCAAGTAAGCCAGGTAATGTTATTGTATTTGCTTTTAATGAAAAAAATGTTGAACACTCAATTGATGTTTTAAGGCAGAAAATAAAGTCTTTAGAAATAAATTATGGACTTGATTTAATGTTATATTTCAGCCGACTCATTAAAAACAATAAGCGAGGAACCTCAAAGAAAATTCGCTTTTATTAGGAAAATTAGATTGAAATCACCATACTTTGCATCATGCCCGCGAGGCTTAGAAGCTATTTTATCAGCAGAATTAACGGCTTTAGGAGCAGGAGATATTAAAGTTGTTGACGGCGGTGTTAAGTTCGAATCATCAACTGAGGTTATGTATAGAGCAAATCTTACTAGCCGTATTGCAACAAGGATTCTTTGTCGGGTTGCTAATGGCGATTATAAAAATGAAGATGATCTTTATAATGCAGCTCTTAATGTGAAATGGGCAAGTTTATTTGATGTATCTCATGGAATTAAAGTTAGTACCACCGGAGTTAAATGTCCATTAAAGAGCCTTGATTTTATGACCCTAAGGATTAAAGATGCAATTTGTGATCAGTTTCGAAGCCAAGTTAATGCTCGACCAAATGTTGAGATTCGAGACCCAGATATTAGAATTCATCTTTATTTAGAAGCTGATTATTTTGATTTATATATAGATACATCAGGCCAACCTCTTTATCAAAGGGGATTTAGAAAGTCTAGTGTCGAAGCCCCAATAAGAGAGAATCTAGCAGCAGGCATATTAGCTTTAAGTGGCTGGAAGCCAGGAGAGCCTTTATTGGACCCAATGTGCGGCAGTGGCACATTTTTAATTGAAGCCGCAATGATTGCGCTGAATCAAGCCCCAGGACTGAAAAGAAGTTTTGGCTTTGAGTATTGGAGTAATTTTGATTCCATTCGTTTTAAAAATATAAAATCTGAATATCAATCCAATATTAAGCCTGTAGTGTTTTCTCATATTTATGGATCAGATGAGGATTTAAGAGCTATTCGCGTTACTAAAAGCAATCTTGAGGAGGCGGGTTTAAAAAGTGCGGTTGAGTTGAGCTGCAAAACTTTTAATGATATTGCGGTGCCTAAAAAAGAAGGAGTCTTAATTACCAATCCGCCATATGGAGTTAGAATTGGCGAAGATGAAGGCTTGGCCAAAGCTTATCCGTTATGGGCTTCGACAATGAAGAAAAAACTTTCTGGCTGGCGCACATATTTCTTAACTAGTGATTTAAGAATGCCAAAGTTAATGCGTCTTTCCCCAAGCAAAAAGACACCGTTATATAACGGTGCCTTAGATTGTAGATTGTTTGAAATTAAAATGGTTGCTGGTAGCAACAGAACTTAAATTATTTTAAAACGCCTAATGCGGCATCATAATTTGGCTCTTCAGTTATCTCTGGAGCTAATTCAGAATAGATAACTTTGTTTGACTCATCAAGAACTACTACAGCTCTAGTTGTAAGGCCTTGTAATGAACTATCTAATATTGCTACACCGTAATCTGTTGAGAATTTTTCAATATTTCTAAAAGCTGACAGTGTTTCAACATTCTCAGTCCCTTCAGCCCCACAAAACCTCTTTTGTGCAAAAGGGAGGTCAGCTGAGATACATAGAACAACTGTGTTATCTAGGTTGGAAGCTTCGTCATTGAATCGCTTAACTGAAAGCGCACACGTAGGCGTATCAATACTTGGAAATATGTTTAAAATTTTTCTTTTTGACCCAAAGCTGGCTAAATTAACATTCTCTCGTTTGTCATTTGCTAAACTAAAATCTTTAGCAGCTTCCCCTGTTTTAGGAAATTGACCTCCGATACTCACTGGACCACCTTTTACAGTTACTTGACTCATATTTTTCTCCTTGTTCTTAAAAATTATAAATAAATTAGTATTTCTATCTATTCTAACAAAGCTTCTAAGGTAAAATAATTTTTATGCAGAAATTAGATAAATCTCATTATATCCATCTTCGCTGTCATAGCGAGTTTTCAATTACAGATGGTATAGTCAAAATTAATGATTATGTAGAGCAGGCGGTCGATAAAGATATGCCGGCAATAGCTTTAACTGATTTAAGTAATTTATTTGGAGCAGTTAAGTTTTTCAAAAAGGCATTAAAAGAAGGCGTAAAACCTATAATTGGTTGTGATCTTTGGTTAGAAAATGAAGTTAGTAGAGATAAGCCTTACCGAATTCTGGCACTTTGTCAAACTAAAGATGGATACAAATGTCTTTCTAAATTAATCTCCAAAGCTTATTTAGAAAATCAATATCGTGATCGTGTTGAGATAAAAAAATCTTGGTTGCTTAATGAATTTAATAAAGATTTAATAATTTTATCTGGTGCAACTTCTGGTGATGTTGGCCAACTCATTCTTCAAGACAAGCTAGAGCAGGCGAAAGAAGCTCTAAATCAGTGGAAGAATTCTTTTGGCGATAGATTTTATATTGAGTTGCAGAGATACGGACAAGGCGAGCTTAGAGACCAGCAAGAACGTTATATCAAACAAGTACTTCATTATGCTATTGATTATAAGACTCCAGTGGTAGCTACTCATCCTATTCAGTATATGAAAGAGGATGATTTTAGGGCGCATGAATCAAAATCTTGTATATCTGAAGGATTTGTTCTAGGAGATAAGAGAAGGCCAAAATCATTCACTTCTGATCAGTATTGTAAAGACGAAGCTGAGATGGTCGAATTATTTTCAGATATTCCATCAGCATTACAAAATTCGGTTTCTATTGCATATCGCTGTAATTTTAGTTTTGAGCTAGGAAAAAATTATTTACCCAATTTTCCAATACCAAATAATTTTAAATTGGACGACTATTTATTAAATGAAGCTCAAAATGGATTAAAAAAAAGACTCGAAGTTCTTTTTTTAGATGAAACAATTCTTAAACAAAAAAGAATTGAGTATGAAGATCGTTTGAATTTTGAAGTAGGCGTTATAAATCAAATGGGTTATGCCGGTTATTTTTTAATTGTTGCTGATTTTATTAATTGGGCAAAAGAAAATAAGATTCCAGTTGGTCCAGGAAGGGGCTCAGGCGCAGGTTCAGTTGTAGCATATAGCTTGGGGATTACTGATCTTGACCCTATAGAGTACAACCTTCTTTTTGAAAGATTCCTTAATCCAGATCGAGTTTCTATGCCTGATTTTGATATCGATTTTTGTATGGAAGGTAGGGATAAAGTTATTGATTATGTTAAACAAAAATATGGGGCTAGTTCAGTTTCACAAATAGTTACTTTTGGCACAATGGCTGCAAGAGCAGCTATTGGCGATGTTGGAAGAGTTCTTCAGCTATCATTTCCTTTCGTTCAAGAAATTGCAAAGTTGATACCAAATGAATTAGGTATAACTTTAAAAGCTGCTATAGAACAAGAGCCAAGAATTAAAGAAAGAATCGCAAAAGAGGAAGAAGTTAAAGAATTATTTGATTTAGCTATGCGACTTGAAGGCTTAGTCCGGAACGTTAGTATGCACGCGGGAGGAGTTTTAATTGCACCTACTGAGATTTCTGCTTTCACTCCTATATATTGCCAGCCTGGTGGTGAGGGAGTAATTAGTCAATTTGATAAGTATGATGTCGAATCTGTTGGGCTAGTAAAATTTGATTTCTTAGGTTTGCGTACTTTGACTATTATTGATATGGCTTTAAAAAATGCAAACTATATTCTTAAGGAAAACAATCTTAGCCTTATTGATTTAAATGTAATTCCTATTCATGATAAAGCTACATTTAATCTTTTAAAGAGCTCAAATACCACTGCTGTATTTCAATTGGAATCAAGCGGTATGAAGGATATGTTAAAGCAAGCAAAACCTGATTGTTTTGAAGATATTGTTGCTTTAGTTGCCCTTTATAGACCTAGCCCTATGGATTTAATTCCAGAATTCTGTCGCAGAAAACTCGGGCAACAAAAAGTAACCTATCCTCATCCTGCAACAGAATCTATCTTAAAAGAAACATATGGAATTGCTGTATATCAAGAGCAAGTAATGCAGATTGCTCAAGCAGTGGCAGGTTACAGCCTTGGTAGCGCCGATCTTTTAAGAAGAGCTATGGGTAAAAAAGATAAAGAGGAAATGGATTCCCAACGTGCAGATTTTGTAAGCGGATCAATTAAAAATAATTTAAATGAAAGACAAGCTAATGAGCTGTTTGATTTATTAGAGAAGTTTGCTGGTTATGGTTTTAACAAGTCTCATGCTGCAGCATACGCAAAAATAGCATATCAAACAGCCTATCTAAAAGCGCATCATGCAGCTTCTTTTTTAGCAGCCTCAATGTCGGCAGATATGAATAATACAGATAATATTCATCTCTTATTTGACGATTGTAAAATTAATAGCGTGGAATTATTGCCGCCAGATATTAATAAAAGTTCATATAAATTTATTCCCTTAAATAATAATCAAATTCTTTATGGATTGGGGGCAATAAAAGGTTCAGGTGATTCATCAATTGATCTTATATTAGCAGAGCGAAAAAATAATGGCCCTTATAGATCACTTTTTGATTTCACTTTAAGACTTGATCTAACAAAAGTTAACCGACGTGTAGTCGAGTCATTAGTCCGCTCAGGAGCATTCGATAAAATTGAGCCTAATAGAGCATCTTTATTGGCTAGTGTTAATCTGGCAATAAAGATGGCAGAACAGAGTAAAAATGAAGCAGGACAAGAGGGCTTATTTGGCGGTTCTGATATTGACGCCATCAAATTAGTTGAAATGAATCCGTGGGAAGAAAAAAATCAACTTTTAGAAGAAAAAGTAGCATTAGGATTTTATTTTAGTGGCCATCTTTTTTCATATTATAAAAAAATAATTAAAAGCTTTATATCAACCAAACTAGCCGATCTAAAACCTCGCCAAGAAAGTTATTTGATTGCAGGTATTATCTCATCTGTTAAATATAGAACATCATCAAGAGGTAAAATCGCGATTGTTACTATAGATGATGGAGAGGGAAGGATTGATGCTCTTTTGGGCAACAATTTATTGACGCAGTCTTATAGCTTAATAAAAGATGATGAATTAATAATTATTGAAGGCCGGGTGAGTGTCGATGATTATAGCGGCGGCAATCGTTTGAGTGCCGTCAAAGTTTATGATTTGATGACATTCCAAAGCTTAAAAGCAAATTTATTGAAGATATCATTAAATGGGCAGGCAGACGCTTCCATGCTTAAAAAATTACTCAAACCTTATTGCGATTTAGACACTAGCCATAAAAAGTGTAAGGTTAAAATTGAATATCAAAACACCCAAGGACGAGTTGAGTTAATTTTAGGTTCTGAATGGGATGTCTCTCTTCATGAAGATTTAATTATAGGGCTTAGTGAATCCTTTAATGATGAGAATGTAAAAATCCTTTATAATTAATCCCCTTAGTTTTAAGTAAAAAATATGAAATCTACCTATTTAGAATTTGAAAAGTCTATTGAAAGCTTGGAAAGTAAGATTATTAGCCTTAGAAAAGCAAATGATGATCACCCATCTTTAGATATAGAAACAGAGCTTAAACAATTAGAAGAGAAGTCTGAAAAGTCTTTGCATGAAATTTATGATAACTTAACACCTTGGCAAGTCTCGCAAGTCGCAAGACACCCCCAACGACCATATACGCTAGACTATATATCTAACTTATTTTCTCATTTTTATGAATTACATGGCGACCGAAATTATGCTGATGACCCTGCAATAATTGGAGGTTTAGCAAGCTTTGAGGGCCAGTCAATTATGGTAATAGGCCACCAAAAAGGCAGAGATACAAAAGAAAGACAATACAGAAATTTTGGTATGCCACGTCCAGAAGGCTACCGTAAGGCACTTCGCCTTTTTAAACTTGCAGAAAAGTTTTCTATTCCAATCATTACGCTTATAGATACTCCGGGAGCATACCCAGGTATAGGTGCAGAAGAGCGTGGTCAGTCAGAAGCAATTGCAAGGAATTTATATGTCATGTCTGAACTAAAAACTCCAATTATTGGTTTAGTTATTGGGGAAGGCGGTTCTGGTGGCGCCTTAGCATTAGGTGTTGTTGATTCATTATTGATGCTTCAATATTCAACCTACTCAGTTATCTCTCCTGAAGGATGCGCTTCGATTCTTTGGAAAAAGCCAGAAGCTGCAGAGATTGCTGCTGAAACATTAGGTATTACTGCAGATGTTTTAAAAAAGCTAGGGTTAACTGATCATATTATTGAAGAGCCTTTAGGTGGAGCCCATCGAGACCTTAAATCAATAATGAGTAATGTAAAATATGCTCTGAAAAAAGAGTTAAGTAAATTAAAAAAAGAACCAATTAATTCTCTTCTTACCAATAGATATAATCGACTTATGAATTTTGGACAAACCACAGAGAGTGAAAAATAAATCCGAAGTAATTTTATCTGAGATTATTAATTCATTTAATGACTGTTTTGATAGGCTTCAAAAAAAACCAGTTAATATAAGTGTGGCTCTAAGCGGGGGTGTTGATTCTATAGTTCTTCTTCATTCATTAAGTCGGCTTAAAACGAAATTAAAATTAAAATTAAATGCAATTCATATCCATCATGATTTAAGTCCAAATGCAGATGATTGGCTTACTTTTTGTTACAAGGAATGCAAGAAATTAAGTATTCCAATTAAATC
>Ga0115001_10004613_pt1 | contig 10097 bp, 10 predicted proteins | sample ArcticOcean_MG_C_12_FD_89869 | JGI IMG/M metagenome (GOLD analysis project Ga0115001, IMG submission 89869) | Marine microbial communities from western Arctic Ocean - ArcticOcean_MG_CB8_130 | ecosystem: Environmental > Aquatic > Marine > Oceanic | place: Arctic Ocean: Canada Basin | collected... | reverse complement strand
TGCACGGTGGCGAGGTCGTTGGCAACGGTCTGGGTGCGTTCCTCACGGTCAAAGAGGTCAGCAAGGTGCGCCGGCAGCGCGGGACGAATACCAATGGCCTGTTCGACTGCATCGGGGAACTTTGCTGGGTGAGCCGTTGCCAACGTGATGACGGGCCCTCCCCCATCGTTGGCTGAAAGCATTCGCGCCGCGGCTGTGGCGGTAGCTGTGTGGGGCTCAACGACGTAGCCACCGGTGGCGTCATAGATTCGCCTCATCTCGGCCAGCGTGCGCTCATCGTCGAAGGCTGCTGCCCGGATCGACCCGCTAAGAAATTCAGCGCGCTGGTCGGCCTCGACTGCGAGGTTGCCCGTCGCTCGGAAGCGCTGCATCTGCTCGGCGGTCATCCCACCGTCACGGCCGTTCATCTCGAACAGCAGACGCTCGAAGTTGGACGACACCTGAATGTCCATCGACGGGCTTAACGACGGGATTACCGCACGGGCGCTCATGTCGTTGTCGTTGATGAAACGGGTGAGAATGTCGTTGGTGTTCGACGAGATGATGAAGTCATGGATCGGCGCACCCATCTTGCGGGCGATCCACCCAGCAAGCACATTGCCGAAGTTGCCGGTCGGGACACTGAACGTGACAGGTTCGTCAAACCTCTCGGATGCTGTGACGTAGTAAACCGTTTGCGCCATCACGCGGGCCCAGTTGATCGAGTTCACGGCCGAGAGCTGATTGCGTTGGCGGAATTCGACGTCGTTAAACATCGCTTTGACCATGTCTTGGCAGTCGTCGAACGTTCCCTCCACAGCGACGGCATGGACATTTGGAGCGTCGACGGTCGTCATTTGTTTGCGCTGCACGTCACTTGTGCGGCCAAGCGGGTACAGGATGACAATGTCGATGTTCTCGCAACCGAGCACTCCATCGATTGCTGCTGAACCGGTGTCGCCTGAGGTCGCACCAACAATGGTGACACGTTCACCGCGTTGCGCAAGGACGTGATCGAAAAGTCTGCCGACGAGCTGCAGTGCGACGTCTTTAAACGCAAGCGTCGGGCCGTGAAACAGCTCTTGGACCCATTGGTTGTGGTCGATTTGGACGAGTGGCACCACTGCCGGGTGCCGGAACGTCGCGTACGCCTCAGTGGCGAGGTGGGTGAGCGTCAGTTCATCAATATCTGGTTCAACGAAGGGCAGCATGACCTCGACGGCTCGCTCGACATAGGTCCGAGCGGTCGACGGCTGCTTGAGCGTCGGCCACTCCTCGGGCATGTACAGGCCGCCATCGGTGGCGAGCCCCGCCAGCAGCACATCGCTGAAACCCAACACGGGGGCATCACCGCGGGTGGAGAGATACTTCATGCTGATCAGTCTCCAATGACGCGCAGTAGGCCACCGACCTTGAGCACGACGTCAAGTTCGTTGAGTTCGCGAACGGTGGCTTGGACATCTTTCTCGAGGGCCGAGTGCGTAATGAACACGAGGCGGGCATCAGGCCCATTTCCCTCTTGCTCTGCGGCGCGGATCGAAACGCCGTGCTTCGCGAAGACTCCAGTGACCGAGTGGAGCACACCTGGCTGATCTGCGACGTCGAGCCCAAGCAAGTACTCGGCAGAGGTCTCATCAATCGGCCGGATCGTTGCCTTGGCGAGCTCGCCGAGCGAACCGTGCGTGCCTGCACGCAGGTTGATGGCTGCATCGACGACATCACCGAACACGGCACTCGCCGTCGGCGCTCCACCGGCACCGCGGCCATAGAACATCAACGACCCGACGAAATCGCCCTCGACGAACACCGCGTTGAAACTGTCTCGAACCGAGGCGAGCGGATGCTGAACCGGCACCATCGTCGGGTGCACGCGGACGCTGATCTCTTCGGTTGCCGCATCTCGCTCGACGATGCCGAGCAGTTTGACGACGTAGCCGAGCCGGCGTGCGATCGCGATCTCGGAGGAAGTGATCTCGCTGATGCCCTGGTGGTAGACGTCACCGGCCACGACCTTCCTACCGAAGGCAACTGTTGCGATGATCGCAGCTTTGGCTCCTGCGTCGTAGCCCTCGACATCAGCTGTCGGGTCACGTTCGGCGTAGCCGAGGCTCTGCGCCTCTTTGAGCGCTGCGCCATAGTCAGCATCGCCACCAGCGTCGACCGCGTCGGTCATCTTGGTGAGGATGTAGTTCGTCGTGCCGTTGATGATGCCGAGCACGCGAGTGATTGGTTCTCCGTGCAGGCTCTCGCGCAACGCACGCATAATCGGGATACCACCAGCGACCGCCGCCTCGAAGAGCAGGTCGCGATGCGCAGCGTCGGCCGCGGCATACAGCTCGGCACCAACGTTGGCGAGGAGTTCCTTATTGGCAGTCACAACAGGTTTTCCGTGCGACAGGGCCGCAAGAATCAGCTCACGCGCCGGCTCAATGCCACCAATCGACTCGACGATGATGTCGACATCGGGGTCAGTCGCGACGCCCATGGCATCACGGGTCAGTACGCCATCCGCAAGTTCGACATCGCGAGGCGCCGATATGTTCCGGACAGCAACGCGGGTGACGGTGAGATCGATCCCGGTTCGAGCAAGCACGGTGGCGCGCTGCGCCTCCACGAGAGTTACGAGTGCGGCGCCCACGTTGCCGCAGCCGAGCACACCGATCTTGAGAGACGTTATGTCGCTGGTCACGCTGCTGAGGCTACTGGTTGCACACCATCGGTTCTCAGGACATTGCCGGACAGATACCGTCGACCAAATGACGACGACCGATCATCCGTTGGCAGCCGTGAGCCGAGAATTTCGGACTGTGGCCGCCATGGTGAGGAAGAACCAGTGGGGCCTGCCGACGCCATGCCCCGAGTGGAACGTCACCGAAGTGCTTGGGCATGTGATCGCCGGCAGCCAGATGTCTGTGGCGATTGCAGCTGGTGCTGGCCGGGCCGAGGCAATAGATGTGCTGTCAACGGAGTTCATCGGCGACGACCCGCTTGATGCGCTGAATGCACTTGATGTCGCCCTGGCGTTGCAGCAGACCGCTCTCGTGGACTCTGTAGTTGATGAACGAGTGTGCCAACACCCCGCTGGCGACATGCCCGCCGCGCAACTCCGCAGCCTCCGTATCAGCGACCTACTGGTCCACCAGTGGGATCTTGCCCGAGCAATCGGCGCAAACGAGACGCTCGACCCCGACGTCGTCCAGATCGTCTGGGATGACATCTCGCCGATGGCGCCGGTGATCGCTCAACTCGGTGTGTTCGGCAACGGTCCAAGCGGCACGGTCCCCGACGACGCTCCTCTGCAGGAACGCCTCCTCGACCTCTTAGGGCGTCGTCCGTAAAGAATTGCGTTTGGGGTCAGGCCCCTTTCGCAACTGTTGCGAAAGGGGCCTGACCCCAAACGTGATGATCTAGAGGGTGCGGCCAAGGAATGCTGCGAGCTGATCAGCGTTGCAGGCACCATCGGGGCACTCCTGCTCGACGCCAAACGGTGCTGCACCGTCTTCGCCGCGAAACCCCGGCTGAATCATTTGACGGCTGGCTTCGAGGAGCTGTGCGGCCAGCTCGGGGGCGAGGTCGGTGGACTGGTCGGTGGCCTTGGCGAGGTCCCAGCCGTGCGTGAACGTGTCAGTCATTGCAAGACCCAAAACAGCACGACCCGGCATTTCGCCGAACGGCATCTTGACCATGCCGTCGAGTGCGCCGTCGGCTTCGAAACAGTCAACTGTTGCCTGCGTGGCTGCATCGTATGCGGCGAGGAAGTCCCCAGCGGAATAATCGACTTCTTCGCTGCTCGGCCGCTGACCGGTCATGCCCGCGACGAAAAACCCCTGAGCTCCGATCACGTGGTTGACAATGCTGGCGACGTTCCACGACGCACAGGGCGAGGTGTTCTGCATCTGATCAGCGGTGATGTTGGCGAGGACGCTGCGGGTGCTGGCGTTGACCATCTTGAGAGGTTGTGTGCTCATGATGGGCAACCTACTTCGAGCGCAGATAGTTGCGAAAGGGGCCTGACCCCATACGCAACTATCTGCGGACGAGGTCGTGGTACTTCGCGAGGTTTCCAACGACGTCGTTGAAGCGATTTTCATCGAGGATCGCTCCTTCGCGCCGGACGTCGTCCGGATCGATCCGCAGCAGCCGGTCAACTTTTGCGTAGCTTGGAAGCCGCTTCGAATCCCATGCGCCACTGCCAACCGGCACCTGGTCGTCGCGGCCCTTATTCTTCGAGGTCAGCATCACGCCAGCCAAGTCGTCACCGGTTCGTCCGATGATCACGACGGGCCGATCCTTGCCGCGGAGCGGATCCTCCTCATACGGCACCCGGGTCCAGACGACTTCGCCGGGATCAGGGTCGCCGTCGAGGTCCGGGGTGTACTCGACACGGATTCCGTGCTCAACTCGCTCAGTCCGCGGAGCAGCTCGCTTGCGTGGCTTGCCAGTCCCCTTCTCGCGTTCCTTCTGCGCTGCCTGGACCTGCTTGAACAGCTGCAGCAGGATGTTCACCCATTTGCTCATGTCAGTTCGTCCTTCTGAGCGGTTGCGTTGGCGATCCTTGCGGCTTGACCGAAGCGTCAGCCAAGGTCGGTGCGGAGAAGGTCGTCGTACGTTTCGCGACGCACGACGAGGCGCGCGTCGCCGTGTGCTGCGAAGACGACCGGCGGCCGCGTGATTTTGTTGTAATTCGAACCCATCGAATGACCGTACGCGCCCGTGACCGGCATGGCCAGAAGGTCGCCGACAGCGATGTCGGCAGGGAGCTTCGCCTCAAACGCAAGCACGTCGCCTGATTCGCAGTGCTTGCCCACGAGTCGCGCAGTGAGGTCGCGAGAAGCCGACGCAGCGCGGGGCAGAAACGACTCGTAGCCCGAGCCGTAGAGCACCGGGCGGGGGTTGTCACTCATCCCGCCGTCAACCGACACGAAGGTGCGAACGCCCGGGATGCGTTTGACCGTGCCGACGGTGTAGACAGTCATCGCAGCAGAGGCGACAATTGCTCGGCCAGGCTCGACGCTGACCTTCGAACGGACACCGAGTGCCTTGCAGGCGTCGAGCAGTACGTTGCCCCACTGGGCAATGTTCGGCGCCTCCTCACCTTCGATGTAGGCAACACCAAGGCCGCCACCGAGCACGAGTTCGGGTAGGTCGAGCGGCACAGCGAAGTCGGCCATCACCTCTGCGGCCTTGGCGAACGACGACGCCTCGAACACGTTCGAGCCAATGTGGCAATGCACACCGACCAGCTCGACCGAATCGGAACGGCGGGCCCGATCGACGGCCTTGATCGCATCACCGTTGCGGAGGTTGAAACCAAACTTGGAGTCATCTTGCCCAGTGGCGATGAACTCATGCGTGTGCGCCGACACGCCCGGAGTGATCCGCAAGACGACCTTGGGCGCTCCGCCATCAGCATGGCGCAGCCCGTGAGCCCACAGCGCATCCAGGCGATCGAGCTCGTCGAAGCTGTCAACGATGACGTGGCGGACGCCAGCGGCGATTCCCTCACGCAGTTCGGTCACCGACTTGTTGTTGCCGTGCAGCGTGCACGCGTTCGCGGGCACGCCAGCGGCAAGCGCGACCGCAAGCTCGCCACCCGAAGCGACGTCCAGGAGCAAGCCCTCGTCGTATGCAAGCTTGGCCATTGCCTTACAGAGAAACGCCTTCGTTGCATAGACGACCTTCTGGTGCCCAAAGGCCGCAACGGCTTCCTGGCAGCGAGCGCGCAGGTGCCCCTCGTCGTAGAGGAACACCGGAGTGCCGAACTCAGCAGCGATCTCATCGACACGGCAACCGCCAACGCTGAGTGAGCCATCGGCCTCGACACGTGCGTTGTCGGAAAGTAATTGCAGTGGCAGCGCAGACATCGTCACATCTCCTCCGGAGCAACAATGCCGAGCAGGCCGAGGCTGTGTTCGAGCACGCGGGCTGTCAGGTCGGCGAGCGCGAGACGACTTGTGCGCATCGGCTCGTCAGACTTCAGGATTGGACACTCCTGGTAGAACGACGAGAAGTCGGATGCAAGCTCGTATACGTATGTACAAAGCTTGTGCGGACTGTACGAATCGAGCGTGTTGTCGATCGCTGACGGGTAGCCCATGATCCGCATTGCCAGCGCCTTCTCGGCTGCGTGGCCGAGCACGATCGGCGCGTCTCGCACCGCCGACCGCTCAATGGTGGCACGCCTGAAGATGGAGCAGATTCGGGCGTGCGCGTACTGCAGATACGGGCCGGTGTTGCCTTCGAATGCGAGCATCCGGTCCCAGTCGAAGACGTAGTCCTTGATGCGGTCGGTCGACAGGTCGGCGTACTTGAGAGCACCGATCCCCACCGCTTGGGCAACGGCACCACGTTCTTCGGCTGCCATATTCGGATTCTTCTCTGCGATAGACGCATCGGCCCGTTCGACAGCTTCGTCCAACAGGTCGACGAGCTTCACCGAGTCACCGGCACGGCTTCTCATCATCTTGCCGTCAGCTCCCAGCACGCTGCCGAAGTTCACATGCACCGCCTGTGTCGGCTCTGTCAGCCAACTGGCCATGCGACAAACTTCGAACACCATCTGCAAATGGTTCGCCTGAGGCGTCCCGACCACGTAGAGCATGAGATCAGCCCCAAGTCGTTCAACTCGATCGACCACGCATGCGAGGTCGCTCGTCGCGTACATGAAGGCACCTGTCTTGCTTTTCGTGATCATCGGCAACGGGTCGCCATCGCGGTTCTTGAAGCCGGCAGGGAACACCACCGTTGCGCCGTCGGACTCGATCACCAAGCCTTGCTCTTCGAGCCGCTGGTGAACCCCCTTCATCAACGATTGGTATTGGCTTTCGCCGGCCAGGTCGTCGTCCGTCAGCAGCACACCGAGCTTGTTGTAAACACGGTTAAAATAGTCGTTGGACATCTCGACCAGACGACGCCAAAGCACCAGCGTGTCTTCGTCATTGCTTTGCAGCAACACGACGCGGGCCCGAGCTCGTTCTTGAAATGGTTCCGAGTCCTTAAACTTGGCGTTCGCCTCCTTGTAGAAGCCATCAAGATCGCCCTGCGACAGTCCTTCGGACGCCACATCTTCGCCAAGATCAAGAAGATGCTCGATGAGCATGCCGAACGGCCGCCCCCAGTCGCCGATGTGATTTTCCCTCGACACGGTGTGGCCGACGAATTCCATCATCCGCACGAGTGAGTCACCAATCACGGTGGAGCGAAGGTGGCCGACGTGCATCTCTTTCGCGACGTTGGGCGCGGAGTAGTCGATCACCACCCGTTTTGCATTGACAGCTTGAGCCACGCCCAACCGGTCATCGGTCACCACTTCGGCCAACTGCACTTGCAGGAATGCCGCAGCGAAGGTGACGTTGATGAAGCCCGGTCCGGCCACCTCGAGTTCAGAGGCGACGTTGGCAAGCACGCCCGAATCGACGATCTGCTGGGCGAGTTCACGGGGGTTCAACCCGGCTCGCTTCCCCAGCGCAAGGGCGCCGTTGATCTGTGCATCTGCACGGTCGGACGGACGCACCGTCGGGTCGGACGGTTCGCCACCATTGATTTCAGCGAAGATCGGCGCCAGCAGCGTCGAGAGTGTTGCGAGGGGATCTGACATGCGCCATACAGTCTGCCCGATGCATCCACCTCTCACCCCGGTCGATTCTCGGCCGACATTCATTTGCCGCTCCATGGCCCGAATCGACTCACGGCAGTGAAGTCCGCAACTGAGTCAGCTGATCAGGCGTTATCGTAAGTCGTCTGCTCTCGTAGCTCAGGGGATAGAGCACTGGTTTCCGGAACCAGGTGTCGTAGGTTCGAATCCTACCGAGGGCGCATTTTCGATGACGTGGTTCCAGCGATGGAAGCCACGTCATCGTCGTTTTCGGCCCAGACACAACACATGCCAGGGCGGGTCATGGCTTCTTTGCAAAATCGACTTCCTATCTGGGCAGATTGGATCGTCGCAGATTGGATCGTCGCAGTTGTCGTCGCAGTTGTCGTCGCAGTTGTCGTCGAAGTTGTCGCCGAAGTTGTCGTCGCGATCGTGTTTCTCAACGTCAACGTGACAGATCCGCTCAGGGGAGCCGGTCTCTCGGCCGGCCCCGCCTCGCCCGGGATCATCGAGAATGCGCAGGCCATCTCCCACGGGGCGTTGATCATCGACGGTCTCCTCTTCACCGCTGTTGGCCAGCCCGTGCCCCTGGGTCGCCCTCTCAGGTGTTCTCGGCCTCCTGCTCCACTATCGAGGCGGACACCGACGGCTCACGCTCGAGCGCAGACTGAACGACTCGAGTCAGTCACCAGTGCAGGGTGACCCGACTCAGAGTGATTCGAGGGCTTCAATCGTGGAGCGCTTGGCGTAGGCCAGTAACTCGGCACGTGACATCGCTGCACCGGCTTCCATCCATGCCTCGGCGCTGCGGTGCAGCGCAATCTCGGCGATGCAGGCTTCGCGCCGGCTCATCGATGACGTCATCTTGCGACGGTCGTTGCGCAGGTTTCCGAGAATCACCGCTGCCGGTTCCAAGCGTTGCATCTCGGCAAGGTCGATTCCGATCGCTTCGAGGACGACGAATTCGTTACCAATGTTGCGGCCGGCATTCCAATACTCGAGCGCCCCGAGCGCCCCGAGCGCCCCGAGCAACCCAGACCGCCCCGGCAAGTACGACTGCCTACACGGTCAACCTCGTCACGCCGCTTGCCTCACCTCTGGTTCGGAATCACCCAGCCAACGAGCGAATTGTCAATGATCGCAGCGGTGTTCAAGGAGCTGGGCACCAGCGGTGCGACCGTGTTCGTCTTCATGGTGTACAGCGACCACACACCCATGATGACGCTCGCCGCGATTGTGTCGATCCTCGACGCCGGGTACATCGCCCTTTTACTGTGACGACGTCGCGGCGGCCGTAGGTTCCTTCAGGCGTCCACGACCAATTCGACTGCTGCTCATTCAGCCGATTCAGGGGCCCTACCCGTCTCGATCTGAATGAGCAGTGCATCGAGCAGGCTGCTCGCACCGAAACGGAACGTGGCGGGCACGGCCCAGTCGTCGCCCATCACCTCAGCGGCGAGGTCGAGGTACGCCATGGCGTCGTCGAATGTCTTGACCCCGCCTGACGGCTTGATCCCGACGGTGCGATCGGAGTCGGCAATGACGTCGAGCATGACGCGAGCTGCCTCGAGAGTCGCTCCGCCCTGCGCCTTACCGGTTGATGTCTTGACGAAGTCGGCGCCGAGGCCGATGGCGAGTTCGGCTGCCGAATGGATCATGGCTGCGTCGGGCAACTCGCTGATTTCGAGGATCACCTTGAGGATGCCGGGTGGCGCAACGAGGTCGCCAACCGCCTCGATCATGGCAGCGGTCGGCTTGACGTCGCCGTTGCGGAACATCTTGTAGGGCATCACCACATCGATCTCGGTGGCTCCGTCCGACAGCGCCGTGAGCGTCTCTTCGAGCACCTTGCCAGCCTGCTGATTGCCCTGCGGGAAGTTCACGACTGTCGCGATACCCACTGCGGAATCGGCGAGAAGTTCAACACACCGCGCCACGTGCTCTGGCCAAACGCAGACTGCTGCGACCTGGTGCTCGGCAGCGCGTTGGCAAAGCCGGTCAATCCCGGCGGAGGAGTGATCATCGGCAAGATCGGTCAGGTCGAGCAGCGAGATCGCTGCCCGCGCACGGTCGGAAGTTGGACGGTTCGCAGGCATTCCCCGATGTTATGTCCGATCGAGGGTGGGCAGATTGCCTGCACTTCGCTCCGGGCGGTGCCAGACGGCACTGGCAAGGTACCCCCGCAACTGCGTTCCATGAATCAGACCCCGCCGTTCGCCCCAGGCCCCACGCACGCGCCGCTCGACGATCGACGATCGACGACGTAGCGGCTGCAGCGGGCGTGTCAGTCGCCACGCTCAGCCGTGCGCTTCGCGGACTCCCGAATGTCGCTGCATCGACCCGCGGCCGAGTGGTCGCCGTTGCCGAAACACTCGGCTACACCGCCGACCCGGCCGCCTCACGACTCGCAGCAGGACCGGGCCGCACCATCACGGCGGTCATTGCGCATCTGAACAGTTGGTACTTCTCGACCATCGTCGCGGGAACCGAGGCCATTTGTGCCGAAGCGGGCTACGAGTTGGTC
>Ga0115001_10004608_pt1 | contig 10099 bp, 6 predicted proteins | sample ArcticOcean_MG_C_12_FD_89869 | JGI IMG/M metagenome (GOLD analysis project Ga0115001, IMG submission 89869) | Marine microbial communities from western Arctic Ocean - ArcticOcean_MG_CB8_130 | ecosystem: Environmental > Aquatic > Marine > Oceanic | place: Arctic Ocean: Canada Basin | collected... | reverse complement strand
TCAGTCAGCTGCTGAGTGCCTGTGCTAAAAAAGAAAAAATTCGTATGATTAATAATAAATAATACAACCATCGCGTCAGAAATAAATAAATAGTGAATAAAATGATTTACGAAGAACAAATTGAGGACATATTACTGCCAGTATCGACTGGGACGACTATCTTAGCCTCGGCCTATAAAGGTGGCGTAGTTCTGGCCGCGGACTCGAGGACGTCGACCGGTTCATACGTCGCGAACAGGGCCAGTGATAAGATCACTGAAATCTGTGATAACGTGTTCATGTGCAGATCCGGTTCAGTACGTCTTAGCACACGATTAATCGATCGATTGTTTTTTGTTATTGTTTTAACCTCCTCTTTCTTTCTTTCTCTCTCTCTCTCTCTCTGTGTGTGTGTGTGTGTGTGTTTGTGTGTGTGAGCGAGGGCGTCTTCTGTATTTATATTATTTATTGAATACTATAAATACGAGTGTTTTTTGAGAGAGACTGATTTTGATTTTGATTTTGATGATTCGCTTTCGAGCGTAATCATCATCGATTACTTTGAGTGTATATATACATAATATATGTATGTCTTATGTTTTCCTTGTACTGTGCTATATAAACAGGCTGCGGATACGCAAAACGTCGCAGCGTACGTGAAAAGAATGGTCGAAGAACATGCGATGGAACAATCGAAAGGAAGCGAGTTAGATTCACCGATGATGGTCGATGTACGTTTAGTAGCGAAATTAACGCAGAAGATTGCGTATGAGAATAAGGAGAAGTTGCAGGCTGGGATGATAATCGCTGGCTGGGATAGGAAACGAGGGGGGCAAGTGTACGGTATACCTTTAGGAGGGTCGATGTTAGAAGCGCCATTTTCTGTGAGCGGGAGCGGTTCGGCGTATATTTACGGGTATTTAGATAACACTTATAAGGAAGATATGACAAGGGAGGAGTGCGAAGAATGGATGACAAATGCGATTTCGTTAGCCATTGCGAGAGATGCGAGCTCTGGAGGGGTCATTCGATTAGTCACTATTCACGAGCACGGATGCGAGAAAAAATGCGTACTACCGAAAGATCATAAAGTTTGCGATGGAGAACTTCCACAGAAGATGCAATAGAATAATTTAGAAGATGATAGGGAGAGAGAGAGAGAGAGATTAAGAGAGAGAGCAATTAGTATATACAAATATATAGTACGTACTGTACCAATAATATAGTGATGATGATGATAAAAAACAACTTCCTTTCTTTCTTTAGATATATATTTAATAAACGCGTTTCATTGGCGGAATGACTTCCATCTCATCATCTAAAGTGTACGTATGTACTGGTCTATAATCGATTCTGACCGAATCGTCTTTCTGATCAATATACCCGAGCGTATGTTTCATATACTTATCGTCCAAGCGATCTGGGAAATCTTCTCTCGAATGCGCTCCTCTCGATTCTTTTCGTTGCTCTGCGGAATGTAAAGTAATTCTAGCGTTTGGCATCAAGTTATGCATCTCCAACGCTTCTACTAAATCCGTATTCCATATTAAACTCTTATCCGTGACGTGTAAGCTTTCCATCTCTTTCCCGATTTGATCAATCTTCACGCAGCCTTCGGCTAAAGTTTCTTGCGTTCTAAAAACAGCCGCGTCGTCTTGCATAACGCGTTGCATGCGTTTTCTTAACTCCGCGGTTGATCTGTTATTATCTTTACCTTTATCGTTATATCTGATGTCGTTTAATCTTTTCACCGCTTGTTCACCATTTAACTCGTTCTTTAAAGATTTATGCGCTTCGCCAGGTTTCAGGCCAGATTCTTTTACCGTATTCGCGCACGCCCTACCGAAGACGACGATATCTAACAACGAGTTAGCACCTAATCTGTTTGCACCGTGTACGGATGCACACGCGGCTTCACCAGCGGCCATTAATCCAGGAACAACTCTATCAGGATCATCTTTCGATGGCGAAATGACTTCGCCTTTATAATTCGTCGGAATGCCTCCCATGTTATAGTGTACAGTTGGAATAACCGGGATTGGTTCTTTCGTAACATCAACGCCGGCGAAAATAGCGGCGGTTTCGGAAATTCCAGGTAATCGTTCCGCCAATAGTTCGGGCGGTAAATGGTTCAAATGTAAGTAAATGTGATCTTTATCTTTACCGCACCCTCGGCCTTCGCGGATTTCGAGCGTCATCGATCTCGAAACGATATCGCGCGACGCTAAATCTTTCAACGAAGGAGCATATCTTTCCATGAACCGTTCGCCTTCACTGTTGCGTAAAATACCACCTTCACCTCTGGAGCCTTCGGTGATTAAACACCCGGCACCGTAAATCCCAGTTGGATGAAATTGCACAAACTCTAAATCTTGTAAAGGTAAACCGGCTCTGGCGACCATGCCTCCGCCATCTCCAGTACACGTATGCGCTGATGTTGCCGAGAAATAGGCGCGACCGTAGCCGCCAGTGGCTAATATCGTCTTATGCGATCGAAACCTGTGTAACGTTCCATCTTCTAAACACATTGCGAGAACGCCTACGCAAGCGCCTTCTTCGTCCATTATCAAATCTAAAGCGAAATATTCAACAAAAAACTGCGTTTCATGTCTCAAAGCTTGCCCATATAACGTGTGTAACATTGCATGTCCAGTTCTATCGGCAGCACACGCGCATCTATACGCTTGTCCACCCTTACCAAACTCTAAACTTTGCCCCCCAAATGCTCTTTGATAGATCTTCCCTTCCTCGGTTCTCGAAAACGGTAAACCGTATCGTTCGAGCTCTCTGACTGCTTCTGGTGCTTCGCGACACATATACTGAATAGCGTCTTGATCACCTAACCAATCCGCTCCTTTCACTGTATCATACGCGTGCCATCTCCAATCATCTTTGGACATGTTCCCTAAAGCGGCGTTTATGCCGCCCTGCGCGGCGACCGTATGCGACCTCGTCGGGAATAGTTTCGTAATACACGCAGTTTTATAGCCGTGTTCGGATAGACCGATCGCTGCTCGTAAACCTGCCCCACCGGCTCCGACTACGACTGCATCGTATTCATGATCGATGATCTCATACTCTTTCCCAAACATAGTCGTCGACGATGAATGAGCTCTCGTCGAGAACGACGATGATTTCCTCTCGCTCTCATTCTTACGTCTATCGATGAACGAAGCAGTAGCGATAGAAGAAGATCCACTCATCGTCATCTTATTACTTTTATTCATTCCATTCCAGTGATTACTACTGATCGAACGAGCGCGTAAACGAGTACACCTAAGCATGGTCTCAGAAAAAGAAGCCTGCGCAGAAGAGGCGGTCACGTTGTTCAAGCACGCATCAGGCTTTAGAGCTCGCGCTTCTTTAGCATCGCAGGCTGTTGCGGTCCTAGTAGTACTTACAAAGCTTTGATGGCTTTGTGAAGTGTTCGCATCGATCGGCTCGAGCAGATCTCGACCGAACATGCGCTGAACCTGTGCTAAAGCAGCAGCAGCAGTCGTTATCGTGCTCGAACCGAGCCTGTGCTTAGTTATTCCATTTAAAACTATCGTCATCGTCATCGACAGGAACGCCGTCGGTCCAATTAATTACGAAATACGTACAGATTAAGAGATTAAGAGATCTGTTATAGCCTGTATGAAAAATAGTGCTCTACTCTGTTATAGCGTAACGCGCGAGAAATAGACACGAGAAAATTTACAGTAAAAAAGTATTACTGTACTACTCTCTACCACTACTACTACTACTACTACTACTAATAATAATAATAAATCGATTTCGACCCAGCGCCCAGCGCCGTGGATAAATAATTTTATTGTTCCCATCGCGTCGGCAAAGTTCGAGAGAAGAGCGAGGAGTTCGTGCAAGCGCGAAATGGCGGCTTTCAGGGCCAACGCGGAGAAGAAAACACGAAAGGAGTTCGAAGGATATTCGAGGATATGGCACGAAGCGGCTCAAGAATTAGAAAAGGAAATCACGATTACTGATCGTAATAACAGTAATAGTAATAACAGTAGTTCTAAGAAGAAGAAGAAGAAGAAGAAGAAGAAGAACGACGATGGTGAAGACGATGATGAAGATGACGATTTCTTTACGATGATTGAGGAGAAGGAGAAAATAGCGAAGAAGGCTTTGGAGGAGAGACAATTATCATCATTAAAGAATAATAACGATATGAGTAATAATAACAATAACAACAATAATAATTCACAATCGTTTAAGCAATTAGTGCAAAAGAATGGAACGGCGAGCGATAAGATCGCGCAAGCGACCGTGTCCGTAGCGCAAGACCCCGTAGGAAATTTGAGAAATTTAGAGACTCTTTTAGAGTTGTGCGAGAAAGCTCGCGTGAAAGGCGGGAAAAGAGGGGCAGCGCAAGCCATTACTGCTTTAGAGGAGTTGTTCAAGGACGTTTTATTACCGAATAGGAAGCTGAAATATTTCAGCGATCAAGAGTTTTTATCAAAATCTCACGAGTATCCACACGAACGGAAGAGATTGATGTATTGGTTCGTAGAAGATCACGTGAAGAGATCGTACAATAGATTCGTGCAATCGTTAGAAGCTCTATCGAAAGACCCTTTAGTCGTTTTAAAAGAGAAATCGATGAAGTGCGCGTACGGTTTGTTAGTGAGCAAACCCGAGCAAGAGTTGCAACTTTTACAAATTTTAACTAACAAGTTAGGAGATCCGACGAGGAAAATGGCCTCAAACGCCTCTCATTTATTATTAGAGCTTACGGTGAAACATCCAATGATGAAATCGATCGTTGCTAGAGAGGTTGAACGGTTCATGTTTCGACGTGGAGTATCATTAAAGGCGCAATATTATGGTGCAGTTCTGTTGAATCAAATGCCTTTATCGCATAAGAACGATGGGCCTAAATTGGCGAAGCAATTGATCGAGACTTATTTTGGATTGTTTCAGTTTTTGTACAACAAAAACCAAAAAAACTATGATAATAACGAAGACGATAACGATAATAATAATAATAAATCAGCAGTAGGTGGCGATGGGAAGAAGAAATTTGTGAGACCTCATCCAAGAGGAGGCCGAGGCGGCGGCAGAGGAGGTGGTAGAGGCGGCAGAGGCAGTAAAAAAGGAGCGCACGCATCGTTTACTTCTTCATCTAATGCAGCAAACCAACAGATCGGATCAGGTGTTGACGCGCGCGTAGTTTCCGCGCTTTTGACTGGTATTAACCGCGCGTTTCCGTACGTTGCACAAGCTGAAAGAGAAAGCATGGTTGAAAAAATTGCACCGGCTTTGTTCCAAACGGCACATTCGCCGAATTTAGTCGCTTCAATTCAAGCGTTGACGTTGATATTTCAACTGCATTCTTCAAAAAAAAACTCGCCGATAACAGATAGATATTATCGCGCGTTATACGAAGTGTGTAATCATCCGCAAGTGCCGAAAGCGTCGCACGCTGCTCCATTTTTGTCGCTCATATTCAAATCTTTAAAAGCCGATAATAACTCAAAGACTCATCAAAAGAATAGCAACAGCGGCGATCATAAAAGCAATAAGAACGAGCACCAAGAGGAAAATATTGGACGCTCTATGGCGATTGTGAAGCGTTTGTTACAAGTTGCCGTGCACTCTCCAGCGACGTTTGCATGTGGCGCGCTCATGGCGACTTCTGAATTTTTCAAAGTTAGACCGGCGCATTGGAAGTTGGTTCAAAAAGGTTTTGAAAACATGTCTCTTTCTTCTGTGCAAAAAGAACAACAAAATAAAAACACTAGAACGACGACGACTACTAAAAATGATAATGATAGCGACGACGATGAAGACGATGAAGAGAAAAAGGATGATGACAAGGAAAACAAAGCTATCCGTTCAAACGCGTACGATCCGCATAAACGCGAACCGTTATACGCCAACGCCAATCTCGTTTGTCTTTGGGAACTTACCGCTTTGTCCAGTAACGTCCATCCTTCTGTTGCAGCCATGGCGAAAAGTTTACTCAGCAGCGAAGAAGTGATGTACGACGGCGATCCACTCACGGAAATGACATTAATGGCGTTTCTCGATAAATGGTTGATGAAAAAAGTTGGTTCGAAGAAGAAAGGGAACAAAAGCGTCTTTGATACGACTGCTACTATTGCGCAAACATCGTTCGTTCCAGGGACTTTAGAGTTTGCTTCGCTTAAAGAAAGTGAAGTTGATCCTTCAGATATCTTCTTTCATCGATATTATTCAGTAAAACAATCTGAAAAACTCGCAAAGCTTAAAAAGAGTGATAAAAAAGGCGATAGCGACGAAGACGATGTTGAAGAAGAGAGCGACAATGAAGAAGACGAGGATAAGAAGAAAAAGAAGAGCGATTTCGGTCATAGTGATAGTGACGATTCTGATTCTGAATCCATGGAAGCCGATGATAATGATGATGATGATTCCGCAGATGAGGATGAAGATAACTTGTTAGTCGATGAAGGAAAAGTTACATTGAAAGACTTTATTGCGGATGAAGGTGACGAAGACAATGAAGACGATATCGTCGCTAAAGCTGAACGCGAAGAAGAAAAGATAGATACTGATAAGTTCAACTACGACGCTCTCGCTGCTGCGTACGGTGAAAAACCAGGTTATTTGCTTTCAAAGAAGAGAAAGAAAGAGGAAAAAGTCGAGCGCAAAGAGGAGGAAGACGAAGAAGAAGGTAGTAGTTCAGAGGAAGACGAGGAAAGTGATTCTGATTCTGATGACGAAGAAGATGAAGAATCGGACGTAGAAGAAGAATCGGACGTAGAAGAAGAATCAGACGTAGAAGAAGAATCAGGCGACGACGACGATGAATTGAAAAACTTGCTCCTCGAAGATGATGATGATGATTTTGGAGGCAATAATGACGTGTTTGCGAGCGCGGAGGATTTTGAGGAGCAAATCGAAGAAGATTTCAAAAACAACGCACCGGTCAATCCCGAGTATTTCTCCAAAGAAAGGTCAATGGAAAAGAAAAACAAGCGTCGAAAGAGCAAATAGTATTAGTGTTTAAAAATATAAGTATTATAATTGTCTGTACTGGTATATTCTTCATCGTTCAGTATTACTTCCTAAGCGCGATTTGTTCTTCTTCTGTTTTTGCTCTCTTTTCATCGTTATCCCTTTTTTAAGTTCCCTCAACTCTCTGATGATTTGCTCGGCCGCGAAATGGGATATTTCTAAATATGTGGCACCTGGATTTCTTCTTATCTTATCGCAAAGATATTTTACTCCACCTTCAATTAAAACCTTTCCAGCGCTACTACCAGTGATAGGTTGTTGTTGCCTTCCATGAATACAAAACGGCGATAGCGATTCTTCGTCCTTTTGGTTATTGCCATCGATGTTGAATGAAATAGTAGTACGTCTTCCTGGATGAAATAAAGATGAAACTTTCGATTTATCAATCGTTCTCGCCGTCGCGGGAGTATTTTCGCGTCTGCGCTTACACATGGTCGTACCGATGATATCTTCGTCTTCGTCTGAGTATTTTTCGTTCAAAGTTGTTCCGCCTTCAAAATTTGGCGTTGTTGCAACAAAATCTTCTTCTTCTTCGACTACATCTTCGTCAATGGTTGAAAACAAAGGCGAGTCTTCTTCATTTACGCTTTTTATTGGATAGAATTTTGAACTCTTCTCTCCGACTGCAATCCATTTCGAGATATCATCAATTGCTTTCCTTAATGGCTCAGAACGTTTCATCTTTTCCTCGTTCATCCTATATTTTTTCAATAGCGGAGTTGCATTCGCGTTTTCTGCCACATCGCGTTTTCGCCTCGCTTCGCCTACGTTACCTTCTTCTTCTTCTTCTTCTTCGCCAGGGAGAAGGAATCCGCGATCGAAGATTAAATAGTCCATTATAGATCTCGCATCAATCTCGCGCATCTTCGCGCCTTCGACAATCTCTAAAGGGACTTCATCGTCTTTATCTTCATCTTCTTCAGTCTTTTTCGTTTTCGCAGCCTCGCGTAACTCGAGCACTTTTGCTTTTGCGTGTTCTGAAACGTCGAGCGCAATAGCAACCCAGTCGTTTTTAGAGTGTTTTAAGCTCCCACAAACTAACACAATGGCTAACATTTTGCTCAGTGGATTCATTGGATAATAACTCTCTCTCAACTCAGTAACCATTTCTTTCCTCGATTTGTTCAGTTTCGGTGTCGCTAAGCAGTCCGTGAATGGAACTACATCTTCTTCTTCTTCTTCTTCCTCTTCTTCTTTCTTTATGTCGTTTTTTACTTTGACTTTTTTAATTTCGTCATTCATAACGCGTTCGTTTTCTTTTTCTTTAACGTTCTGTTGCTTGATTGTCTTTGCCGATTTCTCTTTAATAGTACTACGCATGATACTCTCTTCTTTTCCTTCTTGTTCTTCTTCGTGTTTGTCTTCTCGTGCTTAGTTATTCTACTTCGCGTATACATTTATAATTGAATGCTTCTTTTCTTTTATTTTTGCGTTTTAAATTCCAAATAAAAAAAAAGTTCATGCTCATCAGACGTCAGACAGTAGATGTTTTCGTAGTTCGCGAACTTTACATTTAATTCATGATTGAGCGTAAACTTATCACGACCATGCGCTCTGTTCGCTTCTGTAATAACCGCTGTTTTCATCTTTTGAAATATAGCGTCTTCGAGTTAATCATATACGTGTACTAGTGTGATCAAAAACGTACTAGGGTGGCATATTAAATTAAATTATTTCATTTAAACACCGCTAACGTTTAAGATACTATCTTTCAAGCCCCATCCCATATAATTAATTAAGTTATCAATAAAATACACAGCAACGGTCAAAGGCGTGATTAAACCTAACACTGTCCCTAAAACGAAATCCCTCAATCTCACTGTCGATAGAGCTAAAATATAATTAATCGCCGGCGCTAAAAAGAACATCGAACGTAAAGCGAACACGGTCATCAAAGGCCTATCGTCCAAGTGCGTCATCATCCTCTTCACTATTGAGAAATTAACATCAGCTAAAGCTTGCCCACCGACCCTTCTGACGACTAAGAACGAAACAGTGCACGATATTGGAGCCATGCACATGGCTAGTACCCATCCATTGAAATGCCCCCAACACATCACGCCCGCGGTGACGAACACTAACCCGGGTAAATGTAATAACTCCGCTAATCCGAATCCGACGATGTAAATAAAAACCCCGAATATACCAGCTTTCTCAATCGCTCTCCTCACTTTCGTCGGGTCAATGTCCGGTAACCCTTTATGTGCGACAGTGTTCACTACTAATGAGATTAGGAACACTATCAAGGCGACGCATAGGACTTGCCCGAGATTCGTTCTCAGAATTTGTTTCCTCGTCTTTTGCTGTTGTTGTTGTTGTTGTTGTTGTTGTTGTGTACCACTGATTGTTATTACAGGATTACTACTGACTGGTAGAATATCATTACTAGTACTAGCACCGCCAGTTTTCTTAGTCGTTTTATTACCAGTACTGTCTACGTTTACGTTAACACTGTTGCGCTTTAAATGTGTCTTCAAAGAACTCGTAGTGTTATTTCTATCGACCTCGTCGTCATCTGCTGCTCCTGTTTCGTTCTCTTTCTTATTCTTATTCTTATTCTTATTCACCAGGAAACTACTGAACATTCTCTCCCTCTTCAATCGCTCTCTTTAATCGCTCTCTTTAACCTCTCTCTCTTGTTCATACACAGTTAAAGTCTGAGATAATTATAATACTACTACTCTTCTAATAAAGAAGAGTGTACTTTTTGTTACGCGGTATGTAGCTCGCCCATCACGTGTCATGGCACGGGCGAAAAAAAGAATAAAAAAATATCCCTTTTATTTTATTGGCAGTCTAAAAAAGCAGCAAATGGCAAAGGACAGCAGCAGATACGTTTTTTAACGTGCACGACGTGGTCTATGCTCTCGTGTTTACGGCAGATCGCCCGTTTTCACAGTTTCAAACGGTGCACTTCTGTGTGCCTCTTCGTTCAACGAGCGAGAATAAAAAAGAAAACAGTGCAAGAAAATAATGCAAGAGATAGCGACGATGACATGGATGATATCAAAAATATTATTTTCAGTTTGCTAATGTTTGTAGCGAATTGTGTGTGTGTGTGTGATTTCAAATTGCCAGATTGCCTGCCGCACACATTTAACGGTTATTATGCGTG
>Ga0115001_10004594_pt1 | contig 10122 bp, 14 predicted proteins | sample ArcticOcean_MG_C_12_FD_89869 | JGI IMG/M metagenome (GOLD analysis project Ga0115001, IMG submission 89869) | Marine microbial communities from western Arctic Ocean - ArcticOcean_MG_CB8_130 | ecosystem: Environmental > Aquatic > Marine > Oceanic | place: Arctic Ocean: Canada Basin | collected... | reverse complement strand
CTGATTAGTAAATAATTTATCTTGATCTTTATCATAATCTATCTTTATTAAATTTTTTTTTATTACTCATTATAAATATATGATGAATCATTATTCAATATAGTTATCACGAGCCCTAAGAATTTTAACGAATAGATATCCTGTTTATTTATTAATATTAATCGTAGGATTTTTATTACAACGGAGGGTATTAGTAGATATTCCTCTGGCAAATGATGAAGGTAGAATACCTTTAAAATTTACAGATATCAATATTACAGTGAATGCATTATTTCATAGTTTTGTAGTAGTCTTTGTAATCTACTTGATAGAAATTTTTTATAAAGAATGTTTATAATGACAAAAAGAAAAACCATTAAGAAAAGTGGTAGAAAAAAAGTAATCATTAAAAAATCCACAAATTCTAAAAAGAAATATATGGCTGTCTTCTATGAAGGTGATAAAAAAATTAAAACAACTCATTTCGGATGTGCCGGAATGAGTGATTTTACAAAACATAAAGACGAAGCAAGGAAACAAAGATATATGAATCGCCATAAGACAAGAGAGAATTGGCAGGATCCCATGTCAGCTGGTTCTCTGAGTAGATATATTTTGTGGAACAAACCTACATTAAGAGCATCTATCAACGATTTTAAAAAGAGATTTAATTATTCATAAATTTAACGTTTTCTTTTAGATTTCTTTTTAGATTTCTTTTTCTTTTTAGATTTATTCTTTCTTTTGGGTCTCCTATGTTTTAACCTTGCTGAGCGTGTGATTGATAAACTCTGTCTCTTTGCCTTTATTTTCTTTTTATCATTATGATATCCCAAGGGACTATAATTCATGCGACTATCATACAGCTCAAGGGGACCCGATGTCCGAAATTTTTCTAGTTCATCAGGAGTCATGCTATTAAGATATTGTATGATTTTGCCTCTCGGTCTGATGTTAAGCGCCTTGGCGAGGGCGGATAAATATCCTCCTTCTGGGTCACCTGGGATTCCAAAATCAGAGTGAGTATCGGCTAATATTTTAGATACCTCTTCTCTATCATATGGAACCATCTCATCAGAACCATATATTTTAGGCCGACCTTGATAACCCCTAGGTTTAGTTCTATCTTGGACTACCTTCAGTGCTCGCTGCGGATCAAATTCAGGTTCAGGTTCAAATTCAGGTTTGGTTCCAGGTCTTCTTTTAGGTGGCATTTTAATATATTGAAATATTTAATTATTCATAAATTTATAAATTTAGATAATCTATAGTTTCATTATAACCTTTTTCTATCATAGCTTTTCTTTCATCAATATCTAAAGAGAAATTCAGACCACCATTGATATGATAAGTATATATTTTAGGATCATCTGGATCTATATTATTATCTTTATCATTCATTAAATTCATAGTATATCCTAAAATAGGTAAAATCTTTATTAATTCCAAATTATCGGGATTGGTGGTACCTCCTCTAATATTTAGACCGAGATAATTTTTGGATTCACATATTTCCTTAGGTAAATGTCCCTTTAATCCACCATCTACATAAAGATGATCATTATATTTCACAGGGTGAAACATGTAGGGTATCGCGGTAGTCATCATTGCTAATTTAGACAGAGAAATACGAGGATGATTTAAATAATTAAAATATTCTGTTTTACCTAAATCTACGTTGTAGACTTTGACGGTTAATTTTATTTTAGAGAGATCATATAATTCTTTTAAAGTCAGATCATTTTGATTACATTTATGACGAATAAATGAAGATACGCTATCACCGATTGGTTGATTACTAAACAAGCCAAACTTGACTAATAAGTCATCTATTTCCAAATTATCTATATTTACTAATTTATTTAGATCGTATTCTAAAACTATTTTCTCAATCTGTAAAATATTATAATCAAGGAGATACAAAATAGAGAATATTATACCTACGGACGTTGTTATCAGTTCTTTTATTTCAGATTTATCAATGATCTCATATTCTGTTAAGGCCTTGAAGATACCGACGTACGCGATACCCGATGGCCCCCCACCCGAAAGGATTAAAGTATCTATCTTATGATTATCCATTATTAATCTATTAACTAAATATTTCTTTGAGTATTTCACGATAATGATTCTTATCCTTAATTGTTAAATCTAATTCTTTGTAAATATAGAGATTACCTCTTGTAGATCCATCTTTTAATCCTAAATAAGGAATTTTTACCGAATGATTAAATTCCGTCGTATTTTTCAGATTAATACTTAAATCATTCGGCAAGGTGATGGGAAATAGATCAATAAAATAATATTCATATAGATTTATCCTGTGATTATAATATAAATCGTGACCATTCAGAGTATATTTATCGGGTAAGATAGTTTTGATATTTATATTGAGTGAATTATTATTTGATAATGGAATATTCAATGAATAGTCACTATGAGTGATAAAGATATCATATGTAAAATTTTTAGTCTGAATAATTAATTCTCTGAAACAGTTATTATAAGCATCTTTTAAAGAGCGATTTAAATGAATATCAAAGGATTCATTTAAATCTCTAACATCTATATATTTAAAATCGGTGAGAGATATTAAGGATTTAGAGTTCATGCATTTTTTATATTTTTTTTTGTATTTTTGAGGTAGATTTTTAAATAATAATTTAAGTAATCTAAATTCACAACTATTTGATAAACGCAGATAATAATTATGAATTATTTCAAGTTCAGAGTCAGTAAAATTTAAAGTGAATTCTTTTCCTAGATTTTCATTAAATAAAAGTTTAAGATCATATAGATATCTTTTTTTAGGATTTGATAATGTAGAATATGCTTCAGATAATTCTTTAAATTTATCATCGGATATTCCGTTATTTTTATCCGGATGATATTTTTTAGATAATTGATAATAATGTTTTTTGATAGATTTTGTATTTGAATTTTTTGATATTTCTAATATTTCATAATAATTCATGATTAGATTCATTCCTTGGAATTATTTTAAATAATTTCTCCAAAATAAAAATATTTAAGAGTGTATAAATAATGGTTGATATTGTAGGTAAATTCGGTGCTTTTGTAAATAAACAACGTGATCCGATTCAGATGCTTTTAGTAGCTCTGATTCTTATTAATTGGGCTCCAACTGAAGTCCTTGGACCTACGGTTAATTCTAAACTGAACTCTATGCTTGGTCCGGTATTGAGTCCGGTTAGATCGGTCATGGCGAATGTATTTGTCAGACTATTCTTATGGTTGGTCTTGCTTTATACCTGCTGCTTCTCTAAGGATATGAACTTATTCTTCCTCGTTTCTATTTACTTCCTTTCCTCTCGCTAAGTTTTCGTGAGTTTTTTCATAAATAAACATTAATAAAAATTCATTTGATAAAATACGATTAAATGATTTTTTATATCTCATTTCGCATTCTGCGATTGTCTTTATGATGTCTGTATATCCAGTCAAAGATAAATCATCTATCATTATCTTCGCGATTCTTCTATGTAAATATTTTAAATGATATTTCTCAATCATATAAGCATATTCTTTCAGTAAAGAGTAATTTAATTTTTTCATATTTTTCATAGATAGATAAATATAGTTAACAACATCACCCGTATCATTTAATAAACCATAATTATTTTTACTATAATTTAGAATAGTTGTTTCATCTTCATTATCATATATTTTATCATAAATAATACATCTTTGATCATAATTTAAATGACGAATATTAGGATAACATAATGATATTTTTTTATTTCTATTTAGATCTCCTATTCTTATAGATAAAAAACGACTAATTATGGGATCAATAATACTATTAAAATTATCGGTTAGTAATATAAATACTGTATTTATTCTATATTTCTCAAAGATGACTCTGAATCTAGATTGAATTGCTTTATTAATATGATTAAAATTATATAATACTACGATACGATTTCCATCAATATAATGATTTTTACATTTTACTATTTCGGATATGATATTAAAAAATCCCTCTATTTTTGATTTTTTAACATGTGAAATATCAAATATTTTAATATTCTTATTTGAAAAATAGATTATATCATTTTTGATTACCTGCAGCAGTGGATATTTATCAATTTTTAGATGATCCTTTAAAATATTTAATTTATTGATGCTGTGATGACCATATAAGATTAAATTAGGTTGATCATATGTTGCTAATGCTTTTTCTAAGATAAGTTTATAAGTCATAATTATAAATACTCTTTATCTTAATAGAACGAGATGAAAATAATTTTAAATGATATTAAATATTTGTCTTTGAAAGATATAAATTTTTATAAAGATCGCATTTATTATAATATAAATGATAATATCCGTGTAAATGATAATATCCGTGTAAATGATAATATCCGTGTAAATGGTCTGTTTATAAAAACAAAGAAAAATATGATAATAGATACCAACGATAAATATAGGATTGTATTAAATAAAGAAATATTAGATTTGAATACTTTATTAAGTACACGATATAGATCTTTTATAAAAAATATAGATAGTCCTTCTATTGAGGTTATAAGAAACAATAAAACTGATTCTATATTTAATGATAATCAAGGGTTTCTAGTTTTAAATTTTATGTCTATTAATGATAATAATTATCCCAAAATACATATATTACCATGGACCTGACAGAATTAAGATTGATCGCTAATCCGGTTCATTTATCCGAGGTAAAAGTTAAAAAGAAACACCGGAAATCTGATGTAGATTATTTAGATAAATTAAAAGAAACAATCAGTATTAAATATCGTACTGTTTATTTATCCGAGTTTAATTTATCCGAAATTGAAAGCGAAATTGATGATTATATAAATGAGATAACTACATCACGGACAATAAATGATATAGTTAATAAAATAATTGAAGAAGTGATAGATAAAAATAAATTTGATTTTTGTATTCCTTTTGATTAAATAGATATATATATATGAATATTATTGATTTGCTAAAACTTAAATTAAGAAATGATCTCCTTAAAGACTTATGTGAATATGAAATTGAAAATTTAGAAGAACAAATAGATATTAAAATAAACAGTAATCTGTTTAAGAACGATAAAGATAAAGATAAAGATAAAGATAAAGATAAAAAAGAAGTATCTTTATCTGAAAAGTGTTGCGCTCGCATTATGGGTGAACGATATTCAGATGAAAGATGTCCTTATCGTCGTGTAAAAGGTGATTATTGTAGAATTCATTTAAAACGTATAGATAATTATGGCTACTTAGCATTCAATAGATATGATGAATCTAGACCATTGATCAATGAAAAAGGTAATAAAATAGCATGGAGAGATAATTCAGCTATGGATGATATAAATACTGTAATCAAATATCAAAATATGAAATTATGCAAATATATTAAATAAAATATATATATATATATGCTCTGTGGGATAAACCCTAAAACGAATAGATGTATGATTGTAGACGATGGAAATAAGATATCAAAAGACTGTGAAGTAAATAATTCTACTAAGCAAAAAAGATGTAGACGTAAAACGGTTAAGACAGTTAAGAAAACTGTTACCAAGAAATGCCCCAAGGGTAAAATATTAAATCCTAAAACGAATCGTTGTATCAATAAACCAAAACCAAAATCAAAGAAGAAGAAATGTCTTCCGGGTAAAGTTTTAAATCCTAAAACGAATCGTTGTATTATAGATAAAAGAATACCGGAAGATAAATATGGCGATAAGCCCGTAATTGATTTTAAATATAGATGTAAACCTGGTTATATATATAATACTAAAACTGGTAGATGTGTGAATAAAGAAGGACCAACTGGTAAAAAATTAAATATAAAGAAAGAAAATATTATCGGTGGACCAATATCATTGCATTATTACAAATTTAAAGTGAATAATGTAATGAAACATTTCGTATTATTTGGAGACGAGCATACTCAATATATTCATCACACTTCACCCGAAATTATAGAGCTACCCACTCTACTTAAAAAAATATTAAGAAAATCTAAACATTGTATAGATATCTTTTCTGAAAATGCTATCTATCATAAGATGGCTCAAGGGAAAAAATTACAGAAACATAAATCACCTTTGAACGCGATAAGAGAAGAGTTTGGTGGGTGTCCGATTCATAATTTAGAAAATGTAAAATGCGATTATGATAATTTAAGATATCAGAATTGGGACCTGAGATTCAAACCCCAAAGAGTCGGACCCTTTAAAAGTAATCCCTATGATGAATTATTTATGAAATATCCCGAACAACACGATTATTTTAGTGAAGCATTTAGTAATAGAGATATGGTTTTATATATTTTAGGATTCACAAAGATGATATCGCCTTCTATATTAAAAAAAATAGATGAAAAGTTCAATAAAGTATTAATAGAAAAATTAAAACGAAAATCATTCGCGACTGAGGTAACCGATCAATCTCTCTTAGATGAAAGACGAACCTTGATACAAAAGGAATATCATAAATGTATCAAGAGCATAAAATTCCCAAAAGATTTATTGGAAACATTTATACAAAGTTATAATTCACTGATAGATATTGATTATACACTAGTATTTACTGATTTTTATGCGATATGTCGTATGTTTATAAACTTTGATACAAATAAAAAGACCCCTAAGAGATGTCCTACAAAAGGTAAAAATAATTTTAGGACACCCCAATATATCATATATTATGCGGGAGATCAGCATACATTGAATATCTATCAATTCTTAGAATTAATGTTTAATGTGAAACCGGTTTATACAACGAGGAAGAAATTTCCTAGAGGAAACACAAATAAATTAATTCATATTAAGGATATTAAAGATGCTAACGGATCAAAGTTAAAAGATGTTGAGAGCGTTGACGATTTATTCCGAGATTTCTATGAATAATTTATGAATAATTTATCTATATCCATTATATATAAATGACTCATCTCTCTACTCCAACATCTATTGGTATTATGATTTTTTATTCTCTTCTCACATTCTTTATCGGTCCTCTTGTTACGCGACCTTTCATGAAAGATCATCCTGATCAATGTGTTGCCGGATTTCTCTTGGGTTTTACGGTTTCAATATTCTTGTGGATGAAATATGGTCGTAAATATGCTAGTAAATAATTTTATATAATAATTATTATATATATATATGAGTGATAATATTGATACATTGGAGGCTTGCGGTTACAGTCGGGAAATAGCCGAAGGTATCTTGACACTGATGCCCCAAGCAGAGATGTATGAGGTGATAATGGTGCTAGCGGAAATGGGCGGACCCACCGGACCCCACCGGGTGAAACCCGATATCATCAGGAGAATGCTCGCGGCACCTGGACCTGCACCTGGACCTGGACCTGGACCCGGACCTAGACCTGTACCTGGACCCGGACCTAGACCTGTACCTGGACCTGTCGCTCCCCCACCGCCGAGCTGGTTGGGACCATGGATAACGGCGGCGTCGTCAGAGGTCGCGAAGCTTGCACTGGGGCAGATCAATTCACAACTTCCCGCAATATTTGATATATATATGAAAGGGTCGGAAGAAGCACAGATTAAGGAATTAACCACTAGGGTTTCGGCGATTGAAGCGCGTCTGGGAATAAGGCGTGGATCAAGCAACAAAAAGAGTCCAAAACGTAAACGTAAGAAAAAGACTAAAAAGAAAAAGAAAGTAAGAAAAAATAAGTTAAGTATTATAAAAAAGTGAAAGATCAAACCACAATGATAAACTACTATCCTTTGTTAATAAAATATCATATATAGATTTTTTATCCAGTTGACTATATTCGGCGATATAGAGTGAGACAATAAAGGGTGAAATACTTTTTCCATCATAACACACTATTAATATATTGTGATTATCAATATTATCATTTATAAATGATAATATTTTATCTTTATTCTGTCTTAGGAGAATTAAATCCGTATCAGATTTTTTATCATTTGAAAAGGGTAATCTAATCTTTTGTAGATCTAAATCTGGAAACTCAAATAACTGAGTACAATTTAAAATGATACCTATCTGATTATCTGTCATGAATTTTTTAGAATTTAAAATAGAACTATCTCCAATCCATAAACCACTTATTAATTCAGTTGTATACATTTATTTAATGAATAATAATAAATTTGATTTTAAAACTATTTAAAAGGGTATGTTCAAGATTAAAAGATTATGGATAATTTTGATGAATACTTTAAAACTCTTGGTGAAATAAATCACGTTGAGCGCGTTATTCAGTGTTGCGAAATAAAAGATAATTATGAATTTACGAATAAGGGGGAAACTGTTTGTAAAAAATGTAATAATGTCGTGAGTAATATTATAGATACACCGGAATGGAAAAATTATAAAGATAGCAATGTCAACACGACTAGATGTGGAATGCCAACTAATGTCATGTTACCCCAATCATCCATGGGAACTACTATTAAAAATGATTATAACTTTAAGATGAGTCGGGTAACGCGATATCAACAATGGAATTCAATGCCCTATAAAGAAAGAAGTCTTTATAAAGTTTATAAAGATATTGAAGAAAAATGCATTTCAGGTGACTTACCTCTCATTATTTCGGAAACAGCTCAATCTTATTATTTAACTATCAGCGAAACAAAAATATCTCGGGGAGCCAATAGAATCGGTATTATCGCGGCTTGTATTTACTTCGCCTGCAAAGAATGTGAAGTTCCAAGATCAACAAGCGAATTATCAAGTTTATTTAATATTGATAACAAAATTATGACGAGGGGATGTAAAAAATTCACAGAAATAATGAGAATGAGTACAGAGGGAAAAAGAATACAAAAACATAAAAGTGTAAATTTACACGATTTCATTGATAGATTTTGTCATAAATTAAGCTTATCCGATGGCGATAAAAAACATATTAATAATTTAGCTAAATTATGTGAAGAATTAAATTTAATAAACGATAATACGCCCCCAGCAATGGCGTCCGGTTGTATCTTTCTCTATATTAGAATTCATAATATAGATATTGATAAAAAGAATATTTCAGAAGTATGTAAAATATCAGAAGTAACTATTAATAAATGTAGTAAAAAACTAGAAGAAAATGATATTATTATGGAATTTTTTAAAGAAGATAAGTCTTGACGAGATAAAAAATTAAACCGATTAAGATAGATTTTAAGAATACAGCCTGCATATTTAGACCACCACTCTCAGAAACAAACATAGTTACACCTTTCAAGAGATTATCAACTTGTTCAATATTAAATAAGATACATAAAAATACTACAGTCATTATATTTTTTGCTTCTAATTTCACACTTTCCATAATATCACCCCCAGCACCTTGTTGTATCAGATTCATTTTTTGCTGAACTGATGCCTGTTGCTGAGCCAGTTGCTGTTGCTGTGCCATCTGCTGCTGTCTTAGGGACTGCTGCTGCTGCTGCTGCTGCTGCTGCTGTATCATTTTAATTTGTTCGGGTGCTAGCTGCTGTTGCTGCTGTTGCTGCTGTTGCTGCTGTTGCTGCTGTTGCTGTTGCTGTTGCGGCTGCTGCTGTGCTCCCGAACTATTTATATCATTTAAAATACTATCCACAAGTCGCGAATCTTCGTCGCTAATACCACCACTTAAATTACCAATCTGCGTTTCTTGAGACATTTATAAACTTATATTAAATTTTAAATTAATTCTTTAAACGTATTCGCAATATTTTAATTCGTCTTATTTTTTTTCTAAATGATATTATAAAATAATGGGAGACTACTACACATCGCAACGGACTCACCATGCTGCTTCGCCCGAATTACGGAGAAGACTGGCGGATCAGTGGAAAGAGGTACGGGCGGCTGACGCCAGAATGCAAGAGCTGTTGGACCTTTCCGAGCCCGGGTTCGCGCTTTTCAAAACTGCGAAATGGTACGCTGAGATGGGTGAGATAATGGAAAAACTGGCGTATATATATCGTTATAATAACGAAATAACAAAAGACGGAGGTGAGGCTCGCGGAGGAAGTGGACCTCTCTTGTACAAGGAGATCTACGTCAAAAGAGTCAAGCTACAGGAATATATTAAGAAAATAATAATGGGTGCTTACCAACACATATCGCCCGAGCTCTCGGACAGCGCTGTAAAGAAAAAGTTTGAGGAGGCTGTG
>Ga0115001_10004586_pt1 | contig 10130 bp, 4 predicted proteins | sample ArcticOcean_MG_C_12_FD_89869 | JGI IMG/M metagenome (GOLD analysis project Ga0115001, IMG submission 89869) | Marine microbial communities from western Arctic Ocean - ArcticOcean_MG_CB8_130 | ecosystem: Environmental > Aquatic > Marine > Oceanic | place: Arctic Ocean: Canada Basin | collected... | reverse complement strand
TGTATTCATATTACTTTCCTTATTTATTTATTTTTACTTCTTCTGTGTATTTTTCAAAACTTTTACGCAGCTCTGGTAAACTTTTCATTATATCTTTAGTTATTTTATCAGGGTATGTAACATTATATTTTGAAACTCTATTACGTACTTCTTTTTCTAAGACATCATCATTTAATTTTCCACCTTCAGACGTGTGCTCGTAAGACTCTGCTACAGCTTCGTTAATTATTTCTGTTAATTGTCTTCCTCTTGAACCACTGATGTTAGGAGCCAGTGTTTCATTTTTATAAAAGTTGTCTAGCCACCCACTTTTACGAGCTGCTCTGTGAAACAACTCATGTACTTGAGTGCTTTTTGTAGTTTTGTCTACATACTTTGAAACGTCTTTATACTTAAGAACATCTGTTCTATTATTATAAGTTCCTGCTTTTAAATCTGGAATACTATCTTGTCCTTTTATTCCTAATTCTTTTGTGGATAAAACTTGTCCGCTTCCTTCAGGTGCGAAAGGCATTAATCCAAATTTATCTATAGCTTTTACTCCTGTTGTTTTTATAAAACGAGGGTCTTTGTATCCTTCTCCTGACAAAGAACTCATTTGAGCCTCTTTAGAAACTAACCTATGATTTGATATTAAAGCTTCTAGCTCTTGACTTTTATTTTCGTACTTAGCTATAGTTGGCATTTCTTCATTAAAAGAACCTTCTCCTTCCATAGATATTAATTTAGAAACACCACCGTTACTAAAACCTAATCTAGTTTCTTCATAGGTCTGACCAGTTACAGGGTTTATTCTATCTTCAGGGTTTTCTTCAACATTAGGAACTAGTCCACCAGTTTTATAGTTTTCTCTTAAATCTTTTTTAACAGTTTTAACTTTTTCTTTTTGTGACTTGTAATTATCTTGGTTATGAAAAACAGGAAGACTAGCAAACTTATTTTGTATAGCATTAATGTCTTGTTTAACTTTTATGTATTCACCAAAACCCGAAGTAGCATTTAATATGTCTACTTCCATACTGTCTGTTATTCCTAAAGGTACAAAATAACTTTCGGAAGTAAAAGCAAATCTATCTTTACTTGAAATACTAGTGTCTTTTAAAGCTGTATATTGGTCTCCACCAAGAGTATTAAATGCTTCTCCTAGTTTTGCAAACTTAGCATATTCTTTATAGTAACGAGTATTAACATCTAAATATTGCTCAGTAAATACATCTAAATTAAAATCTTTTCTATCTATTGCGTTTCTTAATTCGTTTCTAAGCTCTGATTTTTTCTTATTAAATTTACCAGCTTTATATTTATACATAGTATCTACATATTCTGGATTTACAGGAGACATTCCCCAACCTGTAACAAATTTTAAAAATGCTTGTGCTTCGTACTTATCTTGATTAAAAGAAGTTTGGTCTGCTTCTTCTGTCAATGTAGAATATAAATCTGTAGCTCTAGTAATAGAACCTGGAGTTACACTTTCTAAAAGATTGCTCATTAAGATAGGTAAATTATTAGTCATGTTACCTATAGTGCCAAATGAATCATCGTAGACATCTAATTTATTAAAAGAATTTTTAATTTTTTTACCATCAATAGTTCTACCACCCCTTATAAAATAATTACTTAGTTGTTCTTGAATAATAGATTCACCTAAAAAAGGTGAAACAGTTTCTGTTAGTATTGCTGAAAGTATTTCTCCTGTTAAACCTTCTTCATCTAAAGAATCTTCGTTCATGTATTTATTAATAATAACTTGTAAAGGTTTTTTAGGAAAATCATAAGCGTCCCAGCTACTTAAATTAGCAACTACAGGAGAACCGTCTTCAGCCTCACTTATAATTATATTTGAGTTTTGCATATAATCAGGTAACACTAAAGCTTTAAGAGCATCTACTTTATCTGTAGTAAAACCATACGCAGCTTGAGAACCTACTTCTGCTGCTTTAGCTGCTCCTCCTGCCATAACCATAAAAGAAGAAAGTCTTTTTATACCTCTATCTCTAACTTGTTTACCTGCTATTCTATCACCATTTTTTATCATTTGAAAACCAAGCTTAGATTCTTTAATGCCGTTTATAACAGAGTTACTTCCTATTCTAACAGACTCAGCCATAAAAGAAAAGAACCTACCAAAAACAGGAGTTCTTCTTAAATCTTGTAATAACTCAGGTACTAAATCATAGTTAGGAAGATGGTCTCTTGTCATTAAAGCTGCTCTTTCTTTTATCTCTTGTTCAGTTTTCATTTTATATTTAGAACTGTCGGGTAAAGCATCATTCATTTTTGTAAGATAATCTTTTTCTCTTAAGTACATGTTTATTTTAAAAAAATCATCTTCTGCAATATAAGCATCTTGAGCTTTTTCAGCTAGTCTTGACGGTGATGCTGTTGTAAATTTACCTTTTTTAATAGAGTAGTAAGGTATACTCTTTATATTAAAAGCTTTACTAATGTTACCAACAACAACACCTTTTTTTACTTGTCCTATATCGTTAGCTAATCCTTTTAAATCTCTAGCTACTACGCCTTTATTTAATAAACCTAATGAACTTAATTCTTCATGAAACTTTTGAAGCTCTACATCATTAGATGTTTTAGCTCTTAAAGTTTTTATAATTTCTTTTGTTTGTTTTAAATCAAAAACATTAATACCGTTAGCTAACGACATTTGAGCTCCACCGGCTATGTTTTTAACGTGGGTAGTATGAGACCATACAGTTTTAGCAGCTTGTGATAATCCTTTTAATAATAAAACATTACGATAAGTAGAACCAGCCATGCCTTCATCAGCTAATAATTGTTGTGATAGTTTTTTATAGTTAGAAAAGTATTTAAATAATTCAGGTGTTGTTTTTCTTCCTGATAACTTACCAAAACCTTCAGGTATTTCTTTATTAAAAACACCTTCTCCAGTTTCTCTAAAATAAATACCGGCTCCTTCATCAAAAGCTTCGTCATAAAATTTTACATTTTCTACATAGTTAGCAAGTTTAGTTGTTGAGTGTATTATAGATTGCATAGGGTCTTTTACTTCACCCATTAATCTTAATAAAACATCTGGTATTTCTTTCTTACCTTTTAAAACATTCTTGTTAATTTTATCAAACTTTGATAAATTACTACCTATATCATTAGTAGTACCACTTCTTTCTAGTATTATGTTTAATTGACTATTTACTTGAGCATTTAATTCTTCATCTATTAAGTTAGGATTTGCTTCCTTAAGTTGGGTTCTTAAATAAACCTCTGCTTCTTTTTGTACAGCGTTTGAAGGAATGTAATTAGGGTCATCAAATAATTTAAAAGAACGCCTAACATAAAAACCCATTTGGTCTTTATATAACTCTTGTTGTTTTAATGTTAAAGTTCCTGAGTCTATCATTGCTACAGATAACTTATCTTGAATGCCTCTAGCTGCTCTTAAGGGTTCTCTTAAAGCTAAAGGTAGTTTGTTTAATTCTTTTTCAAAGGTTGATTTTTGACTTCTTCCTAAACTAATCCCTACTTTAGGTGTAATAATAGTAGGACTTCTAAAGTCTGTAAATAATACATCACTTATTTTAGCTTGTAATTCTTCTTTGTTTTTAAATCTTTTAGTAACTTCTGCAACTTTATCTATAGCAACTTCCATGTTGTATGCTATGTTTCCTATGCTATCTGTCCAAGATTCTTTTGAGTTTTCAGACTTTAAATATTTTTCATAGATTGCTCTAGTTCTATTTCCTTTAGTAGTAAATGCTTTTCTTCTAAAAGATTCTATTCTTCTTATAAAACTATTTTCAGTAAATATTAAATTAGTTTTAAAGCCTAATTTACTAGCTATAAAACCCGGCTTAAGAGCATCTATATCTCCCTCTACGCCATCTGTAATTTTACCTGCTTCAATATCTTTACCTCTATGTTTAAGAGCTAATACTTTTTGGTCTCTATCAAGAGATTGTGCATTATCTAATTTATCAATAAAATTTTGTACTGCTTCTTTACCTTCTTTTTTTATTTTATCTAAATGTTCTACAAAGCCTTCTCCTGTTTCTTTAATAGATTTTAAAGATGCTTTACCAAAATTACCAACAGCAGTTCCTCCAACATAATCCGAAGTTTTTTTAACTCCAGAAGAAATAGATTTAGCACCTTTTTTAATTCCTTCAGTAGCTCCTGTCTTATCTCCTCCATATTTAATACTTTTAAATGCTCCTGTTACAAGACCACCTAAAGCCATTCCTTCACCAAACAAAGCTATTCTATTTCTAAGTTGACCTTTATCTTGTTTGTCTTGAAGCATGTATTCTTTTATGCCCGGAAACATTGTATCGTCATCAAACATGGCTTCTCCAATCATGTCTATGACAAGGTCATCATAAGGATTAAAAGCAAACTGTTCAGCTACTCCTCCTTGAATTGCTACATTAGCTACGTTACGACTTATTAAAGGTACCTTTTTAAATAATCTTTCTTTACCTTCTTTAACTAATTGAATTTTTTTTGCGGGTCCTGCAAGTAAAGCAGCAAAACCACCTATGTCTCTTGTTAATCCTTTTCCTATTCCTTGAGGAGCTTTTACTATTGGAAGAGTATAGCCTTCACCTCTTTCTTCTTGTTCAATATTTCTTTCGCCAAACACAGTGTTATAAAAATTAGTTAACTTTTTACTTCTACGATTTTTTATTTCTTGATTAAGTTCTTCTATTTTTTTAGCACCTTCTTTTCCAAATAAAAATTTACCAGCTTTTTTTTCAAGAGAAGTTGTTTCTGTAAGTAAGTTTGCTAAATCTACAGACTCAGTTATAACTCTTGAAGCTATGCCGGGAAGTGTTCTAACAAACTCATCCGTAGGGTTTACATCAGGTATAACTGTTTTGTATTGTCTTTCAAGTTTTGCTATTTCTATACGTTCTAAGTCTGTTACTTCCTTTAAAGAATCGTCAAAAATAAGCTTACCTTCACTGTCAAATTTAAAATCTTTCATGGTTTAGTTAAATATTAATTCATATTGAGCCATCATCTCTTGCATAGTCTCAGAAACATACTCATTTAAAGTTTCGTATGCAAACAGAGAATCGGCATTATAATTCGGTTGTTTCTTTGCTGTTTCTCTAATAGTAGATTTAATTTTATAACCATTTTCTGTGTCTATAAGTGCGTCTTGTATTGTGTTAAATGTTTGAAATTTAACTTTATCTACACCTGCAATTTTTATATCTTGTTCTAATTTTTGTTTTACTTTATATAAAGGAGATTTTTTAGGGTTGTTTGCAAATTCACTTTTTGCTATCATGTCATTTGTTCTATCAAGGTCAAATATATTTTCTCTTAATGCTCTTGTTTCAGGGCTACCTTGATTATTAGCAGCATCTAAATTATTTTGTTTTTCTAAATAATATTCTACGTACGCATCAGGATTTTCTTTAGCTGTAGGAAGGCTCTCTCCTTCTAACAAACCTCTTCTTTCTCTATATCTAATATCAAAAGCTTCATTTATAACTAAATTCTTTTCTAGTATAGGATTAAAATCTACTTGAGAAGTTGCTATTTGTATTTCTAATTCTGTTTTAGTAAATGATTCTTTTTTATTGTTTGTAAAACTTCTAATAATACTTCTTCTAGCAGGGTCACTAGGGGCAATATTTTTAAGAAGAAAAGACATACTTTCGTTTTTATTATATGTAACAATACTAGGGTCTCTGTCTCTTTCTATTTGTTCTACATCCGTAATAACATCAGGGTTTGTTAAATAGTCAAAAGAATTTCTGTTAACTTTTTTTAATTCTGCTGCTGTTACAGGTTTATTTCCATCACGATTAGTAAGTCTATCCCAACCATTATGTATTATACTTAAATTTTTAGGGGCTGCAATGTCTTTTTGTTTCTCTCTCCAATGGTCTTCAAACGGTTTAAAAAAGACTTCTTTAGTCATACGTTTATCTATGTTACCAGTTTTAATTTTTTCTTCATGTAATCTTACTAAAGCTTTTTCATAGTCAGCTATTTCTTTTTTTCTAAAAGCTTTATTTTCTATTAAGCTCATATCCATCTCTGAATTTGAATATATAGAATCATACTTAGCTCTAGATTTATCTTTAAAATAAAAAGGATTTGCTTTATATGCTTCATCTTCAGTTAATAAAGTATTATATTTTTCATACTTATTGTTTAAAGCAGCTTGTTCAAAAACTTTTTTATCTTGACTTTCTTGTAAATTATTTACAACATTAGCTGTCATTTTTTCTTCAAATTTACCCACACCAAACGTAAACAACGCAGCATTTCTACGCCTTACATTGTTTTTACTAGTACCTGAAAAATAACTTGTAGCTAAATCTTTAAAACTTAGCCCTCTGTCACTATCTCTAGATAAAATACCACTTAATAAACTTTTTCCGTTTGCCATTCTATACCTCTTTAGCTAATAAACTATTGTTGTTTTGTTCTGTACTCTGTTCTACCTTTTCTAATATGCTAGGTGCTATATCTGTTTGTTCTATTATTTCTCTGACATCTGTAGGTACTGATTGTGGACTAACTCTTTGAGCTGCCTGTTTTCTTATGTTTTCTAATGAGCCTATTTCTTTTTCCATTCTTAAAACAGCTTCATCACCCATTATTTCTTCTTCGTTAATTTCATCATCACCTGCTTCCACTACAAAATTTATTTCTGCTTTTTCTGCCAGTGCCATAATCATATACATAACTGGTTCCATTAATAAAGTCATTAAATCAGGATTCCATTTACCTTCTGTAAAACCACTATACAATGTTATTGAAGCAATGTCAATAACACCTACTCCTTTACTCAACGATAATAAAATATTTGTTGTTGTATCTGGCTGTGTTAAAGTTTCAAATACATAAAGCATAGCTTCTTTAGAGTCAGTAAATTCAGGAGATTTTTCCCACTTGTAAGGTTCTTCAGGAGAGTTTGTAAGGCTTTGTCCGGGAAGAGCTTGACCTCTTTCCATGTTACCTTGCATAAACTGTGCTGCTTTTTCTGATACTGCCATTGTTTTATCCTATTGTTAATGGTGCCGGTATAGGCAACGGTTGATAAAGAGTTCTTAAATAATCAGGAGTTCCTGTACCGTATAGTGTTTGATTAGATAGGTCTGCAAAACTTCTTACGTTAGTAAGACCTGAGTTTTGTAATTGAGGACCAACTGATTGCATATAAGCACTTTGAGCTACCTCATTTATAGGTTGTCCCATTACTTGTCCTCCTCCTCTTTGTTGTGGCTGTTCTTCAGCTAACATATTATTTACATAACCTGTAGCTCCTGCTTGTAAAGTATCAGGAATAATATTTGGACCTGTTACATAATCAATAGCTGTGGCTGCTGTGTTTTCTATAGCACCTCTAGTTACTCCTAAAGGGTCACTAGCAAATCTTTTTATTTGGTCTAAGCCAGTTGCGTCTGGTCCTAAAGTTCCAAACCTTCCGGGAGCATCAATTGTTTTTGCAATATTTCCTGTTCCTTGTGTAAGGTCTTTAGGTGTCACAGTTCCTTTAATATTAAAATCTTTATTCATTTCTAAAAAGTCTGTGTCAGTAAAATCTATAGGTTTAGCTGATAAATTTGCAGTGACTTCTGTTGCTGTTTGACTAAGTAAAGTCGTGTCTCCAGCAGCAGTAGCTACGGCATCACTAACAGTAGCACCAATCGTTGAAACATTTGTTCCAGCCATTACAGCACTTTCTTGTGCACCCATAAATACATTTAACTTATCAGCATTAGTAGGTGCAGTACTTAACATTGTACTTAAATTACCAACAGTACCACTACCTGCACTAACTGTTGTGTTTAAAGCATTAGTCATAGTTGCACTTGAAGCACCTGCTGTACCGGCAGTAAAAGCCGAACCACTTTGCAAGGCTGCTAAAGATTCTCCACTAGCAGTTACAGCCATCTGTGTAGCTTGTGCTCCTGTTCTAGCAGTCATAGCAGCTTCAGCAATTGCTCCACTTTCTGCGGCTACTGTAGCCCCTAGTTCAGCAGCTTGTGCTCCTTGACTTGCTGCAGTTGTTGCAGTTCCAAACGTACTTGAAGCCCATCCTGATAAAGCTTTTGCAGCAGCACCCATCATAAAATAAAGACCAACCATTCCTACTATACTTCCTAGTTTAGTACCAAATATTTTCTTTAACCTTTTATTTACTTTTCTTCCTACTTTTCTTAAAAATCCCATATTATTTTCCTTTCTTTATTTTTGCTGTGTTCTGCCTTTACCTGCACCACCATAACCAGTAGAACCTGTATAACCTGCTGAAAAAGAGTTACCTAGTGTAGCCACTAATGTTTCTAAATAGTTATCATATGTTTTACCTGCTTCACCTTCGTTAGCTATAGCTGTAGATATTATTTGAGCTTTTCTGTTTTCTTCATTCTCTGATGCTTTAAAATCAAAGTCTGCTTGGTCTCTTAGTTCTTGCCATAAGAAAGCCTGTGACTGCATAGTCATGCCATAAGCATTTTGTGAGTTCTGCATGTTTATTTGATTCTTAGCAGCTGTGTTAATTGTATTAGATTGTCTTCTCCACTGAACATTAGAAGCTTCAACAGCTGCTGAGTTCTGTGCATTCCAGTTACTTCTTGCAAAGTCTTGTTGAGAATTAAACTGGTCTGTCTGTGTTACAAGCTGTGCGTTAAACTTTTCAACGTCAGCATCTCTACCAGCTCTTCTAGCTTCTGCAGCGTTGTTTTGAGAGTCGTTAAACTGAGACATAGCATTTGTTTGTGAAGAGTTATACTGCTCCATCTGTGACCCTAAGTTAGCCATAAACTGATTAGTTTGATTTTCACTAGCTGAGTTAAACTGTTTAGCAGCATTCTCAGAAGACTGATTAGATAACAGTATTTGTTGTCTTTGTTGAGACTCCATCATATTAGCTTGTTGTTTAGCACTCATGTTAGCTGTGTCCATTTGTAAAAAAGACTGTGCATTTGTTATTGCTATCTTAGTTCTTTGGTCTGCTGTAGCTAAATCTAATGAAGCCATAGCTGTAGCATTTTGCATAATAGTTTGTTGTTCTGCGTTCATGTTTGTAAGAGACACTGTTTGCATAAACTTACTGTTAGCTAACTCTGTTTGTTGAGCAGCACTAAATTTAGACATATCCATATTAGCACTAACACTAGCGTGTTGCATAGCTCTTTGTTGGTCAACATTAAGCTGTGCAAGACCCATTTGATTTGCTAACTGAGCTTGTAACTGATTAGACTGCATGTTCTTATTAAGATTTGAAAGCTCTGTCTTTTGGTCATTATTAAGACTTTCTGAGTCTGCTTGATTTCTAGCAGAAAGATTAGCTAATCTCATCTGTTGGTCATTAGTTAAATTAGCTAAATCCATTTGTTGTTTAAAACCAGCATTTTTAGCTAAGAAATCTGCAGATATTTGCATGTCTGCCATTTTTTCTTGATTAACTGCAGATTGGTCAGCACCTTCAGCATTTGCTTCTATTTGAAGCTCTGCCATATTTACTTGTTGCTTATTACCTAAGTTTTGCATGTTAGCTTGTTGTTCGTTTTGAGACTGTATAACAGCAGCTTGTTGTTGGTTCTGTAAGTTCTGTGTTCTTGTTTGCTGTTGCATTTGTGCAGAAGTCATTACAGCATCTTGTGTAAATTGACTTTGCATTGTTTTCATCTGTTGAGACATCTGTGCAGTTTGACTTGCAGCACCCTGACGATTAGATAAATTTTGTAATCTTAGCTGTTGCTCTTGTGTAGCTTGTTGTAAATTAGCTTGTTGTTCGTTGTTTAAGTTTTGAGCTGCTCTAGTTTGTAAAGCTTGTGCATTACTCTGAGCCATTGGCATAGCTGACTGAATAATAGAATTAAACAAAGCATCTCTACCTACAGTAGAAACACTTATTCCTCTTGCAGCCATGCCTTGATTAACAGCATCTACAGCTGGTCTAGCCCATGCAGGTATTGTACCATCTTCCATTCCAGATAGTAAGTTATCCATTTGTGAAGATACTAAAGCCTCTGTAGGTAGTGCAGCAATAGCAGCATTAACCTCTATAGGGTTCTCATCTACTTGAGCAATCATAACTGCTGGGTCTTCTACAATAGAAGCAGCAATATCAGGTGGTAAATTACCTACTACTTTTAACATTTCTGCAGCTTCACGTTGAG
>Ga0115001_10004583_pt1 | contig 10138 bp, 9 predicted proteins | sample ArcticOcean_MG_C_12_FD_89869 | JGI IMG/M metagenome (GOLD analysis project Ga0115001, IMG submission 89869) | Marine microbial communities from western Arctic Ocean - ArcticOcean_MG_CB8_130 | ecosystem: Environmental > Aquatic > Marine > Oceanic | place: Arctic Ocean: Canada Basin | collected... | reverse complement strand
TATTAAATGTGGATATAATTCATCAGCTCCTGATTCCATAGATAGACCAGCAGCATTAATACTAAAGTCAGCTCCAGCTCCACTATGTCTCTCTACAAATAGTCTAGAATCTAATCTACCACCATCTTCATCAGGTATAAAACCTAAAGAGGTTCTTAGTGTACAAAAAGATGCTTCAACTAATCCTTCTAGTAGTAATACAATAGGATTCCCTAGAGAACCATCACCAGTAAAACCTACAGCTTGTGCTTCTTTCATATCTTCAACTCTTTGGTCAGATACTCCATTAGGATGAATCTCCATAATAACATCTTGCCATACATCTACTTCTTCTATTACTATTTCAGTAGAAGTAGCTACTCCACCAAAGTAAAATGGTGATAGTATACCGATATAACCTTGTGAATGTTCGTTTACTAATTGATTTATAATATCTTGTGTACCATCTCCTGAAGTACCATTAACTGTGGAAACACCACCATTATTATTAATGTCTGATATTCTTTCGATATCATCAAAAGGTAATTGACTAGGATCAGATACTCCTATAATTTCTCTTATTGCCATTTTATCTTGTTTTATTGTTAGTATTTATATTTAGGGTATAAAAAAAGGGATGCATATTAAACATCCCTAAATCTATTACTTTGAGCTTAAGATAGAAGTAAGTTCCTCTATCATTTTTAATGCAGCTAATTCTTCTGAAGAATATTCAGGTGATGATTTAAGTGATTTTTCATCTAGGTTATCTGTAAAGAAACCCTCAATTGAAAAGCCTTTGACAGCTCCCATCTTAACGTAATCATTCCATATCTCATCATTATTTACTTTAACAGATACCATCCATGTTCCTACAGGTAAACTCATATTGTATTTACGAGATTTATCATTTAGTTCATCTTCTATAATCCAAGATTCAACTACAGTAAGTCCTTGTACATCTACTTCGTGTTCTAGTGTACTATTAGATTGGTGACCATTCATTAAGAATAACTCAGATGCTCTTCTTACAGTATCTTTACTAAAGAATATGTAATATTCACCTTCTGCGTTTCTTCTAAGTATCTTTCTATCAGGAACTAGAGCAGCTCCCATTAGTATTCTCTTTTCTGTATCCATTGAAGCTAGTTCAACTGTATCAGCTTTAAGAGCTATAAAATTCTCCTCAATAGCTGGATTTTCAACTATACTAATAGCTTCTATTCCATTCATTTCTTGAGTCTCATCTATAAATAGCTCAAATATGTTATCTTCCATAATTGTTTGTTTAATTATATACCCCTATATAACGTAATATAAGGGTATATGTTTGGTTTTAGTCATCATCTTCACCAAATGAAGCTTGACCTTGTATATTATTATCTAATTGTTGTTGTGAAGTAATATCAGAGCTTACTACATAAGCCTGAATTGGTTGACCTAATGCACCAGCAGTTGCTTGAGCAGCTTGATTCTGACCAGTAGAACCTACTAAGTTAAAATCAAATGTTCTACCTTTACTTCCACCACCACCACCTACACCTTTAACTCCTGATTGTGAACCAACCCTTTGAGCTAATATGTTAGCAATAGATAATGCAGCACCAATTTTAGTTCTACCTTTATCCTTCTGAGACATTACTAAATCAGCAGCTTTAGCTGGATTCGGTACAGTTAAACCTCCAAAAGGAGTAACAATATGACTAGGAATAGCTCCATAAGCAGCAGTTCTAGCAGCAATAGATGCTTGTGCGTTTATAATAACACCAGCAATCTTAGCTCCTTTATCAACAGCTAATGATAATTTCTGCATTTTCTCGTTATCTCCAGCTAATTTAGTTAATAAACCACCTATTTGACCAACGAACCCTACATATTCCATTGCAACAGCCTTTCTTCTATCGATTACATCTTGTTCTCTCTGTATTTTCTCCTGATTCAATTGAGCTTCAAAATCATGTTGTTCTTGTTGTATTTGCATATAAGCAAAAGAACCTTCAGTTTCTATCTCTAATCTACTAGTTATTTCATCTCTTTTTTGGTCATTAGCAAAGCTATCCATACCATCTAAGCTATTATCTCTAGCATCAGAACCTCTTAAACTGTCAACTGTATCTCTTGTAGAGTCTGCAAGCAATCTATCTACATTTTCTTGCTCTTTTCTTCTAGTTTCACCTATTTTTGCAGTCCATACAGCAGCATTACTATCTAAAGCCTTCCATCTTTCAACATCAGCTAATACAATAGAATCAGCATGCTTAGTTTCAGCTGCTAACTTCAATTCATTAAAATTAGCCATACCTTTTATCTGATCTAAGTAATCAACTAGTCTTTTATCTTGCTTCTCCTTAAACTCAGTAGTTTTACGGTTAATCTCTTCTCTAGCGAATCTTTGTTGTATCTTTTGCTTAGTTTCTTCATGTCTGACACCTACCATCTCTGTATTACGATTATTCTGTAATATAAGCTTATCAAAGTCTAATAAAGATTGTTTAAATATCTTTATCCTCTTATTTCTAGTTCTAGAATCACCATTCTCTTTAACAGGGAATAATTCATCTATTAAATCTTGATCACCGAACATATTCATTATCTCTTGAATACGTACCTTAGATTTCCTTAATCTAGTTTCTACTATCCTTTCATCTTTAGTAGAATCATAAGCATCTTCTTGTCTACCACTAAGACCAGAATCAGCAGTTGATCCCATAGCGATAGATTGACTAAGACTTCTAGTTGATAGTGCTTTAAGTTGATTAGCTCTAGCTTGTTCTTCAGCTGCTAATACTTCAGCATCACTATACTTTCTTCTTCTTTCTACTTGAGCATCCATCAATTCAATTTCAGCTTCATATTGTTCAGCTAATTGCTTCTCTATTACAGTCTGTAATGCAGCAGCTCTTGCTAAATCCTCTAACTTATTAATCTTTCTACTAATAGCAGCAGTAGAAGCATCAGTTAATTGACCATTATCATCTATTTCAATGTTTAAGTCTTTATACTTCTCATTAATAGCTACTAATGATTTCTCCATTTCATCTCTAGATACATTTCCTTGTTCTACTTGATTCTTAAATATCTTTAAGTCAGCACCAGCTTTAGCTCCAGCTGCATTAAACTCCTTCATTGAATCTGTAGCTTTCTTTGACTTCAAAGACCATCTTTCTAATAAAGCAATAAATGTCTGGAACAATAATAATGCTCCTAATGGACCTAATAATGCTCCTTTTAATGCTGTAAATGCCCCTTTTAATGAGCCAGCTTTCTTATATGTAGAGGCTAAATTCGTACCTAATTGTGATAAGTTATTCGCCACACCACGTATACCGTAATTCGAATCCGATATTACACGACCTAATTCCAAAGTAGACGCTGATGCAGAACCAGTAGCATCTGATAAGTGTTGGTTAGCTTTAGTCATTGCACCTGCACCTGAAGTTACTGTACCTTGTAATCTCTTGAATGCGACCTCTTGAGATTCATATGCTTTAGTAACACCTTCAATCTTTATTTTACCATTATCGGTATTAACCTTTATAGTAAACGACTTTATTGTATTTTTACTTGTAGCCATTATTATTACGTTTTATATAGTTTGTTAATTCACCCCAATTACAAGGCATTTTATTCTTTCCTTTTGCTATGTCAATCTCCTCACATGTAAAGTACAGAGGTGAAGAGTTTAGCATTTCTATTATTCTTTTAATATCCATTAGTTAAATCCTATTTTTATTGAATTAACATTATCATTAATGTTTACTTCAGTTACTAATTCCAACTTAGTCTTACCAGAAGATAAGTTAGTCTCATATGTATTAACTTTAAATGATTTACCATTTATAACCATTTTATCATTAGGTAATAACTGTAATAATAAAGAAGCTGGGAAGTTAGCTGATATTTTCAGTAACCTAGCTTGTTCACTATAAACATCCGTTATATATCTTTTATAATATGTATCGAATAAACTATTGTTAACTACCTCTCCATTATGTTCATTATATTCAGATCCCCAATTTAATGTTTGGTTATTATCTGTAGCTAATGAATCTACATCTATTACATTAGTTGGCATTATATATTGAGTCTTGAATGTGCTAGTTCCACCATCAGCAAAACTAAATCTAATTTCAGTACCAGCTGTTTCTTTATGTAAATACATAAACATAGGCTTACCTTTCATCTTAGATTGGTCTCCGTTAGCCATCCATCCCCACTGTACATCAGTCACTATATCACTATCAGCTTGATCAGTCATAGTCTCATACATCATCTTCTCTAATCCTAACTCAATTTTATAGTTCTTATTACCATCAAATGCTAATGGAGAATCTATTGCAGTAGAATTGTGATCTACTCTTTCGTTACCAAACTCATCATTAGTTATATTGTTAGATTGTACTAAAGCAAATGTCTCTTGCCCCTTATATAAAAAGTCTATCTCATTATATAATAATACTTTACTAACTTCAGAAGTTGATGCATCTACATATTCAGATATATCAAAGTATCTACCTGTATCATAAAAGTCATTTAACGTTTGTACTACTATTACTCCGTTACGGAAATAAGCAGTTAAGTTAAACATCTTAAACAACGTATCTAAGAATCCTACTATAGACATCTTAGGTAGGTTTCTACCAGCATCTAGACCTACAGATAAAACAGGTTGGTTAGTGTTATCGTAAGTTAATAATGTTTGACCATCGTATTCGTATTGAGGTAAGGAAGCTCCATCATATTCAAATACTTCTCTTCTGACTTCACCACCACTAATAGTAGCAGATTGTATACCACCATTAGTTCTTATTCTTATTACTGGTTGTGTAATTACATTTCTATCTAATGTAATTGAACAATTTTTTGTTCCTGAAGTATTTACTGAACCACCTTCATGTAGAGTACCTGTTATAGCATCTACACAATCCCAACTATACAATCCAGTTGCATTATCAGGGGCAATAGTAAATCCGAATGTATATCTCTTCTTTCCAAGACCTGTTCCAGATGCTGGGAATTGATTACCATTTAATATTATATTAGTAGTTCCAGATAAATAAGTAAAGTCATCTAGAGAAAAGTCAAAGCTACTTTCACCAATCTGAGCATCTAATGTACCAGTCTCTCTATTTAACCACATAAATAAGCCATAGTACTCTTGATTGCTAGAAGTAAAGAAATCATCACTAAAAGTAATGTTATATTTCTCCTCTATAGCTCTTAATATGACATCAACTCTAATAGCTGGCTTCAGTGCAGTAGACTTAATACCTGTGTATTGGTCTATACTAGCATTGTAAGTAGCATCAGGATGAATGTTTCTAGAGTTATTACCACCTTGAACAGGAGATAATCCGTTACCAGAATCATAGTAATGATAATCATCAGCAGAAATAAAAGGGAAACAGTAGTCATAGTTGTTACCATTAAACTGTCTTGTTAATACTCCCCCTACTACTCTATATCCTTCACTAAATCCTTGAGATGCAAATGATGCGTCATAAGATGTAGTATAGTCATTCAATAGACCAGACTGCGTAGCAGTCAAAACATCCAACTCATCCTTTCCAAACAATTGTTTTAGACTGACTGTCTTACCATAGAATATCAATGAGTATGAATATGCTTTATTTGATTTCAAACTAGACTTCTGTAATGATATCTGTCCTTCTCTAAAGTCAACACCATTAATCTTAATAATAGCATCTCTTTTATATCTTGCATCAAATCCACCAATAATACCATAATTATAGTAATGCTTAAATAGTTTATTGTTAGGGCTTGAAGCTGGTACAGTAAAGGTATGACTATAATCAGTCAATACCTTAGCTATATCTTTTACATCTTGTATCCTTGATACATAGTTTATATCTTCGAAATCAAACAAGTCTACTCTACTATAACCATATCCGTTATCTATATATAGTTCTACTTGTTTTCTCATTATCTTACTGTGTTTATATGATTGTAAGCAAAGCTTACTTCTACATCATAGTTAATTAATTTATCATCTAATCTAGTTTGGAATCTCATATCTGTTTTCTTTAGTACTACAGGTAATGTTAATCCTAACTTAGTTAACCATACTAATTCAGATTGCAATAGTTGTTTAAAGTTCTCATTCATCTCCTCTGGTACAAAACCTGAGTTCATATTCATTTTCTCTCTTGACTCAATACCTATTGTTTTAAACTGGTGATTACTTCTTGTGTAAGTACCGTTTGCATTCATTTGATTGTTCTGAAACTCTTTCCTCTTAATATCTATACTTAATTCAGACTTCTTGAACATCCATAAATCTTCCAGAGCACCTTCCTTATTAATAAAGGTTAGTTTATATGGAGTATGTTTACATTCACTAACGTTATCTACATACAATGTTGTTATTTCTGAGCTACTATTCTCAAATTCTATCTTAGTTATGTCTGTAGTTACAGTTACATACCTTATTATATGACCAGAAAGTACACTAGAAGTTACAGCAGTCTCATTAAATCCAGAACCTGTGTATACTCTAAACTTAGTTACTATGTTCTTATCATAAGGAACGTAAGTAGTTGTTCCTGATAATCTCTGTAAGTAATTACTAGATTGTAAATGAGCAGCTTCAGATTCGAAGTTAGCTAGTTCAGTAAAGTAACTATACCCTAAACATGCGTAGTCTTGTACGTATGACGAAAAAGAGCCAGTAACTCCAGCTACTGTAGTTTTAGTTCTATAATCTACCCAACATGTATTAGATGTATATGAACCACCTGTATAATCCATAGGTATATAGTCCTTTATCAATTCAGCTATCTCAAATGTAACATTACTATTTACCGAAGTAGAAGTAAGTGTGTATTTAGGAGTAGCTTGTCTATCTGTCGTTTGTGTTCCTGTATATAAGTATATCTCTATAGTAGCAGACTGTAAGCCTGTTCCTGTTAGATTTACGTAATGAGGACTGTTAGTTAATATTTTATGTGCCATCTATAATTGTTCTAGTTTACTTGTTATATCGTCTGCATAAGCTTGTGTTATGTCAGCTCCTATTTTATTTTCTAATTCTTTATATGTTCTATCAAATATCTGAGAACCTGAGTTACCAAACCTTTGTATTATTCCATCTTTCTTTATAGTCTTTGCTATTGCAAATGCCATACCTTTTAGTGAACCACCGTTTTCAGGGTTAATCCCTTTCATCCTAGCCCAATCAAGTATGTTACCTATAAACTCTTTAGATACCCTTGCGTAACCCATAGAGGATGATTTTGAACCTTCGTCCACTGCCTTACCATACTCTACGTTAGTGAAATCAATAGACTCTCCTATTAATTCATAATCAATACTATCTGCAAACTCACCAGAACTATATGTCTGATCTGACTTTACTTTAGCTTTAGCTGCTTCTATATAGTATTTAGCTACTAAGTGTAATTTTCTCTTTAAGTATTTACCTATCTTCTTCTTAGCCATTAGCTACAAGGAGTTCCATCAGGATTTAACCTTGATGCAGTATTAGGTACTACTAGCTTTATAGTGGCAGTCCATCCAGCAAGTACATTAACGAATCTATCTTTAAATGGTTCAGCAGATAATGATTCTTCAGTTGCTAATAAACCATCTTTTAAACTACCTCTAGTTAGATTAACATGTAATCTTTGTAGTACAGATAATTGAGTGTTCAATATATCTTGTAGGTTATCGTTACCGTAGAAATAATCGTGTTCATCAACAGCTAAATTATTCTCATCTATAATATCCATAGCCATTATATTTAAATCAAACTCTACAGTTGATTCATTAATAGTAGCATTACTTATATTAATATGTGCTAATGGAAAGATAGACGTCTTGTCTAAGTCTACATCAGAAATGTCTCCGAATGATACAGTATTAGTAAAGTCACCTTCTCTAAGGAACTCTTTCATATCATCTAATATTTGGTATACGTTATTTGTCATTGTTATTTATTTTTATTACTAGCTTGTTTAACTAAAGCTACTTCTAATTTATTTTTATCTAGTTCGTACTCTAAGAACATCATTGCTGTATGTAAGTTTAAAGTAGAGCTCTCATTGATCTTGCTTGGATTACCTTGAGCGAGAGTATGAAGCGATTGATACCATCCCCATCTTGATCCGAAGTTAGCTTGGATTGAAGTTCCAGCTCCTTCTCCATCTCCACCAGAGAATAACTTGTCGTAGCTATTGCTAACTTGCTCCCTAAAGTGTAAAAAAAAACCATAGCTCCAAGTACAACATCTAAAGGCATATCTTTCATTACCTCTGAATACTTACTTGAACCTTCATATTTCTCAATATTATAATTCTTACCTAATCCTAATGTAACTGGTCTAAATAAGACAGCCATAGCTTTATGCATATGCTCCCAACTATTTATATAGTTATCTAAATCTATCCACTCACCAAATGTCATCTTATCTAAGTCTGGTATAAAACCAAAGTCTATATTAACTCCATCACTTCCTTTAATAGTAAAGGTTGGTATTAGTTCAGTATCAGATTCCATTAAACTTGAGATGTGCTTTATCACTTCATCAAAGTTGTTTAGAGGTATATTATATGTATCCTCTATACTAAGATTACAAAACGTTTGTAATAGTTTTACTTTGGTAAAGTTCTCGTCAGCATCAGGATTCTTATCGTAAATCTTCTGCCACTTCTGGTATGTCTTTAAATGCACACCAGCTAAACTCATTGGCACATCAATATTAAATTCTTTTATCATAGTGTGTTTATATATATTCTATATATATAACGTATTAACGAATCATCTGTTTTTAACTTATTACCAAACAGTATTAGAACTATAGCGTTATATAAGTAAGACAACAGTCACTTGTGTAATAGACATGAGGATACTTGCTCAACCTAATAAAAATGGACGGAGCTTGGATCGGATAAATTAAGTCTCCACTATAATTGCACATGTCATTAACCTTTATACTTCGCATACTCCAACATGTATTCAACTAGTCGAGCAATCTACGTAAGTAGACACACTAACAAGAAACTAGTAATTTCATATAAGTATTATATAGGGGGAGAAATCGTTACCTTTCCATTCTAAATATATTACTAAATTTAGATCACTGATTGTAACTAAAAAGATATTTGAATATTAACAATCAAGCTGAAAAGATATTTGAATATAACCTCCATATTAAACATTCTACAACCTCCATATTAAACAGTCCAATCAAATGTGTTTGAATTCTTAGCCATTAAGTAATCCCTACCTGACGTATCCATATTACGTCAATATGTCACATATATACCAAATCCATATGACAGTATGACACTATATGATATATCACATGTAAGACACTAACTATATAGTATGACTGTATATAGCTTAACTATCGCTAATGCTCTGTAAAGGGCTGTAAGGTAGCTTAAATTAAGTATTTGAATACCTTCCTATATATACCCTATCTCTCTACCTTAGTATGTTACAATAATAACACATCTATATATATGGTACTAAAAAAGCCCCTATAATAGCTATATAATGCTACTATAAGGGCTTAACTTATGTTAAACAATGCTGTGTATGTCATAGGGGGCTTTATGCCCTGTTGTGTCCTCTGCTATGTATGATCTATATATATTATTATATTATGATCTTTGTATTATATATGTATGTACTATGTATGTGTATGCCTGTGCCCTGTGTGGGTGTGTGGTGCTATACTATGTACCTATATACTATGGTGTATATGTGTTGACTATAGGACATGCCTAAGCCCCTATATAACGGTGTGCTATATAAGGGCTCTATATAAGGGGGTGTTGTATTAACTCCCTATTGGGGTGCATATAATAGGGCTTTCTCCAAATGCTTTATAATTAGCCTGTCTTATCCTGTTGTCCTCTCTCTCTGTTAATGTAGAGACTTCACATCTTAACCTGTGTAGTGATATATCTCTCAAGCTGATGACCTCTTCTCTGTGGTCGTTTATCCTCTTCAATTGCTTACATGCTTTAATATATCCTCTTAACTTCTCGGTTAACTCCTTTACCTCTGCTTTCAATTCTAATGTAAATGGAGTATCTATATATATACTGTTATCTGTTTGTAGATCGTTTATCATTATACTATGAATTTAGTGTTTGTTAATATCATTACTATACAGGCTATTAAGCCTACTAAT
>Ga0115001_10004582_pt1 | contig 10139 bp, 7 predicted proteins | sample ArcticOcean_MG_C_12_FD_89869 | JGI IMG/M metagenome (GOLD analysis project Ga0115001, IMG submission 89869) | Marine microbial communities from western Arctic Ocean - ArcticOcean_MG_CB8_130 | ecosystem: Environmental > Aquatic > Marine > Oceanic | place: Arctic Ocean: Canada Basin | collected... | reverse complement strand
GGCCCCTCTAGAGGCGATTGGTCATCACACACACGCGATTGTTTTGCTTGTAGAGCATCATCGCGATCCCAAAGCGCATGAACCGGGTTCAGAATGGATTATGGGAACGCAAGATCATCGCGCTGCGTTGCGCAGTACAGAAACGGCTATAATCTTGGCGGAATATCTTCACCTTTTGGGCTATTCTGCGCGGGCTCACACCGCGACCTGTTCGGATGTGGATTTGAATCAGCTGGCTGTTGCAGCGGGTCTTGCTTCTGTCGAGAAGGGCCACCTGTTTGCTCCCTACATCGGAGAGGGCTTTGGTCTAGCCGTTGTCACCACAAATTTTGGAATGGCGACGGATCAACCGCTTGCTCCTTGGGTCCAACAGCCTAACGACCCTGCATGGTGGGTTGGCAAAGGAACCTCCAAAAGTGCGCTCAACCGTGATCCCTATGCCAAGCGTAACTACGCTGACGGCGCGCATCCGTTTGAGAAACTCAAACGTGTGGACAAACCGACGACCTATATCGACGAAGATCACGTTGCGCGCGTCCCCAAGCGCGCCGACATGTTCGCGCGCGCGCAGTTTGGCGACATGGGCAAAAAACAGCAACAAGCGGCCTCTGGCGGTTGGTATGCGCGCAAAAGTCCAACATCTTTTGCGCAACGCCGTTTGCTGGGTGCCTTTGTGCTGTTGCAAGACGGCGAAAGTGACGCGGTGAATGTGAAGCCCAGCAATCCTGTTCAGAATGCTGTCAATGTCAAAGCTGCCGCCTACTTCCTTGGCGTCGATGCTGTCGGCATTTCGCGTTGTCCCGATTGGACGTGGTATAGTCACGATGCCACAGGTACAGTTATTAATCCCCCCCATGATCAAGCTATCTCGATGATCATTGATCAGGGTTACGAAACGATGGAGGGAGCATCTGGCGATGACTGGATCAGTGTCGCGCAATCCATGCGCGCTTACTTGCGTTTCTCGCTTTTGGGCGGGGTCATTGCCAAGCAAATCCGCAGGCTTGGCTACAAGGCCAAAGCACATTCAGTGATGGACGGGGAAGTATTGCAACCTCCGCTTTTGCTACTTTCTGGTCTGGGCGAGGTCAGCCGCATAGGCGAAGTAATTCTGAACCCTCTGCTGGGTCCTCGTCTGAAATCCGGTGTTGTCACGACAGATATGCCGATGGCACATGACAAACCAATTGATTTCGGCCTGCAAAGCTTCTGCGAGAGCTGTAATAAATGCGCGCGTGAATGTCCCGCTGGTGCGATCACCGCTGGTCCTAAACTGATGTTCAACGGGTATGAGATTTGGAAATCTGACAGCCAGAAATGCACCACCTACCGCACTACCACTGAAGGTGGCGCGATGTGTGGGCGTTGCATGAAAACCTGTCCGTGGAATCTTGAGGGGATCTTCAAGGAAAAACCATTTCGCTGGGCCGCGATGAATATGCCGAAGACAGCGCCTCTGTTGGCCAAGCTGGATGATGCGCTCGGCAATGGTGGGCTTAATGAACAGAAACGATGGTGGTGGGACTTAGAGCTGAAAGACGATGGCGGTTATAAAGAACCGGCCGAGCCCGTGAATAGACGTGATATCAACCCTGATTTGAACCTGAAACATGAGGATCAAACGCTTGCGGTTTACCCCGCTAACCTCACCCCCTGGCCCTACCCCTATCCATTCAAGATGGATCGTGAGGCAGGGATCAAAGCCTACCAAGACATGATCAGCGCCGATGAATACCAAGCTCGTTCAAAGCGCGGTGATACAGATCACCTCTCGCACCAGCGCCCCGATTTCACTGATGCCCCTGTGATTATGGCCCGCGTCAGCAAAGCTGAAGCGATGACAGCAGACGTCACCAAATACGAGTTCGCCGCATGGGACGGCGGCGACCTGCCCGCGTGGACCGCAGGTGGGCATCTGGACGTGGTCGTCACACCCGATTTTCTGCGACAATACTCCATGTCAGGCGATCCAGCGGATACATCGAAATACCAGATCGGCGTGCTGCGCGAGAACGATGGACGCGGCGGCTCCCTGATGATGCACCGCATATTTAATGAGGGCCGCCGCGTGTTCATCTCCAAACCGATCAACCACTTTGAACTGGTCGAGGATGCCGCGCGAACCCTCCTCATGGGCGGTGGTATTGGCATCACCCCGATGATCGCATTTGCACATCGCCTGCATGCTTTGGGCAAACCGTTTGAATTGCACTACTCGGCTAGCCGGATGGAGGGTGCGAGCTATATCGACGATCTGAAAGCAATGCCTTGGGCAGATCACGTGCAGTTCTACTTCTCTGATCAGGGAGAGCGCGCCGATCTTGATGCGCTCCTTAAGGGCTACAAAAATGGCTGGCACGTCTACACCTGCGGACCCGATCGCTACATGGAAGGCGTTGTGCAAGCCGCCGCGCGCCAAGGCTTCCCCGAAGCCGCCCGCCATTTGGAATACTTCTCAGTTCCAGAGCAACCAGACTACGTGAACCACGCATTCACCGTGACGCTAGCAAAATCAGGCAAAGACCTCATAATCAGCGCTAATAAGACCCTCTCGGATGTACTGCTCGACAATGGTATTCCTGTGGATGTAAAATGCTCTGATGGCATCTGCGGCGTCTGCAAATGTGGTCTCATTAAGGGCGATATTGAACACCGCGATTTTGTACTATCTACAAGCAACGGGAGACCGAAATCATTACCTGTCAATCCCGCGCCGCTCACGCGGACGGGCATATTGTCATTGACCTTTAGGAAAATAGGCACTGTGAAAATACAAAGTGCGCAACCTGAAATGGCGCTACAACCCAGCTCGAGGACGGAGGCATTCGGGATCACGGGTCGTGAAGCATCCCCAACACTTGAAGCGGACACCGTTCTCAAGTGTCGCATCGTAGTGATCCGGTAAATCACAGGACAAATCAGCTGTGTTAGATAAATATGGGGCCGGGATTAGGAACCAATAGCCGCCACCCGGGCACCATTTAAACCAAGGTAGAAACTTTTAAAGAAATGCTTCCAAGCGTCTCTTGTCGTTTTGCGCAGCCGTACGCTGAATATTAAGTACCTAATACCAACTTTTTATTGCGCCTTCGTACGGACAAAATTAGAATTACTCCAGCCAGTGAGGATGCCCACATCAGTAGCAACAATGGCATCTCAGTACTTCCAGGTACTAAAATTGCTCCTGCCACCGTGGAGAGAGCTGCACCTCCAGCAATTGAAATAGATCCGCCCAAACCAGAAGCCGCACCAGCTAAATGCGGGCGTACTGACAACATTCCAGCGGTGGCGTTTGGTAAACATAACCCATTGCCCAAGCCAACAAAAATCATAAAACCAAAAAAGCTATTTACGCTGGCGTAGCCTAAATACGATAATATTAAGGATAATGTCATTCCAACAAGTATAATATTTAACCCACTTAAGATCATAGCATCTATACCAAAGCGTACTGAATACCGTCCTGAAATGAAATTACCTGCAAAATAACCAATTGCTGGTGTACCAAAATAAATACCTAGTTGTTCGGGACTAAGATTAAATACAACAGAGCCAACAAACGGTCCACCACCAAGATAGGCAAAATATGCCCCACCAGAAAAGGCTGATGCCAAGCAATAACCCCAGAAACGTCTCGAGGTTAGTAATTCAGGGTATTCCTTAAGTTGCTCTCTAAATCCCTCTGTACTTGGTGGAACAGTTTCACCCTGATCAAAATAAGTCAGAATCCAAATTAAAGTACCAACACCACCTAACATCCAAAAATTTGCTTGCCATCCAAACCAATTATCCAAAAACCCACCCAATGCAGGAGCAAACATTGGTGTAATCGCCATCCCCATGGCAATGTAGGCTATCTTTGAGGCAGATGTTTGTGTGTCGTTAGTGTCACGCACGATTGCACGGGACAGCACCATTGTGCAGGCTGCAAACGCTTGAATGGCTCGCAGGGTCATGAAAACAGCAGTATCTTGAGCAAACACGCATGCAAAGCTAGCAAAAATAAAGATACCCAAAGACCATAATAATGCGGGCCTGCGTCCAATTTTATCGGACAATGGTCCAACTAAAATTTGCAAAACTGCGCTGGAACCCAAATAAATTGCCACAGACAAGCCCATGATGGCGGTTGTTGTACCAAAATGCGTTGCCATACTCGGCAGGCTGGGCAAAAAACTGTTCATTGCTAGCATAGAGATGCTGGCAAGTAATACCAAGGTGAGCATACTTGGTTGGGTCTTGCGATCAAGAAAACGCGACTTAGGAAATTCTGTCATTGCAAAGCGCTAGGGCATTTACAAAGTCTTGTCCACACAAGGCAAAAGCTAATGTGCAACTTACTCACAACAAGTTTTTGTTTAGTATCTGTGACTGATCGTGAGCTAAACAAATTTTAGGATCTCCTGATTAAATAGGGTCTTTAAGCAGGCAATGGCATTTAAGAAATTTGAATTATTAGATACAGGTCATAGCATTTTCTCTTTATATTATTTTTTCTTATTGTTAGATGAAGTCTAGAAATTTTTATTATAAAGGCTCCACAAAATGAGCGATACTAACTCTCCAAAAAAAGCCGAACCTGTATCAAAGAAAAATGAGAGCACAAAGTCTGAACCCATTAAGAACGAACCCATTAAAACTGAAAAAGCTAATACTGAGACTAAAACTGAAAAAGCTAATACTGAGACAAAGTCAGCGGACAGCTCCGCCCCTAAATCAGTTTCACCAGCCAAGTCGGCGTCTCAATCGTCAATTAGTCATTTTTCGAGTGTATCTACACCACAGTACCGCTCAGGCTGGAACAGTATATTCGGTGACGAAAGTGGGGTAAAAAGAACAAACCCCGACAAGGTTCGCGGAAATGATTTCCCAAAAAAGTTAAATATACTCGATTACGATATTGATGTGAAATTAAGAAATGCTCTCGATGCTGCATTTAATGACCTTGCCAAAAGCCGCGACATTCACTTAGCGGATCAGAAAAATTCACTGCGCTTTGAGTATAATATTAATTGTGTGATCAAAGAAAAATAATAATTTGTATCCTGAGAAACGCTAGATAGCCTAAAGCACTGCTCTCACCACATTACTGGAACATCATTTAGCACTGCGTAACGAAATGGTATTTAATATGAACCCACTAGCTGATGCTCTAGTTACCCCTCTAACTTCTATAGAAGATACAGTACTAATTCGTCACGATGCTACAGAGATCTCTGGAGTTGATTTATATCATTTAACAGGCCAGATAGCTAACGTTTTGCAAAACCATGGTGTTGAACCAGGTCATCGAGTTGCGATGCAAACTGAAAAAACAGTCGAGGCACTCGCACTTTATCTAGCTTGCCTGCGAACAGGTGCCGTATTTCTGCCTCTTAACACAGCGTACACACCCACTGAAATGGAATATTTCCTTGATAACGCCAAACCCACTGTTGCTGTTTGCGACCCTAAGTCAGGGGCCATCCTTTCTAAATTTACCAAACTCAATGGCATTAAACTTCTAACACTAGATAGCTTTGGAAAAGGGTCACTAAATGAAGAAATTTTAACAGCGGAAACTACCTTTACAAACGTCGCTCGTTCCCCAGAAGATCTCGCCGCAATTCTATACACTTCAGGTACCACTGGTCGCTCAAAGGGTGCAATGTTGAGCCATAACAACCTATTGTCAAATGCCGATAGCCTCTGCGAAGTTTGGCGTTTCACCCCAAATGACGTACTCCTCCACTCATTACCAATTTTTCATGTCCATGGACTTTTTGTTGCAATAAATGTTTTGTTGAGGGCGAAAGGTAAAATGATTTTTTTACCAAAGTTTAGTGTAGATCAAATCATAAAATTTCTTCCTAAAGCAACTTCAATGATGGGAGTTCCTACATTTTATACACGGCTTTTATCCGACGGCCGTTTCACCAAAAATTTAACAAAACACATGCGCTTGTTTGTTTCTGGTAGCGCACCGCTTCTATCCGAAACGCACCGAGCTTTTGAAACTCGAACTGGCCACCGTATTTTGGAACGCTACGGCATGACTGAAACAACAATGAATACATCAAATCCATACGACGGCGAAAGGCGGGCCGGTACAGTCGGATTTCCTCTTCCCGGTGTGGAAGCACGTATCACAGATGAAAAAACGGGTGCCATATTAAAGAGTAATGAAATTGGTATCCTTGAAGTGCGGGGACCAAACGTTTTCAAGGGTTATTGGCGCATGCCTGAAAAAACCAAGACTGAATTTCGTGACGATGGGTTTTTTATTACAGGAGATATCGCACAAATTGATAGTGAGGGTTACGTTGCAATAGTCGGGCGCGCTAAAGACCTAATAATCTCTGGTGGTTACAATGTTTATCCAAAAGAAATTGAAATCAAAATTGATGCTTTAGAAAACGTAATGGAATCTGCCGTAATTGGCGCTCCTCATCCTGATTTCGGTGAGGCCGTCATCGCAGTCGTTGTGTGTGTTGAAGGAAAAACTACAACAGCTGAAAAAGTCCAAACCGCACTACAAGTTGACTTAGCAAAATTCAAATGTCCAAAAGCTGTATTTTTTCTCGATGAACTTCCCCGCAATACGATGGGTAAGGTACAAAAAAACGGATTGCGAAATCAGTTTGAAAAAACTTTTCAGAAAAACCAGTAGAGTACGGCTATCATAAAGCAACAAATAAATGCTGTCTCAATCACCAATAGAGAAATGGCAGGCAGGCCAACGTTTATTACTTCTTTTAGCGCAGTCTTCATACCTACCGCAGCGATCGCGGTCAAAAGCGCCCAACGTGAAATTTCAGTTGAAATTTCTGTGATAAAAACTGGAATAATTTGAAGAGAATTCATCGCCACAAGAACCACAAATGCAAGAACAAAACCTGGAACCAAGGGCGGCCTTTTACCTTTCCCTAATTCCGCCTTACTCAACCGTCGAATGAGAATGGATGCTATCAAAATTATCGGAGCCAACATGGATACACGGATTAGTTTTACCACTGTAGCTATGTCGCCGGTCGCTTCTGACTTGGAAAAACCAGCGCCAACAGCCTGAGCGACATCATGAATTGTGGCTCCAAGGAAAATACCAGCTAATTTTGTATTATAACTCAAAGCATCAGCTAAAATTGGGTAAATAATCATTGCAAAAGTCGATAGTATGGTGACGCCAACAACAGTGAATACGAGACGTTCTTCGGTACGCTCATCAATTGGCAATATTGCCGAAATGGCCATAGCAGCCGAAGCACCACAAATAGCAACGGATCCAGCAGATAAAAATGCAAACCGCTGACCATACCCAAAAAACCGCGAAACTAATAATCCAAATAAAATTGTAGCTATAACCGCACCAACGACAGAAAACACAATAGGCCAGCCAAGATCTGCCGCCATCCCAAAACTAATGCGCAGCCCAAGTAAAGCGATGCCAATCCGAAGCAACGTTTGAGCTGAAAATGCAATGCCGGGTTTGCACTTTTTGTCATCTGACAAAAAATTTAATGCAATGCCGAATAGTAGAGCCATAAGCATGGATGGAGCACCATAATGGTCCGAGATAAACTGAGCGGCCAGTGCAATGAGCGCCGAAATAAGAAATCCAGGGAAGATCAGACTTGCGTCAGAGAGGCGAATTGAAAATATATTCATTTTATCCAGACAAATTTCTTGTTGATTACCAAAGTAAATAGCCCAAGGCTTGGGCCTACTATTGTTTATTTTCCGTTAATTCACATATTTACTAGAAGTATTAAAGCATTCAGGCGCTTCCATTTTACAGGCACAATAGTAAGCAATAATCTCTATAAGTTTATTCATCGATTCAAAAGGACCCTTTGTTTTTTTAAAACTGGACAAAAGTACAGGTCGAATTAGCTTTTGATCAAAGAAAAAAGGATTCGCCACCATGATACGTCTGCTGATAACACTAATTTTTTTCATAAATACTGCTCAACTAGGATTCGCTGCACCCAGTGGAGGCAGTTCATCTTCCTCATCGAGTTCGGGTTCTTCGAGCTCAGGTTCATCAGGAGCAGGTTCATATTCCAATTCAAATGACGGTGGCAATCAGCCCGAAGATCCTTTTGCCAAGGCCTATCAACTTATAAATAGTGAGAACTTTAGCAAAGCACACGAGGAACTTAAGACTGTAAATGCTGGAGGAAGGGGCGCTGACAGATATAATCTTTTAGGCTTTACAGCGCGAAAATCAGGTGACCTTGTGGGCGCATCACAATATTATGAAAAGGCATTAGAACTAAACCCGAAACACGTTGGCGCATTACAGTATCAGGGTGAGTTGTTCATTACGTTAGGCGAAATCGAAAATGCAAAGCAAAATTTAGAGAAAATTGGAAAAATTTGTTGGCTTTTTTCGTGTTACGAAGAAAAGCTGTTGAAAACCGCGATTGATGAAGCAGTGGGTAGCTGAGATTTTTAAAAGGTAGACATTATGCAGAACGAGGCAAACATTCAGTCAATCGGTGTTAGTTTACTACGAATTCATTTTGGGATTATTCTTTTAGCCCACGGGTGGTTGAAAGTGTACGTCTTTTCGATTGCAGGGACGGTAGGTTATTTTTCTAGCATCGGATTGCCACCAATCATAGCTTACTTAGTAATTTTTGGTGAGTTAGTTGGTGGTTTGGCCCTAATTTTGGGAATACAGACAAGACTAGCCGCCGCCTTGGCGGTCCCTATCGTGTTTGGTGCCGCGGTAATGAATGGCGGTAATGGATGGTTGCACTCTGCGAGTGGTGGCGGTTGGGAATATGCTGCGTCATTGACAGTCATAGCTGTTTCGCTCGCCATTATGGGCTCAGGGCAGTATCTCAGGATCAATATCAATCCATTAAACAGATTTCTGCCGTCAACTATACGTGACTAAACTGAGCCATCATTCCGAATACTGTGACCTCGGTTAAATTATATCATTGCAAGGCACCAATCTTCAAAGATTACTGTTAATATTAGAAATATCTTATCAACATTTAAGCCTGGTCGAGTGATAAATTAGGCCTTGGCTCCAAGTCTGTAATAATACCTTGGTCAATATAATCCCAAGCCGCCATTGCAATCATAGCAGCATTGTCCGTGGACCATTTTATTGGTGGTAAGCACAATGTAACGCCAGTCTGCTCTGAGATATCTTGCATTCGGGAGCGTAATTGCGGACTTGCAGCTACACCTCCCACCACGGCCAGAGTTTTAGGGTTTTTATCCTGAACTGCCCTCAACACTTTACTTGATAAAACGTCAATACATGCGGCCACAAAAGAAGCCGAAACGTCGTTCACGTTTAGGCCTTCGTGGGTATCAACATACCGGGCCACACTGGATTTCAAGCCAGAAAATGAAAACTCATATCCAGAATTAATCATTGGTCTTGGGAATTTAATTGAAGCGTTTCCTGTTAAAGCCATACGATCCAAGGCAGGTCCACCTGGCATGCCAAGTCCTAAAGTACGTGCAACTTTGTCATAACACTCACCAGCTGAATCGTCTCTAGTCGTTCCCATCAACTCATAAGTCTTTTCATCAGGCACATAAGCTAAAAGAGTATGCCCGCCTGAGACCAACAAAACAACTGCGGGATATTTTAGATGCTTTACTTCCAAATCAACACTGCAGATATGACCCCGAAGATGATTTATACCGTGAACGGGTAGGTCCCAGGCCATACCAAGAGCTTGTGCAGTTGATAGCCCAACTAATAAGGACCCCATAAGACCTGGACCCCTGGTGACCCCAATTGCTGCCAGTTGTGACGTTGCTATTCTTGCAGTTCCCATCACACTCTCAATGACCGGTAAGATTGCTTCTAAGTGGGCCCGACTGGCCAGCTCTGGGTAGACACCACCAAATTCAGAATGAACTTTATATTGTGAGACCGTTTCAATCGCTTTCACGTTTCCGCTTCTATCTACCAGAGCGACTGACGTATCATCACACGAAGTCTCAATTCCCAAAATAAAATTAGTCATCCTTAAGCTTAATCCCTTTTAATATTTCTGCTATAGGAATAGCCCCTACTCTCTCAACTACAGATAAAGTTTTCGTACAATTCACCAAAGTTGATGGAGTATCAGTCGACATTTTGCCAGTCACAACCAAATCTGGCGCGCCGTTCAGTTGTTTTAATACTT
>Ga0115001_10004579_pt1 | contig 10141 bp, 12 predicted proteins | sample ArcticOcean_MG_C_12_FD_89869 | JGI IMG/M metagenome (GOLD analysis project Ga0115001, IMG submission 89869) | Marine microbial communities from western Arctic Ocean - ArcticOcean_MG_CB8_130 | ecosystem: Environmental > Aquatic > Marine > Oceanic | place: Arctic Ocean: Canada Basin | collected... | reverse complement strand
TCTCTTCTTCTCTCTCCCCCAGGGGGGGCCACCCCCAAATCTGAAGAGGCCGCGCGATGAGCGCGAAGCGTAATCGAGGAGCCGAGTCTCTGCCGTTCGAGGTGAAACGCGAACCGGTCGGGACAGTAGAGAGAGCCGCAGGGAAAGACCTCGCAGAGCTCAAAGCGCTCGGAATGATGACGACCGCGACCTCTGCACTCGCTGCGTCATATCGACGCGCAGCGCGAGACGTGGACCGCTCCGATAAGAACCGCGACCCGTGGGCCGCAGCATCCGCGATGAGAGAGCTCCGCGCCCTCCGCCTCGAACTCGCTCCGACCGCGTCGCCGCTCGCCGGCGACAGCCTCGGGGATCTCCTCTCAAACATCGCTGATGTAGTTCGACAACAGAGAGAGACCTCGACGGACTGATCCGAACCGGGCTCGACCCGACGAAAACAGAACCCAGCTCCAAAGCAATGGTGGGAGACCTTGTTAAAGCCGAGATCGACGCGAGACGAAGTCGATCCGAAACGTCCTCAAAGTCCGAGTTGTGCTGATGCCCACTATGAGTGGGTAACCCAGGACTCCGGCGACGAGCGACCCCGAGAGATCAGACTCGGGTCAGGTGCGTGCGGCACGATACGCCGAGGAGGTCCGACGAAACCGAGAGGAATTAGTCGTGGAAACGCGAGAGGAACACTGGGAGGCGCTCGACGCCGGGCACAAGATGCCAACGAAATCTTTCACAGAGAGAGACCGGAGCCAAAAGTAGTGGCTCCTCCTCTACTCGGTGGAAGGGTGCGGTCTGCTGCCCGCACATATATCAGAGCTAAGCGATCGCGAGGTCTCTGCTCGACTCTTGGGGTGGAAACCCCGGCGCAAGCGAAACGTCGAGAGTGTGGGAGACCAAGAGGAGCAGAGACCCCGTAGGTAGGTTAGTTGTACCCTCTACCATATGGAAACTCTCGCGCTAACACTGCCAAGGTTCGGGACTCCGAGATCCGACCGCCCGACCCGTGGCCCCGAGATCGAGGCCGCGTCTCTGCTGATCTCTCGCCAAGCCTTTATGCCGTGGCAAAGATACGTCTCCGATATTGCGAACGAGGTCGACCCCGAGACCGGTCTCTTATGGTATGAGACCGTTGTGATCGTGGTCCCGAGACAGCAGGGAAAAACAACGATGCTCGAACCGCAGCTCGTCGCCGCGGCTCTCCGCCGGCCAGATATCGACGTGGTCTATACCGCTCAAGATCGACAGATGTCTAAACGCCGGCTAATCGACGAGCTCGCAGACAAAAGACTCGGCCGCCGGCCCGAGCTCTCGGGACAATACAAAGTACGCCGCTCTAATGGCTCCGAGTCGATCCGCTGGTCGAACGGCTCGCAGATCACGACCGTCGCAAATACTGACGAGGCCGGCCACGGTCTGACGCTCGACCTCGCAGTGCTCGACGAAGCGTTCTCTCACGACGATCTCACGGTCGTGACCGCTCTCGAACCGACCACGCTCACCCGACCCGATCCGCAAGTATGGATAGTTTCTACCGTGGGCGACGGCTCCGACGGTCTCCTCCAGCATTACCAAGAGCTCGGAGCGAGGTCTCTCCTCGACCCCGCCTCGAAGGTCGCGTATTTCGAGTGGAGTGCGAAAGACGAAGATGATCGCGACGACCCGGCGTGCTGGGATCGAGTGATGCCCGCTCTCGGCCATACGGTCGACCTCGCGCGAATCAGATCCCGACGCGCGACCCTGACACCGGAATCGTTCGACCGGTCCTATCTATGCCGCCGGCCCCTCGCGGAGCTCTCCGCAAAGCTCCCGGCCGGAACATGGAACGAATGCCGCTCGACCTCGACCGTACCGCTCGACCTCGTCGGCCCGGTCGTCGTCGCGCTCGACGTCGCCGCCGATCGGACCTCGACGTCGATCGCGGTCGCAGGTCTGCAAGCATCCGGCGTGCTCGGTGTCCTCTCGCACTCGATCGAATCTGTATCGACCGGAGCGGTCGACGAGATCCTCGCACTCTGCGCGCACCTCGGCCCCGCAGTACTACTCGCGGACCGCCGAGCCGGAGCCGGCGCTCTGATCGACGCTCTCGCGATCGCCGGCCTCCCGGTCGTCGAGGTGACCGCCTCGATGCTCGTCACCTATTGCGGCTCAATGTACGACGCGATCGTCGCCCGCGAGCTCCAGCACGATGGACAGCCGGCCCTCGACGCTGCCGCTCTGCAAGCAATCTCTCGTCCCCTCGGTGACGCGTGGGCATGGGATCGACGCCGCTCGCCGGTCGAGCTCTCGCGACTGATCTCGTCGACTCTCGCGGTCGGCTCCCACCGGGCGACTTTCGGCCGATCCGCCGGGCGTGGTATATGGTGATTCTATGATCTCTCTCGATGGCACTCTTTAGACGATCCGCCCCCGACCTCGACAGGTTTGTGCGCACCGACGTTTCCCTCGTCTCCGAGGTCGTCGGCTTGCTCTCTGCTGCCCGAGTCGACGGGCTCGCCGTCGCGATCGACCGGCTACCGATCACTGTCGGAGCCTCCCAGCTCCACTCCGACACCGTCGCCGCTATGCCCGCCCGCTCGACCTCGACCAACGTACCGCGACGAGTCTCGATGCTCCTCGAACGACCCGACCCCGATACCGACTATCGGGCCACGGTCCACGCCGGAACGCTCGCAATGTTCTGGCACGGTTACGCGACTCTCCTCCTCGACCTCCCAGCACCTCGAACTAACTCGGTGACGGTCCTCGACCCTCTCGACGTCTCTTGGACCGCCCAGCAAGGTTGGCTCGTTTCCGGCGAGTACGTTCCCGACGAGCTGATCCTCGCGATACCGCTCCTCAATGATCCGCGCCGGCCCGAGGTCGGAGAGTCCCCGCTCGGCCGATGCGAACAGGCTCTCTCGATGTACGGGCACGCATACCGCTACATGATCGACTATTTCGCTCAAGGCGGTAACCCTTCCTCGATCCTCAAATCAAACCACGCCCTCGGAAATCAAAAGCTCCCGTCGGGCTCGACGAGAGCAGAGGAGATCGTTAACGAGTGGATCACCGCGAGACAAGAACGCCGGCCCGCCGTTATGGACCCGACGATCTCGCTAGAGATCCCCCAGTCGACCGGTGAACTCGCCGCGACTCTCTCGGTCCTCGATTATTGCTCTGCCGAAGTTGCCCGCCTGCTCAATATGCCCGGCTCTCTCGTCAACGCCCCGAGCAACGGCTACTCGCTCACGTACGCGAACATTGCCGACGAGATGCGCCGGTGGATCGCTCTCAGTCTCAAACCGACCTGGATGGCACGATGGGAGTCCGCGTTCCGCACGTTGACCGGCGACCCGACGATCTACCTCGACCCGACCGAACTCCTCGACACCTACGCTCTACTTTCGCCCGACGCCTCGACGACCGGAGTCCCCTCGAATGATCGCATCTAATAATTTCCAGCGCGCGAGCGCGACAGATCTCGTCTCGGAGCTCTCCGACGACGGCCGCACCGTAACGGTCCGCCTCGTCCCCTGGGATATGCCTCAACCGGTAGCGGACCGATCCGGCCGCCAACAGTACGTCGAGACATTCGCCCGAGGAGGTCTGACAGTCGACCTCGACCGCGTTCTCGTCGAACGAGAGCACGACGGCCCGGTCGTCGGAATCTTGACCGCCACCGAGGATCGCGACGACGGTCTCTACGGCACGATCCGCATGTCACGATCCCAAGTCGGCTCCGACACTCTCGCGGACGTCGAAGAGAGAATCCTCCGATCGGTATCGGTCGACTTCCTCGACCTGCCAGTCGCGCCCGGCACTCAGCAAGTAACGCGGACAGCCGCGCAGCTCCGCCGCGTCGCGTTCGTTATGGACGCCGCACTCGACGCCCCGGTCGTTTCAGTCCGCTCAATTCCCGCACCTTCCGCAACACCTACAACCGAGGAGACTCGAACCATGTCAGATATCCAAGCTATGCCCGAAGTGATCGAGGCGACCGCCGTCGAGGTCTTGACGCCGGCCCCGGTCGTCGAGCAGGTCGTCGAACACCGATCCGCCCCAGCACGCCCGACCGCGCAGCGTTCGCCCGCAGTGCTCGAACGGTTCGAGTCGTTCGGACATTTCGCCCGCTCTGCCGCTATCGGTGAGATCGGCGGAGCCGAGCTCGAACAGTACCAGCGAGCCCTCGCTGACATTCTCACGACCGACTCGACCGGCATGATCCGCGAACAGTGGATTAACGAAGTGATCGACCTCGGCCGCACCTACACGCCGACCGTCAACGCCTGGCGCTCGCGCCCGCTGCCGACCTCCGGCATGTCGATCTCACAGCCGATCGTTACGACCCGCCCGACCGTAGCGGTCCAGGCCACCCAAAAATCTGAGGTGTCCTCGACGACCGCCGTTATCGGCTCGGTCCAGTGGGATATCGCGACATATGCCGGCGGCAACGACGTCTCGATCCAGCTGATCCGCCGAGCAGATCCCGACTACCTTTCCGAGCTGATGCGTCTCTACACTCGCGAGCTCGCCCAGTCGGTTAACGCTGCCGCTCTCACGTCGCTCAATGCTGCCGCTGCCGTGGGAGTGTCGGGTAACGCCGCTCTCGAATACGTCACCGCTGCCGCGTTCGACGAGCTCGTGATCGACGCCTCCGCCGCGTTTCTCGCCGCGACGTCGCTCCGCCGGCCCGCCGATCAAATGGCGATCTCGGTCGACTTGTGGGCCGCTCTTGGCAAGGCGAAAGACCTCGACGGTCGCCCTCTGTACCCGTCGATCAACCCGATGAACACTTCGGGCACGATGGACGCCACCGCGACCAGCGGCGCAGTTTCCAACATTGGATGGTATGTCGAGCCCGACCTCGGAGCGGCATTAAAGGCGTGATCGGTGTCCGCGAGGCGTTCGTTACGGCTCTCGGACCGGTCGGAACCTTGACCGCCGATGTTCCCGCGAAGCTCGGCCGGGACGTCGCGATGTATCAGGAATGCGCGTTCGGTGCGTCCGATGCGTCCGGCCTCGTCCAGATCGTGAACGCAACGCCGTGACCGCCAAAAAAGTATCCAAGACCCCAGCAAAGACCGTAAAGCCGTCCGACGACGGCCCGAAGTCCACAGGTCCGCGCCCAGTATGGGAAGGCGGCCAAACTCGCGCCGACTATCATGCTGCTGTGAGAGCGTGGAAGATCGGGCAACGGTCTAGCTGATGGCAGTCACAGCCGCCGACGTAGCAACGTGGGGACGTTTCGGAATCCCTACCGGTACAGAGCTCACGCTCCTCGACCGCGTAATCCTCGCAGCTACGTCGCGGCTCGGCCGCGACTATTACCTCGACGACCCGACGACCCCCGATCAGGACATGGCGATCATTCTCGTCTCAGTCCGACTATGGGCTCGCCGGAACTCGCCCGAAGGTCGCGACGCGTTCGGCGGAGACTTCGCGGTCTCGATCTCGCCGGACGACGCCGACGCCGTCGCTCTGCTGATGCCTCGAAACGGTCTCGCCTAATGTCGTCGATCCAAGATGTCCGAACCGAGATCGCCGGACTCTTGACCGGCCTCGGCGCGGACACCTACGACTATCTTCCTGGCGCTGCCCAGCTCCCCGCGATCGTCGCCGGTCTACCCGATCGACTCGACCCGTATATCTCCTCGATGTATTGGCTGATCGACCTCCCGGTCTACGTGGTCACAAGATCGGCGGAGCCGCTCGCCGGCGAGACAAGCCTCCTCGACCTCGTCGCCTCGACGGTCGCCGTACTCAAAAACAACCGAACCGGGACAACGTTCTCGACTCTCCGAGTCGTCGACGTGACATCCCTCGATCCGATCCAGATCGGCACGATCGACGCGCACTCCGCACAGATCAACGTGTCCGTAATGGTCTCGACCCCTTCCTAAAAATCACCCCGAAAGAGAGAAATTAATGGCATTTGCTCCACTCATCCTCACCGGAAACTTGTCGATCGACTCGGTCGACGTGTCCGATCAGGTCACCGCGTTCAAGTTCTCCGCCGCCCGAGCACAAATTGAGATCCCGCAGACCTTCGGGACGCGGATGTCTTTCGCTGCCGGAAACGACTCGTACGAAGTCGAGATCGAGTACCTCTCGGACACCGACTCGACCGCGATCTCACAGATCCTCTGGACCGCTCTCGCGGACTCGACCGGCACGATCGTCGTCGCCGGCACGTTCCGGCCGGGCGCGGTCTCCACGACTAATCCTCAGTGGACCGGTACCGCGGTCGTGACCGGAGCCGGTATCGGCGGAGAAGTAAACACCGTCGGCGTCGACTCGCAAACCTTCCCCCTCACTGATCGCCCGACTCAGGTCACCACCTGATGAAAGTCGACGTGCTCGTCGACGGGATCGTCCACGCAGTAGCACCTACTGCCGGCGATCTCGTTCGACTGGAACGCGAATACGGGATCACCGCCGGCTCGATGGATGAGAAAACGACCTCGGTCGAGCACGTTCTCTTTCTTGCCTGGACCGGTCTCCGCCGGACTGGAGTCGTCGACCGTGACCTCACGTTCGACGACTTCCTCGACCTCGCAGATGTCCCCGAGGATGGCCCGACTATGGACCCTCCTCCTCCGCTACCGCCGAAATGATCGCAGCGGTAGCGGTCCGAACCGGTATCGCACCGAAAGCACTCGAAGAGCTCGACCTCGACATGTGGGCTCTCATCGTCGCCCGAGTCAAGAAAGAGAGCCGATAGATGCCAGCGCAACCAGCGGTAACGGTCGAGAACCTCGGGAAAGTGATCCGCCAGATCAAAGCAATCGAACCGGAACTCGTCGACGAGCTCAAAGCCGCGAACCGCGAGATCGCGGACAAGGTCACCTCGACCGCGAAGATCCTCGCACCCAAAAAATCGGGCCGGCTCACTAACTCTGTTCGCCCCGGCGCAACAGCTCGGACCGGTCTCGTCAGAGCCGGCTCGAAACGCGTCCCCTATGCCGCCGTACAACATTTCGGATGGGCGAAACGCAACATACGGCCCGACCCCTTTCTCTATGACGCTCTCGACAACCGTCGCGACGAGGTCGAGGCCGCCTATATCGCCGCAATAACTAAAGTCACCGAAAGAGTCGACTGATGGCAAAAGGCCCAACAATCGAAGTCAAGTTCACGGGCGACACTAAGGGACTCTCGAACGCGACCGGCCGCGTCGATAAGGAGCTCGAAGGAGTCGGCAAAAAGGTTTCGGGTTTCGCGATCGGGGCCGGCGCTGCCGTCGGCGCGATGAGTATCGCCGCCGTACCGAAGCTACTCGGTTTCGGTAAAGAGCTATTCGCGCTCGGTCAAGCCTCCGAGGTCGGAGCAAAAAAAACCGAGACCGTATTCGGTGATTCTGCTGCCGACATTTCCGCGTGGGCCGACGAGGTAAACGAGTCGCTCGGGCTCTCCGACGAAGCGGTCGGGACTCTCGCGACCTCGATGGGCGACCTCCTCGTCCCGATGGGTTTCAGTCGAGCCGAGGCCGCCGAACTCTCAATGACGACAACAGAGGCCGCCGGCGCGCTGTCCGCGTGGTCCGAAGGCCAGTATGACGCCTCGGAGGTTTCCGCGATCCTGACGAAAGCGATGCTCGGAGAGCGCGACGGACTGAAGGCCCTCGGCATCTCGATCTCGTCGGCAGAGGTCGACGAGCGCGCTCTCGCTGCCGCGCGAGCTGATGGTCGAGAAGAGATCACCGCTCAAGACAAAGCGCTCGTGACTCAGGCGCTGATCTTAGAGAAATCGGCCGACGCGCAGACCGCGTGGACTGATGGCACTATGGACGCGGTCAAAGAACAAAACGAGCTATCGGCCTCGATCGCGGACGCGAAAGAAGGACTCGCTAAAGGCCTCGTGCCGATCGTGCAAAAAGTGATCCGGTTTATCACTCGCGATCTCATACCCGCAGTCAAAAAAGCGGTAGCAACTTTTAAGGAAAATTGGCCTCAAATTAGAGCCGCGGTCGAACCGACCATGATACAGATCCGCGACATCATAAAAAGCGTGATCGAGCTAGTCACTCAAATTTGGGAAACCTTCGGAGACGACATCCTAAAGTTCGCAACGTTCTATTTCGGAGAGATCAAAAGGACGATAGAAAACGCAATGCAAGCGATCCAAGGGATCATAGATATCGTGATGGGTGTCCTCTCGGGCGACTGGTCGAGAGTATGGGAAGGAATCTCTGCCGTTCTCTCTGCTATATGGGAGCAGATGAAAGGGACGCTGTCCAACGCCCTCACGATCTTCGGGACGATCTTTGATCTCGCATGGAAGGGGATAAAATCGCTTGTGTCGTTGGCGTTCTCCGGTCTGCTCGACGTGATCGTCCTAGCTGTAAAAGGCTATATCGCATACCTTAAATTGCTGCCCCGTCTTATCATCTCCGCGATCGGGTCGCTCGGGTCTTTGCTCTACAACGCCGGCAGAGACCTGCTGGGCGGTCTCCTCCGAGGTATGAAAGACGCCGCTATCGGCATGTTCGGATGGGTCGGAGGGATCGCCGGAAAAATTGCGAACCTCAAAGGCCCGCCCGCTTATGACAAGGTCGTGCTAGAAAAGAACGGCCGGCTACTGATCGACGGGCTCGGTCGAGGTATGCGCGAGGCGTTCCCAGCGGTCGAAAAGTTCGCTGCCTCGCTCGCCCCGACCCTTTCCGCCTCGATCGGCGGAGGCTCGTCGATCCCGCTCGGAGCCGGCTCGACCCGTACAAGCGCGACGACCGTTATCCAAAATTACCCGACCGGAGTCACCCCGACGCGCGTCGAGCAGGCAACGCGACAATATGCAAGAGTCCAAGGTCCATTATGACTATCGCGTCTCTCTTGCTAGAGGAGCCGACCGGAGGATCTCCGACCGGCCGAGGCGACTGGTCGCTCGTCGTCGAAATCCTTCTCCCGGTACCTTCCTCCGACGCCGGCATATGGGGCATCGGCACTTGGGGAACGAGTAAATGGTCTGTTCTCAGTTGGGTTGATATCACCGACAAGGTCCGCGGTATGTCCTGGACGCGAGGATCCGACGAGGTCTACGGCCGCCCTCGCGTCGGACAAATCTCTATGACGCTCGATAACCGCGACGGCACACTCGACCCCTGGACCGCAGACGCCGCACAATTCTACGCGCCCGGCACAATCCTCCGAGCCGGCCTCATCTCTCCGACCGGCATCAACGACCCTTACTACGGTGTCCGGACTTGGATACCGCAATGGACCGGAATCGTAGAAATGTGGGCACCGCAGATCGTTGCCGCGCAGCTCGACGGCCTCGACGCCGCCGACCGATATATCGAGGTCGAGCTCGCGGAGACTCTCCGCGATCTCGCCCAGGTCGACGAGGTCGCTCTCGCAGTCCCAGTCGGAGCCGGCGAAACAGCTGAGGATCGTTTCGAGCGGCTCTTACTCGCCGCGAACTGGAGATACGGCACACTAATAAGCGCTCAAAACGTCCAACTCCCAACCGCCTACACTCTGCAAGCGACCGACATGGACGAGAATCGCCTCGCGGAGCTCTACCTAACCGCGGACTCTTCCGATAGCCAGTTTCGGACGTTGCGCGACGGTCGGGCCGGCGTGACCGCCTCGGAATACGCCGGGACGACCGTCAGTATTAGTGTTGATGCGTTCCCTCTCGTCTTGGTGTCGTGGGTTGATATCGGTAGCAGTCCATCTGTTCGGAGACTTTCGACCCTTTACTTGGACCGCGAAGATTCGACGGCCTCGACCTCGACGTCGTCGACCGTGACCGTCGCGTTCCGCCCCGAGACGTTCCGCTCGATGTCACAAGACACCGAAATATCGAACGATGTCATATTCTCCGCGGTCGGTAGGACGCCTCAACAGTTCGAGCAACTCAACTCGATCGCGAGGTTCGGTAGACGGTCCTACGTTCGCTCTGATCTTCTCAATAACGACGACGTGTATCCGGCGCTGTTCGCACAGTACACGTCGATCCGTAGGGCACTCTCGACCCTCAGGATCGAAGCGGTAACGGTCGATACGTGGGCGCGACCGCTACAACAGTTTCTCGCGACGGTATGCGCCGAGCCGGGAGATCGCGCATACGTTAAAAACCCGATCGGCTCGGGAACCCGAGGCGAGATAGTCGGTTTCGTTGCACAAGTGACAAACAGGGTTACCCCTGGAGTGTCTGGCGCGTCGATCGT
>Ga0115001_10004578_pt1 | contig 10141 bp, 13 predicted proteins | sample ArcticOcean_MG_C_12_FD_89869 | JGI IMG/M metagenome (GOLD analysis project Ga0115001, IMG submission 89869) | Marine microbial communities from western Arctic Ocean - ArcticOcean_MG_CB8_130 | ecosystem: Environmental > Aquatic > Marine > Oceanic | place: Arctic Ocean: Canada Basin | collected... | reverse complement strand
GTTTATCAAAAAGGATTGAGCTCACTCTACTCTACTCTACTCTACTCTACTCTACTCTACTCTATGCAGTGCACGCGTTCCCCTACCCGTACACTGTTCTCTTCGTCTCTTCGTCTCTTCTTCCATTGTTCGTTGTCCACTGCAATCTGTCCATTGTTAGTGCATATAAATAAAAGTAAATAAGTTTAGTTCTTTGGTATACATTCGCAAAGTAAAGCAGTATGATATATGTAAGTTCAGCAATTAAGCGGGGCGGTTTTTTCAAGAAAGGAGAAATACTATGAAAAACAAAACTATAGAAAAGAAAGCAACTAATAACTTCACTTCATTTAAAGTGCAAGGTAATGGAAGAAGATTTGATAAGTCTTCAGTCATCACTTTGAATACTGTTGCTAACGCTAACAAGCTACCTCATCAGGCACAGTGCATCCTATCCGCACTTGCTAGTGCTGAGGGCAACAGTCTGACTGTTGAACAGCTAATAGGTGAGGACGTTGCAGGATTAAATTCAGCACTTGACAAAGTAGCTGAGTTCAATACAGTCCAGACCCCTGCCAAGATCTGGCAGTTCTACAAGAACAGGCTAATCAAGTCTGACTTCATCACAGTAGCTTAACAGCTACTGACTGACGAGCCCACTGCATCGCGGTGGGCTTTTCTTTGCCTGTCTTCCTCTCTTGTTCTCGTGTTCGCTCACTCGATCCCAGTCTCTTGCTCTGCATTTCGAACCCCCATACCCCCTCTTCCAGTCGCCAGCTGGGACCCACCCACCCGCCCCTGGAGTTGCATCCTCTTTTGCATGTACTTTACAAATAAGTCCCTATGATAAAAATTTTGCGAGAAAAAATTTTTTCGAATATACTTTCATGATGGCAGGCATATTAGATATACTTACAGACGCTCCAAAATTCGATGTTCAAAAACCTGAAGGCATGTTTGCGGGTCCTTTAATCATGTCTGAAGCTACACCGCCTCAAGAACCTAATAGACTTGATCAAATGTTAGGAGAGCTAAATGAACAAGACCGTTTTGATGTTTTACAAGAAATAAGAAAATCAGATAGAAAGTCTTTCTCTCCTGATTATATTTATAAAAAAGAGTACAAGAAAAACCCATACAGCTTCTTTAATGACGGTTACGATGCTAATGTTGAGTCTGAGATTAACCCTGAAGCAATAGAAACAGAGTTCTCTGATTTTATTACTTTGTTTAATGATCCTAAAACCATAAATAAAGTCATGGGTTCCGAAACCCTGTCACCGTTTGCACAAGACTTAATACCCGAACTAGGTAAGTACCGAGAACAACATCAAGTATTACCTAATAGTTTTAAAGATTTTATTCAAAACAGAGTTACTGGGAAATCTTAATGGGTTATAAAGTAAGCTTGATTCTCGGAGTCCTATTGGTAGCTTCTTTGGCAGGTTCTAAATACCTGTTCGACCAATTATCGCAATCTAAAGCCAACCAAATAGTTCTCGAAAGTAAGATAACCGAACAAAACGATTCAATTAAACAGTACCTAGCTAAACAAGAACAACTGTCCGCGAACCTTGACGTGCTTGAAGCAGATAAACAAAACGCACTTCGTGAAGTCAATAAACTAAGACAAACATTTGCTAAGCACGATCTAGACAACTTAGCCTTGAACAAACCAGGATTAGTAGAGAAAATTGTTAATAAAGGCAGTAAAAAGGTAATGGATAATCTTGTAGCAATAACAACAGTAAAAGAAGATGAAACAGCTACTAACTAGTACACTTTTGTTAATCGCGGTCAGTGGTTGTTCACTAATACCGACCAAACCTGTTGAAGTAAATACCATAGCGTTACCTGCACCTATGTACCACCCCCCGTTGCCGATGGAGATTCAAGCGGTAAACGTTGAGTGGAAAGTCCTTACTCCAGAGATTATGGCTGAATACCTACAACTCGTTGAAGAAGGTAAAGCTCCTGCGGTGGCATACTATGCGTTAACTACGCAACAATATGAAAATTTATCAATGAATATGGCTGAAGTAACTCGTTATACTAAAAACATTCTATCTATAGTCGAATACTATAAGGAGTATGATAATGATGAAGAATAGCCAATGGCATGGAGGCAAGGGAAGCAAACCACGCCCCACGGACATCGATAAGTTCAACGAGAACTTCGATAAGATATTCAAAAACAAGAAGAAAGAGTCTAAAGGAAAACCACCCGCGAACCAAGAACTCCGTCCCTAAGTTTAACTACTTTACTTTATTTTTGCAGATTTCTTTTCAAATGGTCAGCGTTTAGCATATACTTGGTTTATGAATCCGATACTGTCAGCACTTTTAGTTAATGTAGGTTCTAAGGTACTCTCCAACAAAATAATTGGCGACCCAGACTATCCTGCTCAAATAGGATACGGCACAGAACCTACTCCACAGCCTGGACCATCGATGGACATAGATTTACCTGAAGGCAGTGATTTTGAGTCTTTGTTGAATGATGCTGATTTAGGTGAAGAAGAACTAGCTTTATTATTACAAATACTCAGTGAACAAGAAAACACCGACGTAATGGGATTAGCAGACGGGGGAGACGTTGGTTCAATAGAAGCATACGAACCCTCACCGTTGGAAAACCAACAACAAACCATTGCTAACTTTTTATTAGACAAAGGACTCATATCAGATAATTACCGTGCACAACGGTTAGCTGAAAAAATGACGTTTATGTCTGAATTTATTCCTGGATTTGGTGACGTACAAGGATTACGCGAAGGTAAGTTTATGATGGACGAAGGTAATCCTATGATGGGTGGGATTATGATGGGTGCAAGTATGTTGCCCTTTATTCCAGGATCTTTTCTTGCACGTAAAGCAGGAAAACTACAGCAAACAATAAAACAAGCTAAGTTTGACGAACAACGTGAACTAAGAAACGTGGGCTCTGGTGATGGGAATGCGGCACAAGAAGCTGCAGAACGAGCTAGGAAAAAACACATAAAAGCACAAAGACAACTAGATGAGATGGTGGCTAAAGAAAAAGCTACACCCAATCTAGAACCAACCGTCACGAAAAAAGAAGTACCTAAAGCTGTACAACAAGAAATGGATTTTAGTTCTCCATCTATACCAAAAGGCGGCATAGAATCTTTACTAAATAAAGAATTAGCAGTACATAGTAGTCCAACAACAGGGATTCAAAGTTTAAAACTTGATCCATCAGGCACTTCTCCAGGAGGTCTTTATCTAAACAGAAGTTTTTCTGACCCTAGAATTTTTGATTATTCTGAAGGTTTGGTTTCACAAGGAAGTCCTAAAGGTGCTGCTTATTTAACTAGACCTAATTTTTCTAGAACATTAGACGTTGAAAACATTGATAAAAACACCTTAAATAGAATAAACGAAATAATCGGAGATTTTAGACCTAAAGGAAGCCCAACAGCTAAAAACACTAACACTGAATACGTACTACAGGGAATGTTAAAAAACAAAACAAAAGATAATATGTATTTTCCACATGGTTTTTCAGAAGAGTTGAACACTAACATAGCTGATTTAGGTTTTGATTCTTTACGATACCCACCTAGAAAAGGTTTTGAAAAACTTGGAGAATCAGATACGTTAATATCTTTATTCCCTGAAGAAAACTTAGACATGGTAGAAGAAATACCTTTTGAAGACATTTATAAAAGAATGTACGAACTAAGAAAGTATAACGAATGACCTCTAACGCTGATAAGCTAAAAGCTTTAAAAAACATAGACCTATCACACTTAGATAAAGCAGAAGCTAAAGAGTTTACTGTTTTATTAGAAGAATTAACTAAACGTGAGTTTCAAGAAGAATCAACAAGTACGTTTATGAACTTCGTGAAATCTATTTGGTCTGAGTTTATAAACGGTGATCATCACGTAAAAATGGCTAAAGCTTTTGATGACATAGCCAGTGGTAAACTAAAACGTTTAATTATTAACATGCCTCCTAGACACACAAAGTCTGAGTTTGCATCACATTTGTTCCCTGCTTACTTATTAGGTAAAAATCCTAAACTAAAAATTATAGAAGCAACCCACACGGCTGACCTTGCAATTAACTTTGGACGTAAAGTTAGGGATTTAATTGATGGAGAAGAGTACAGAGAATTGTTTCCTGAAACAGAACTAAAAGCTGATAGCCGTTCTGCGGGTAAATGGTTAACTAATAAAGGCGGTGAATATTACGCTGCTGGTATTGGTGGTGCGTTAGCAGGAAGGGGTGCGGATTTGTTTATTATTGATGATCCACATTCTGAGCAAGACGCTATGTCAGACAAAGCGATGGACGAAGCATACGAATGGTTTATGTCGGGTCCTCGTCAAAGGTTACAACCTGGAGGGGCAATCGTAATAGTTATGACCCGTTGGAATAAAAAAGATTTAACGGGCAGGTTAACTAGGAAAATGGCACAAGACGAAGGTTCTGATCAATGGGAAATAATAGAATTCCCTGCTATATTGCCAAGCGGTAAACCTTTATGGAAAGAGTTTTGGGAACTAAAAGAATTAGAAAGTATTAAAGCTTCTGTTAGTCCGTCTAAGTGGGCGGCTCAATACATGCAAAGACCGACAGGGGAAGGTATTTCAATTATACCTAAAGACTGGTTTAATATTTGGGATGAAAACAAACCACCTAAATGTGATTACTTAATACAAAGTTACGATACAGCTTTTCTAAAATCAGAAAGAGCTGACTTTACAGCTATAACAACTTGGGGTGTATTTTATCCTGAAGGAAAGATAGGTGAAGAAACATATCACGGAGACGAAGCTCATTTAATTTTAATAGATTGTATAAAAGAACGTTTTGATTTTCCTGAACTAAAAGCTGAAGCATTACGTTTGTATGAGTATTGGAGTCCTGACACAGTTATCATAGAAGCTAAAGCTAGTGGTATTCCGTTAGTACAAGAATTACGTAGAGTCGGTATTCCTGTAAACACTTTTTCTCCAGGAAAAGGTCAAGATAAAATCGCTAGATTAAACTCAGTATCCCCTATTTTCCAAGACGGACGCGTATGGGTTCCTGATAATAGATTTGGTGAAGAACTTATGGAAGAAGTTTCTGATTTCCCATCAGGAGAAAATGATGACTTAGTTGATGCTACAACTTTAGCATTAGCAAGGTTTAGGGAAGGAGGCTTCTTGCAATTAACCAGTGACTATTTTGAAGAAGAGGAGTATTATGATAGGGAAAGGGTTTATTATTAATCAAAATCATACTATGATTTATCTACATGGCTATTGAAAAACAATCGTTGTCCGCAGTTCCTAATCCTCAAGAAGAAATTGAGTTGGAAATTATGGAACAACCTGAAGAAGAAACTGAGCTTTTTGTTCAACCTGATGGTTCAATAATTAGAGGCAGTGACATGCCTGAAGAAAAGATTTCTAAGTTTGGAGAAAACATAGCCGAGTCTTTAGATGAAAGAGAATTAAACACTATCGCTACAGAATTAGTCGGTTCTTTTGAAGATGACTTAGATTCTAGAACGGATTGGTTTCAAACATACGTAGAAGGTTTAGATTTATTAGGTATTAACTCAGATTCCAGAACACAACCTTTTGTTGGTGCTTCAGGAGTTCATCATCCAATACTTGCGGAAGCGGTAACCCAGTTTCAAGCACAAGCTTACAAAGAAATGTTACCAGCAGGTGGACCCGTTGACACTGAAGTTTTAGGAATGACTGATGATAGCAAATTAGAAAAAGCTAATCGTGTTAAAAACTTCATGAATTATCAAATAACCTATAAAATGGAAGAATATGATCCTGAGATGGATCAACTTTTGTTTTATCTCCCGTTATCAGGCTCAGCATTTAAAAAAGTTTACTATGATCCTTCAGTTGGACGTGCAGTAGCACGTTTCGTTAAGTCTGAAGACTTAGTTGTTCCTTATTACGCGGTAGATTTACTAACATCGCCTAGAATTACACACGTAATTCACATGAACGAAAACGAATTACGTAAATTACAACGTTCTGGCTTCTATAAAGACATGGATATGATGTCTCCAGGAACCGCAACAGACAATACTGAAGTATCTGAAAAATTAGACGAGCTACAAGGGTTAACTAGAACGATAAGTGACGAAGAATTCACTTTATTAGAGATGCATGTTGACTTAGATATCGAAGGATACGAAGACAAAGACGAAAATGATGAAGAAACAGGGGTAGCTTTACCTTATGTAGTCACTATTTGTAAAGATAACAACAAAGTTCTTGCTATTAGACCTAATTATAACGAAAAAGACCCGATGAAGAAGAAAATCGAGCATTTTACGCATTATAAGTTCCTTCCAGGATTAGGTTTTTACGGTTTTGGCTTAATTCACATGATGGGCGGCTTAACTAAGTCGGTTACAGCGATTTTACGTCAATTAATAGACGCAGGAACACTTTCTAACCTTCCAGCAGGGTTTAAAGCACGTGGATTGAATATTCAACGCCACGATGACCCGTTACAACCAGGAGAATGGAGAGATGTTGACGCTCCAGGAGGAAGATTGCAAGATGCTTTCCTTCCTTTACCTTATAAAGAGCCAAGCGGTACTTTAACCACTTTATTAGGTGCTTTAGTTGATTCTGGTAAACGTTTTGCAGCTACAGTAGAAAGTCCTACAGGAGATGGTAACTCTGAAGCTCCCGTTGGTACAACAGTAGCACTTATGGAAAAAGGACAAAGAGTTATGTCCGCAATCCATAAAAGATTACATTACGCACAAAGAACTGAGTTTAAAATATTAAAAAGAGTGTTCGGTGAGTTTTTACCTTCTGAATACCCTTACCAAGTTCAAGGTGCTTCAGAAAATGTATTTAAAGCAGATTTCGATAACTCCGTAGATGTTATACCTGTAAGTGACCCAAATATCTTCAGTATGACACAAAGAATTACATTAGCTCAAACACAGCTACAAATGGCACAAGCAGCTCCTGAATTACATGATTTAAGAGAATCTTACAGAAAAATGTATATAGCGTTAAATATTAAAGATATTGATGCATTACTACCTCCTGAAGAAGAAGTACCTGCACGTGATCCAATAAGTGACCAACAATCAGCTTTAACAGGAAAACCTATAAAAGCTTATCCGTTTCAAAACCATGAAGCTTATATTGGTTCTCACACAGCGTTTATGCAAAACCCGATGGTTCAACAAAACCCAATAGCTACCCAAACAATAGGTGCAAACATACAAGAACACCAAGCTATGTTATATAGACAACAAATAGAACAAGCAATGGGTCAGCCGCTTCCACAATTAGAAGATGGACAAATGCCTCCAGAGGTAATGAACCAAATAGCTATGATGGCAGCACAAGCTACACAACAGGTTACAGGACAAGCACAAGCTATGGCACAAGCCGCAGCAGCAGCACAACAAGATCCACAACGTCAAATGTTTGAGGCTCAGTTACAATTAGAAAAAGAACAGTTAGCACAAAAAGCTGAAGACGATATGCGTGACGCAGAAATTTCTATGACTAAAGCACAAATGGATGCACAAATCAAACGTGAGAAAATAGAAGCTGATTTAAGAGTACAAGATACTAAAGCTGCTATAGAATTACAAGAGTTAGAGCAGAAAGCAAAAGCTGATGCCGAAAAGAACTACACCGAACTAGTAAAAACAGTTCGGGAGAGTAGGAAACAAAACGGAGAAAAATAATGCGAGAGTATTACGACAAGATGAAAGGTTACCCATCACCGTCTAAAAAAGCTAACAGAGCAGAACCTAGTGAGCCTTCAATGGTTGATAACACTAGAACTCAATCTGTTAAAGCAGGTGAATGCTTAGATAAGCCAGAAGAGGCTAAAGTCAAAGCGGCTTACGGGCAAACTAAAGGACTTCTTTGGTATAGGTCAATTAAATAAGTGGACTATATCATGGCTACGGAGCATTTGCTCCGTAAATATCGTGAGAGAAAAGAAGCTCTTACGCAAACGTTAGCTGCTGGAAGTATTGAGAATTTTGAACAATACCAAAGGATAGTTGGCGAAATAGCAGGTTTGAGTTTCTGTGAACAGGAGATTCAAACTTTACATTCTAATATGGAGGATGCAAATGACTAATAAAGTCGAAACAAAAGACGTTCCAGATAGAGTTGACAATTTCGGAAGTAATGGTTTTGCTGCTAAAGCAGTAGATGAACCAACAATTACTCCTGAAAACATAGACTCTCATGCAGAATCGTTACCACGTCCTACGGGGTATCGAATTTTAATATTACCTTTCACACAATCCACTGTGACTAAAGGCGGTATACACTTAGCTAAAGCTACTGTTGACAAGGAAAGACTTGCAACTGTTGTTGGCTATGTTGTCGCTTTAGGACCAGATGCGTATAGTGACATGCACAAGTTCCCTGAAGGGGCTTGGTGTAAAGAAGGTGATTGGGTAATCTTTGGCAGATATGCTGGTGCTCGTTTTCAAATAGAAGGTGGCGATATGCGTCTTTTAAATGATGACGAAATCTTAGCCTGTATAGATAACCCAGAAGCAATTTTATCATAACAATCTTGAGGAGGACTCATGCAAAATAATGAAGCAGAAAAAATAGAACTAGAACTTCCAGAAGGGGAAGTCGATATACACGCAGCAGATGTTGATACTTCGATTAAAGACGAAATAATCATAGAAGACGCTGTTGTAGAAAAAACTCAACCAAAAGACGAGTTAGACGAGATAAGTGATTCAGTACAAAAACGTATTGACAAACTTACCTATAAGATGCGAGAAGCAGAAAGACAGAGAGATGAAGCTGTCAATTATGCTCAAAGTGTTAATCAAACAGCAACTAGCTTAAAAGAAAAATTAAAGAACTCTGACTCATCCCTTTTCAAAGAGTATGACAATAGGGTACAATCAGAAATAGAACGAGCTAAAACAATGTTAAGGGAAGCTCAGGATTCAGGAGACGGTGGAGCGGTTGCGGATGCAACTGAAAAACTTTCTAGGGTAAGTGCCGAAGCAGAAAACTTAAGAAGGTTATCTGCCCAGCAACAAGTCAGAGAAAGAAACCAACCTCAAGAAGTACCTGTACAACCTTATCAGCCTACACTGCAACCGCAGGCAAGTGGACCAGATCCAAAAGCGGAACAGTGGGCTAAAAAGAACACGTGGTTTGGAGATGATCAAGCGATGACTTTTGCAGCATTTGGAATACATAAAGAACTTGTTGAAGGTGGGATTGACCCAACTTCAGACCAGTATTATTCTGAAGTAGACAAAAGAATGCAAGATAACTTCCCACACAAATTTTCAGAAGAGCAGTCTGCCCCCGTGCAACAGGTTGCTGCCTCTAGCAGAGGTGCTAGTGGTAAAAGAACATCACGCAAAATAAGGTTATCACCAAGTCAGGTAGCAATAGCTAAAAGACTTAATGTGCCGCTAGAAGAATATGCAAAGCATATCGAAGGAGTATAAAATGACAGATGAAAATAAAACAGAAGTCAGAACTGATCGTAACTCACGATCTGCCGAGACACGAGACTCTCAAACTCGCAGAACGCCTTGGGCACCACCATCCATGTTGGATGCACCCGAACCACCTCCTGGATACCAGTTCAGGTGGATAAGAGAAGCTACTAGAGGACAAGATGATAAATCTAATATGTCTAAACGTATTAGAGAGGGATATGAACCTGTGAGAGCAGAAGATTTCCCTGAATTCGAAGCCCCGACTATTGATAGTGGTAGTAACTCTGGAGTCATTGGTGTTGGAGGATTGATCCTTGCTAAAGTCCCAGTTGAAACCGCAGAAGAACGTACAGCGTACTTCGCAAACCAAGCAAAATCTGCTATGGACGGTGTAGACCATAACTTTATGCGAGAAAGCGACGGTAGAATGCCTATAAAAGATAGCGATATCCAAAGGACTTCTAAAGTTGCTTTTGGTAGTAAACCTACCAATAAAGGAAATTAATAATAACATGTATATAGACAAAGGAGAAAATAATGGCTAATACAAATAAACCAGATGGTTTTACTCCCGCATACCATATGTACGGTGGTGTTATTCGTCCTGCTAAAATGAGAATCGCAAGTGAAACATCAGCATCAATCTTTTCAGGTGATGTTGTAACTTTATCTAGTGGTTATGTCATTCAAGGCACGGCGACG
>Ga0115001_10004574_pt1 | contig 10147 bp, 6 predicted proteins | sample ArcticOcean_MG_C_12_FD_89869 | JGI IMG/M metagenome (GOLD analysis project Ga0115001, IMG submission 89869) | Marine microbial communities from western Arctic Ocean - ArcticOcean_MG_CB8_130 | ecosystem: Environmental > Aquatic > Marine > Oceanic | place: Arctic Ocean: Canada Basin | collected... | reverse complement strand
TCATGCTATTGTGCTCATGCAAACTAATCACAGAGCTGATCAATGCAGACAATGGTGTTAAGGCTGCAAACAAAGCCAACACTATCGCAACCACACCCAACATCTGTTGAACCTTAATAGCTGACTTTGATTGGCGTACAATATCGATACCCACAGCCACTAAAATAATAAGCCCCGTCACTACCATTTGCCAAAAAGTTTCAAGCTGCGCTAAGGTTAGGCCATTGTTAATAAGCTTGATAAGTACCACACCCATAAATGTGCCAATAATAGTGCCTCGACCACCAAACAGTGACGTGCCGCCAATCACTACCGCGGCGATAGCATTTAGCTCCCACATTTGCCCATAGTCTGACTTGGCATAAGGTGCGCGCCCAAGAAATAACATTGCACCAAGGGCAGCGCCCATTGAACAAAGTACATAGGCGTATAATGTATATAGTCTTGTGTTAATACCTGCTTGGCGTGAGCCTTGCTCATTACTACCAATGGCGTAGATGTATCGTCCTAATCTCATGTTAGAAACAACTACAGCTAGCAAAATGAAAAATACTACAAAGATGATCATACTCATCTGAAACGTGCGGAAGAATCCCATCCAATTTGCATCAACAAACGCGCCAAATGTTTCCATTACGCCTGTTAGCTCACCAGATTGAAACTGTTCACGTATTCCTGAAAATGGGTTATATCTACCAAATAGGTCAAATGTACTAGGTAACTTTGGAGTGGCTTGAGCTCCTGTTGAAAGGTGTGCGCTGCCTCGCCATACCGAAAGCCCAGCCAACGTCACAATAAATGCAGGCATGCCTAAATAAGCAATTAATGTGCCATGTAGCGCTCCGATTAAACCACCTAAAACTAGCCCACATAAAATTGCCATCCATGCAGGTATGCCCCAATAGCTTGCTATATATCCTGTTACAGCCGCTACCATACCCATTACTGCGCCCACTGATAAATCTATACCTGCTGCCAGTATTACTAATGTCATACCCCCTGCCACTACACCAATTGCAGCAGAGTTATTCAAAATAGTCATTAAATTTGTAGGGTGAAAAAATGGCTTACCAGAAGTTACCATTTCAATCGCCACAGATAAAATCAATATTGCCAATAAAGCTCCAGACCACTCTTTACGAAAGAAAGAAACTAAGTGGGTGATGGCTTTGTCCTGTAATCTTAATGCGGTCATCTTTACTCCAATTATAATAGAGCCCAGCATTGCTGGGCTCTATGGTCATACAACATAAACAAAGTTGATTATAATTTACTTAATACCAACTAGGTCTTTGTATGCTTGAGCAGTACTTGGCGTTACTAAGAAAAAGCCTGTATCAATACGTGCTGACACTTCTTTTCCTTGTGAGGCTGCAACAGCAGTCTTAATGCCCTGGTAGCCCATTTGATACAACATTTGCGCTGTGTCAGCATGCACCCAACCCGCTTCCATTGCTTCAACAGCATCAGTTGCTCCGTCAAAACCAACGAGTAAGACATCACCAGCAGAAAGACCTAGGTTTTCCATTGCAGCTTTAGAACCCATAGTGCCGCCATCCCATGCGTTAGCTACCATCTTAACGTCATCACGTGCGTTAAGAATAGCTTCAACTCCTTCTTGAGCTTGGGCAGAGTTCCACTCTGTAGGCACTTCTAGAATTTCACTATTTGGACGAGCTGTTTTGAACGCTTCTGTAAATCCGTTACGTCGCTCTTGACCAGTACTTTGCGCTTGGTTACCAGTTACATAAATAATAGAGTCGCCATCATTGACTAAAGTAGCTGCATAAGCACCTTGAACCTTAGCAACAGCATAGTTATCAGTAGCTACAAAAGAAGTGACTTTAGCGCCGGTTACACCTGTATCAATGGCTACAACAGCCACGCCTGAATCCATTGCGTCTTGTACAGCAGGAGCAATACCTGATGAATCAACAGGAGCAATAGCAATAGCATTAACGCCTTGAGCCAACAAGTTTTCAAACACTTCTAGCTGACTAGACAAGTCACCTTGGAAGGTAGGTCCTACTGTAATAAGGTCAACACCAGCCTCAGCAGCAGCATCTGCAGCGCCTTGGTTAATCATCATCCAACCTGAGTTGGTGGCTGATTTAGTAATATAACCAATAGAGTCTGCATACACAGAACTAGACAATAACGCTCCAGCTGCGATTACTCCAATTAATTTGTTCATTTTCATCATCGATACTCCGATCTATTTTTATATTAGCCCTGTGACGCCAACCTACGAAACATAGAACTTGGTGACAGGTACTTACGGCATTTTTATGGCCTGGTCCTATCATTGCTCATTTTAATTATCCTTGTCAATAATTAAATCAATTTTATTTATTAATTGACAAAGACTAAATTCATTGGCATTCTTTAAACATAAAATCATTTATTAACCTTGTTGGAAGCACATATGACTCATCCCGTTTTAGAGATTAGCGGCCTTACCAAACATTATGGTGGGGTTCATGCCCTTAATGATGCCGACTTTATTTTAGCGCCTGGCGAACACGTGGCTATAGTAGGCGATAACGGTGCAGGCAAATCCACGTTTGTACGTAACCTTACTGGTGTTGAAAAGCGCACACGGGGCAGTGTAAAGTTTTACGGTGAAGAGGTAGACTTTGCATCACCTTTAGAAGCTCGTGATGCGGGTATCGAAACGGTATACCAAAACCTAGCACTGGCAGACGAGCTTGATGTGCCAGCCAACATCTTTTTAGGCCGAGAAAAAACAAAGTTTAACTTTGGCCCATTTAGCTGGATGGATAAAAAAGCTATGCTCACCGAATCCGAAGAGCTATTACAAAAAACAGGTGTTAAAATACCGGATCTTAGTCAGTCTTTAAGAGGCATGTCTGGCGGCCAACGTCAGTGTGTAGCCATCAGTCGTGCAGCGGGATGGGGAGATAAGCTTATTATTATGGATGAACCTACCGCAGCACTTGGTATTCAGGAATCTACACGCGTAGAAAATATAATCCGTGGCCTAAAAGAAAAAGGCACACCTTTAATTTTGATTAGCCATAATTTGCGCCAAGTATTCAACTTAGTTGATCGTATTATTGTCTTTCGCCAAGGCCGCATTGTGGGTGACAAGCTCACTTGTGAAACAGACGGCAATGAAATTGTATCCATGATTACTGGTGTTGATCAGGTGGTCCACAAAGACGCGAGTTACATATAATACTATGAACCTAGATAACCCTCTATTACGCAATGCCGGCACCAATCAAATTGGTATGCGCCAATATAATGAGCGGCGCATTCTTGCAATTATTCGCGAAGCTAGTGATATTACAAAAGCTGACATAGCCAAAGCCACCAATCTTACGCCCCAAACAGCCACGATTATTATCAATAGGCTAGAGGAACAAGAGCTCGTGATTGCAGGGGAAAAGCGCCGTGGTGGCAAGGGTCAACCCTCCACGCCATATAGCCTCAACCCTGACGGTGCTTTAAGTATAGGCATTAAAATTGGACGTAGTTCATTAGAAGTATTACTGATTGATTTTACTGGAGAGGTGCGTTCGCGGGTGTCCTTCCATTATATTTTTCCAGAACCTAAAGAGGTTTTTTACAATATTAAGCGCTGCTTGGATAATATACTTGGCAGCCTCACCGCGCATCAACGTACAAAGGTTATTGGCATTGGCGTAGCGGCTCCCTACTCATTGGATGGCTGGGCCAAAGAGCTTCCAGGACCAGCAACAGCACGCGAGTCTTGGGCAAAAACTAATATACGAGAAGAGATCGCAGCACTAACTAATATTCCAACCACACTCGCCAATGATGCAACTGCTGCATGCATTGCCGAATTAACCTTTGGCAACCCACACAAGTGGCGCAGCTTCCTCTACTTTTACGTTGGCACCTTTATGGGTGGTGGATTAGTATTAAATGGCCAAATATACGCAGGCCACAACACTAATGCTGGTGCAATGGGCTCGATCCCTTTAACTGCTAGTAAACAGCTGATAACAGACGCTTCACTGTATCACTTAGATCAACAATTAAGTCAACTAGAGCTTGCCACATCTTTTTTTGAAGAGACAAATGAAATTTGTCCTAAAGCGTGGCTGATTTATACACGCTGGGCAGACAAAGCCGCCTTATCTATTGCCTATGCAATCGCCTCTGGCTGTGCTTTTATTGACCCAGAAGGCGTGATTGTAGATGGGGGTATCCCTACAAAAGCTGCCTCTTACCTTGTGGATGCTATTCGTGATGCTTGCGATACTGACAACTGGGAAGGCTTGGCTAAGGTAGATATTATATGTGGTAATATTGGTTTTGATGCCCGGGCGTTAGGTGGAGCTCTAGTGCCTATTTACTCTACTTTTGCACCAGACAGTGACGCTTATTTAAAAGCCACTAGCTAATAGTCACACACACATAATAACCCTATAATGACGCTCGTTTGCATACTGCAGCTGTGAGGCTTATCTAGCTTTAGCCTGGATCACTGCAATAACCAATCTCTGCTCTTCTTTTAGCTAGTCTTAAAAAGGCGGGCAGTAGTGGATAAATAGCCGTTATGACTCAAACCTACTACCCTTTATTTTTGTCTTTAATGGCCAACAAATTTGTCATTACTGTATGCTTTTTTGTAGGCGTGCTATTTATTAAATTTTTGGTCATCAGCCTGATCAAACATAAATATGCAGACAATAAACGTTCCAAAATAAATGTCATCAATAACTTAGTCAGCGTAGTGTTGCTGATTGTAGTCTTCAATATTTGGTCTGCAGAAATGCAAAAGTTTGCGTTTTCTATCGCTGCATTTATAGTGGCCATAGTGCTTGCCACTAGAGAATTTATTCAATGCTTTATTGGCTTTATGTACATTATTTCAAGCCGGCCTTATCGCACAGGTGACTGGATACAAGTAGGTGATGCTTGTGGTGAGGTGCACTCAACAGATTGGATGAAACTCACACTTTTAGAGGTGAACATTGATGCCTATGAATACACTGGCATCACTTTGTATTTGCCCAATAGCAAGCTGATTACAGCTCCTATTAAAAATCTAAACTTTTTAAAACGCTATGCCATGCACCATTTCACTATTACCCGTGATGGCAGTGTGAACCCGTTTATATTTATTGATCGTTTATATGAAAAAGCACACGAGTATTGCGAAGACTTTAAAGACGTGGCCTTTCGTTATAATCAGCTCATTGAAAACAGGCTAGAGATTAATATTGCAGGGCCCCAGCCCCATATTCAAGTGGCTACTTCTGAACTTGGAGATACACAAGTATTGGTAACCATTTTTTGCCCAACAGAGCGCGCCATGGCGATAGAGCAAGCATTAACCGCTGACTTTATGTTTATGTGGTTTGAACAAAAAGCTCTGGGGGTAGATTTTGTGAATGTGCCTAGTGAGCGCTAGGTAATAGCGCTTTAAATAGACTAACCCCAATGTTAATATTGCACTGAAGAATATATTACGGATTAATTTATGGCACCATCAGCAGGCGAAGATCTTAAGCAAGCCATTGCCGCGCAAAACGCTGCCAAGCTCACTAAAAAAGAGCAGCAACTGCAAAAGGCCATGCAGCAGCAACAAGCAATAATAGACTTATTTACTAAAGGTGAGTTTGAAAAGGCGTTGGCTGGTGCCAAAAAAATGTTGCTTAAATTTCCGTTATCATCGTTATTACACAATATAGCAGGGGCTTCACATGCTGGCCTGTTACAGTTTGATGCGGCCATTTTAAGCTATAAAAAAGCCTTAAAAATAGAGCCCGATTCCCCACAAACTTATTACAACATGGCCGCTGCACAAAATGACAAGGGCAGCGTAAAGGCAGCACAAGACAGCTATAAAAAAGCCCTAACGCTTAAGCCAGACTTTGCAGATGCCACTAAAAACTTAGGCAGCCTTTTGCATGACTGCCAAGAATATACGCAAGCACAAGCCTGTTTTGACAAGCTCACAGACAAATATTCTGTAGCCAAGGCCCTAGAGTGTGCTTATAAGCTAGAGCAGTATGATGACGTTAATGCACGCATAGACACCATTGCTGTGCAAAATCCATCCAACATTAGGGTGGCAGCGTTTAGCGCCTTTGCATCACACCAGCTTAAGCAGCCAGATCGTTTTCCATTTTGTAAAAAACCAAACGAGCTAGTGGCCTTTGGTAACCTAAAAGACCACATGCCTGATGCTGATGCATATATTGCTGCATTATTAGATGAAATGAATAACAAAACCACCACTTGGGAGCCCAAAAACCATGCCACAAAATCGGGCTTTCATACCGCAGGCAACTTGTTTACCAAGCCTAGTGACTCTCTTAAAATATTAGAAGCTATTGTAGAAAAAGAATTAGCCTCATTTTATGAAAAATTTAAACACTTAGAGCACGGCCTTACGCAAAATTGGCCAAAAGAACATCACATCAAATCTTGGTATGTGCGCATGCTAAAAAATGGCCATCAAAGCGCGCACATTCATTCTGCTGGGTGTGTCAGTGGTGTGATTTATCTTAAAACAGTAGAAAACCCCGTCGATAATGAGGGCGCCATTGAGTTTGGCCTACACGGCTATGGCTACCCTATTATAGACGCCAACTACCCACACCAAACGTATCAGCCAAACCCTGGGGATATCATTCTCTTTCCGTCGTCTTTGTTTCACCAAACAGTGCCGGTGTTAAAAGATGTAGAACGCTGCGTGATTGCGTTTGATTTGCGTAAGTAAGTGCGTTTTTTATAGCTCTACAATAGGTCTAAGAATATATTCGCCACATAAGCGATACATCTAAACATTTATGGTTTACGATGTTTAATATTATTTCAAAATCTTGTAATAGGCGGCTATTTTTGGTTATATGCTTATCTGCCGTAACGCACTTTAACACTGCGCCAGCATACTAAGATTGACGTTACTATAAGTTAAGAAAAGAGCGATTAAGGATGACGTTATGGAAGACGAAAAGAACTTAAGCTTACGTGGGCTTACTCCAAATAATGATATTGAGAATGGTGATACATATTTTCAAGCTCTCAATTTTGCTTTTAATCATGACTCTATAAAAAATATTGCAATTACTGGGCATTATGGCTCTGGTAAAAGTAGTATTCTTAAAACCTACTTCAAAACCCACGACTCAATTAAAAAGTGTGAAGTCAGTCTGGCATCCTTCGAGTATGATTGTACTGAATCAAAAAAGTCAGAAGTGCCAAAAAAGCCAAAAAAGCCAGGAGAGACAGGAGAGACAGGAGAGACTAGCTCTGAAAGTCTACTAAGTAGCCTTGAAAAGAACATCCTACAACAAATCATCTACCAAGTTCCTGCAGATACCATCCCTCTTTCAAGGTTTCGTAGAATTGTAGAGCCAAATAAACGGGCCATACGAAGCTTTAGTGGCTTTAGCCTCTTATTTTTATTCACCGCACTGATTCTGCTTAATCAAGACATGTTTTGGGCTAGCTTGCCAATGAGTGAGTTTAATTCAATTTGGTGGTTTTTAGTGGCGTTTGCCTGCTTTTCAAGCTTTCTGTATCTCGCTAGCCTGATATATAGGCGCTTTCCTGATCTTAATATTAAAAAAATATCGATTGCCAATGGTGAAATTGAATCTGATAATAAAATTAATAATTCGGTACTAAACGCTTATTTTGAAGAAATTCTATATTACTTTCAAAAAAGTAAAGTGACCGTAGTCATTTTCGAAGATTTAGATCGCTTTGATAACTATGAAATTTTCTCAAAGCTCCGAGAGCTGAATAAGATCATTAATGGAAATGAAGAAATCATCAAACCAGTACAATTTGTTTATGCTGTAAAGGATAGTATTTTGTCTGGCGCAGAAAAATCAAAATTCTTCGACTTTATTGTTCCAGTCATTCCCATAGTTGATTTTTCAAACTCTAGAGATAAACTTCTTGAAAGGGGCGAAGAAACTAACTTCAAGGTTACCGAATCGCTGCTTATCGATATCTCTGTCTTCATTTCAGACTTGAGACTGATTCATAACATTTTCAATGAATTTGACGTTTATGCAAAGATTCTAGGGACGAGCGAAAAGAACAATAAGTATGATAAATTATTTTGCTACATCGTCTATAAAAATATAAATCCAAAGGACTTTGCTGGCCTTTACGTAAATGAAGGTGCAATTTACGAAGTAATTAATAATCTAGGAGAGCTTAGAAAGCAAAAAGCGCAAGAGTATCAGACTAAGCTTGATGAACTGACTGAAAGCCGCAAAAAAGCTGAAACAGCAGTAGTAAATGATACCCCCAGGCTAATTAATTTAATAATAGGGGGAATCCTTAGGTCAGTACCAGAAAATCAACAGTTCATCGGATTTAGAGTTGGCACGGTTGTAATAGGCCTTCCTGCAATATATGAGCCAGAGAATTTCGAACGACTGCTTCAATTACAAGAGATCCGCATTCTATCGAGCAATCATCAAAATTTCAAAATTGGGGACACTAATTCAATTGTGACTTCAGTGTTAGATGGTGACACATACGAAGAACAAATAGCCAAAATTAACACTAAGTCTAAGTTTGGTATAGCAAAGATAGATGATGAAGTCTTCCGTTTAAAGACCTCTATATCTGACATAAATGATTTGGGCTTATCGGCCTTAGTTACATCTGGTTATGTAGATGAGGTCTGCCGTGCTCATAGTGTTACGAGCTATAAATTGTTGACCTATTTTTTAACGAATGGACATATTGATCAAAACTACAATCAATACATATCAGTTTTTCATGCAGGTGCTATAAGCAATCACGACCGAGTTTATGTAAAGAACGTGCTGGGCGCTCAGCCTAATGAGTACAGCTATAAGCTAGAGAACCCTATAAATGTTATAAGAGATCTTTCAGAGGACCACTTTAAAAAGCCATTTTTGTTAAATTTTCAGTTGATAGATCAATTATTTAATCCAACACAACCTGCTTCGAAAAAATGTACCTACATTGTAAAGTTACTCGCCTCCGCTCCGAATCGCTTTGAAGATTTTCTCCTAGCTTTCCCTAAAAATAGCTCAAATTCCAACCACTTTTATAAATTTTTGTTAGAAAAGACTGATTTTTCAGACAGCATTTTTGACCTAAGCTATGTCTTACAACTGATGCCTATACTTATCTCCCACATAGGCACAAACATTCTGATTTCTAACTTGAATAAAGCAATGCTTTTCACAGATTTCCTAACGTCTGAGTTATCTCAGATTGACCTTGTGGATATACCAGTAAGCGATATTGGAAAACTCATTTCACAACTGGATATAAAAGTAACTGATCTGTCTGCCTTTAACAGTAATGACGATTTAGTTAATTTTTTGATAGACCACTCACATTTCGAAATATCATTCAGCAATATTAAGTTTCTTTTATCAAGATACCAGTCAAACGAGCCCAGCTTTTCACTTTCTACAGCTCAAAATATATTTCCAGATGCTGTTAAAAGTTACCTTGTGTCAAACCCAAACGATTACATCAAAAATGTCCTTCTCCACGCTGATGCAAAGAATTCTCAGAATATCAATGCCCTTGTAGAGCTGGTAAAAATAAACAGCGTAGACCCTCAAAATATAACGCAGTTACTCAAAAATAACCCTAGCCATCAAATTAACTATGATGACATTCCTGATACCCTTAGATCACTTATTGTCTCAGAAGGCCTATGTGAGTTTGACTGGGAACAGCTTTATGCTTTGTATGAATCATATGAGGAAGGTGAGGAAGGTGAGGAAGGTGAGGAAGGTGAGGATTTTATAACCATATTTAAAGATTGGCTAACCTGTCGTTCCAATATTTCAAGATTGTCAGTTGGGAAGCTGAGTGGAACTAATATATCAAAAGACAATCGAATAGCTCTTATTCTTAAACTGTACAACAATCTAGTTCCTTTGGTGAGTACTGAAAAATTCATTGGCATAATCACTAATTCAGGCATTATATTCAGTGATTTACCTGTTGGTTGGTCTAAAGAAATAGGCTACGAGCTAGTTAAAAACAAAACTTTGAGTTTTAGTAAATCCATTTTGACTGCTCTAGAAGAATATGATCACTTGTGCGCAAACTATTTGGCCCTTCATTTCAAACAATTTAAAGAATATAACGAAGTGCAGCAAGAGAAGCTCTCGCTGGAGACTATTTCTTTTTT
>Ga0115001_10004566_pt1 | contig 10158 bp, 9 predicted proteins | sample ArcticOcean_MG_C_12_FD_89869 | JGI IMG/M metagenome (GOLD analysis project Ga0115001, IMG submission 89869) | Marine microbial communities from western Arctic Ocean - ArcticOcean_MG_CB8_130 | ecosystem: Environmental > Aquatic > Marine > Oceanic | place: Arctic Ocean: Canada Basin | collected... | reverse complement strand
TAAGCCCAAATGTAAGCTTTGTAAGCCCAAATGTAAGCTTTGTAAGCCCAAATGTAAGCCCAAATGTAAGCTTTGTAAGCCCAAATGTAAGCCCAAATAATAAAAATATAAATAAAATATATATTTGTTCAAAATGTAATAAAACATTCAAACATCGCCAATCAAAATATCGTCATGAAAAAAGAAATATGTGTACTCACGCCACATTATCGAATACTAAGAATGAAGAAGAGTTACTACAAGAATTAGAAAACATTAAAAAAGAAAAGGAACAACAATCGAAACTAATTACTCAAATGCAAAAAGCACATATGAAAGAAATTGGTGGTTTATTAGAAAAAGTCGGTGATACTATTAATAATAATACGTATATTAAGGAGCAAAATATTATAATTAATAATTATGGTCAAGAAAATATCGAATATCTTACCGAATCATATTTAAAAAAGTTATTACATATCCATCCCTCGGCGGCTATAAATTTATTAATTAAAAATATTCACTGTCATCCCAAACATCCTGAAAATCATAATATAAAAATAACCAATAAAAAACTACCCTATGCGAGTATTTATAAAGACGGTGACTGGATTGTAGAAGATAAAAAGAAAGTAATCAAAGATATAGTTAGTACAAGTTATAACATGATTGATGAAAATTATTCCGAAGCCCTAAATATTAATAAAAATAAAAAGGACACGTATAAAAAATTCCAAAAACAATATGAAAATGAGGATAAACATTTACATAAAGATTTACAAAAAACGGCTGAAATATTGATTATGAATAATAGTAATAAATAACATATTTATTTAAACAAGTAACATATATAGTATATAAATGACAGAAAATAAATTAAAAGCTATTTGTGTATTACATCAAAATAAGAATAGCGTAGAAGGAGTTATAAACTTTTCGCAAAATAATAAAACAAATAAAGTTAGAGTACAGTATACTATAACAGGGTTATCAGATGGAAAACACGGTTTTCACGTACACGAATATGGTAATCTAACAGATGGTTGTATGAGTGCGTGTGCCCACTTTAATCCTTATAACAATGTTCATGGGGGGCGTAAGTCTAAAAATAGACATGTTGGGGATTTGGGAAATATTATTTCTAAACATAATATCGCGAAAGGCTATTTTTATGATCATATGATTTCGTTAGACACAACTCATATGTGTTCAATTATAGGTCGTTCTATTATTATTCACGAAGATGAAGATGACTTAGGAAAGGGCGATAATAAAGAATCACTTAAAACAGGAAATGCGGGAAAGCGATTGGCCTGCGGAGTGATTGGTATGTGTTCATAAACATATATTTAATTATATTTAATTATATTTAATTATAATAACCACAAAATGGTTTAAAATAAATATTAGTATTAATTATACTACTAATTATATTATGAAATATATTATTGTTACAGGCGGATTAGGATTTATTGGTTCCAATACAGTCATTCAATTAATACAACACGGCTATACGCCTATTATTATTGATAATTTATATAATAGTTCTATCAAAATAATTGATACTATTTATGACATAACTGGTCACGACGTAATCTTTCATCAAGTCGACATAGCATCAGATGAGGTATTTAGATGTATGAACCAATATACTGCCTATAATATTGTTGGTATACTTCATTTTGCCGCTTTAAAATCGGTATCCCAATCCATACACAATCCCCTAATGTATTATAATAATAATATAAAAGGTTTACTTAACATGTTAGGTATTATGCAAACATATGCGATACCTAATTTTATATTTTCATCGTCAGCAACCGTCTATTCTTCTACCAATTCGTTACCCTTAAAGGAAGATCAAGTGGTAGGAAGTAAGTTAACATGTCCCTATGGGAAAACAAAATATTTTTGCGAAGAAATCTTACAGGATTTTTATACGCATAATTCTAATAAAAATATATTAATATTCCGTTATTTTAATCCGATAGGAAGTGATGCGACGTATCAATTAGGAGATAATCCTAAACAAACACCAGAAAATTTATTTCCAATTATAAAGGAAGTCATTGAAGGCAAGCGAAATGTACTACATATCTATGGCAAGGATTACACAACCAACGACGGAACACCTGAGCGCGATTACATTCATGTGGAAGATTTAGCCCGAGGCCATATATTAGGATTATCGTTTCTGGAACAACATAAACAAAAGGGTACAGTAAAAGGTGTATGCGAACATATTAATTTAGGTGAAGGAAAAGGTACCTCAGTTATGGACATTATTAAAGGCTTTAAAACGTTTTGTAATATCGATATACCATATGAGTACAACGACAAACGACAAGGAGATGTAGGATGTGTATACGCCAATTGCGATAAAGCAAAGCGTTTATTACAATGGGAAACGAAAAAAACATTACAAGATAGTATTACAAGTTATGTTTATTTTATAAAATACATTAAGAAAAATAGATAGGATAGATAGGATAGATAGGATAGATAGGATAGATAGGCTATGTTATATTAATTAACGTCCTGATGCTTTCATATATTCGGCTTTGCGAGGATTAGAAGATGGACTTGTGATAGTGTTTTTTTTATCGTTACTGTGTGTGGCTTTACGTTGTTTGTCTTTTTTTTGTATGGGTATAATTTTTGATAGTAATTCATATAAAGAACAGTTATTTTTTAACTCTGTATACATATAATATATAGTACGTTTTTATTTATATATAAAAAGATGATTATATACATGTATACAATAAACATGACTGTGTATTTACTTCGTCATGAAAAACGCTTTCCTATACCTACATATTTTACGAGTTTAACAAAAGAAGGGTTAGAAAATAGCACACTATTGAGTGAAGAAATTAAGCGTATTCAACCGGATATAATTTTATGTTCTCCTTTTTTACGCTGCTTACAAACAATTTATCCCTACGCAAAAAAATATAATAAAAAAATAAATGTTGAGTATGCGCTATATGAATTTTTAGAAGATCCCTTATTTACACAAAACAATTATAAACATGACTATTCCGAATTATATAAAGAGTATCCTGAATTAGAAGAAATTGTTAATAAAGAGTATCAACCCTATCAAACATTAAATCATATAACTTTTCCAGAACATACTTTTGAAACATTACATAAACGCCTTGTTCCGTTTATGGATTATATAGATGAAACCTATAAAGATACGAATAGTACAGTATTACTTGTTAGTCATGGCTCTATTGTAAGTTCAATTAAGCATTATATAGAAACGGGCACACCCGCAACAAAAGATTATACGTTTCGTATGGGTGAAATGATAGGAATTAAATTATAATGTGTCTATTTTATACTTTATACGTGTGTATTATTATATTTTTTTTATATAAAGAAATAAAACAATAAAACAATAGTAATAATGGACGACGCTAATAATCCGTATGATAATTTAAATGCAACGTCATTTATTAACGAATATAATATAAATGATAGATCTATTACATATGAACAACAGAGAGTAGCGCGTTCAACAAACGATTGTTTGATACACTGTAAACAAAAATGTAGTTGTTTTGTATCTTTTATTAAAGATCATTTTTATATATACATTATATTAGGATTAATGGTTGGTATATTATGTTCTAATATTTATAACTCATATGTATTTAGTTCTATTTTACATAGTGTAGATAAAAAAAGCAAATTAGATTTATTTTTTAATTCGTTACAAAATGATTATGATTTTATACTCGCTTTTTTACACACTAACAATGTAACGTTTCAAACCATTGTTCATACAATAAATAAAAGTGTGGGTTTATTTACGAATATGTCCCATAATGCGTATTTAGGATGTACATCTGATTTATTAATACCAACAATTGACCATGAAAAATGTTATCAAACCTAATGATACACACTATAATTCATCACCATGATGATAACGCCAATATTTATGAATAGCATGAAGTTGTTTTTGTTTAGTTATTTTAGTAGTGTTTATTTTCGAATAGGTATAATCTTCTTGGACACATAATAATCGTTTAACAGGTTGATGTTTATGTTTAATTTTTATGGTAGCTAATGCTTTTATTTTAGTGGTAAATGTTCTAATCATGATAACTTTAACTTTATATAATTAAACATTTTAATTATTATATAAAATTAAATAACAAGTTAATGTGTAAAAACATTACTTGTAGGATTACAATAGTCATTTAAAGCTATATATAATATTATACATTATATATAATGGATATTACTAATAATAGCGATAATAGCAATAATAGCGATAATAGCGATAATAGCGATAATAGCGATAATAGCAATAATTCTATACATGAAACTAAGGATGATAGTACAAATAATAAAGACATCCCAGTAGTGTCTACATTATTATTACATACGCATAAACAAGATGTGTTAATGGATTCATTAATAAAATATTACAATAAGAAAGAAAATATAGATAAATTATTGTATATCTTTAAAGAAACTTCACCGATATCCCTCCGAGTGATTGATTGGTTTGTAACCAATTATTCAAAAAAAAAACAAATAACTTATATGTTAAATAATGAGTTTTATAACAGCAAAATATTTACGGTTCATTTAGAATATAAGCAACAACTGAAAGGATATTCAAAAAAACATTTTGATCCTTTTTGTAGAAGAGATAGAATAAATTTTTATTATAATGAAAACGGTTCTATCATTACAACAGTAGGTCAATTAAATTTTTTTAGATGGGCAAATGAAAATAAGATTATCGAGTATATAAAAAACTCATTAAAGGAGATAGAAACTGATATGAATGATAGTTATCGAAATCAATATGGTAAAAATATACACACAAAACAGCCTCCTAATGATCCTAAATTAAAATCTGTAAAAATAAAAAAAACAAAAGTTAAACGAAAACCGCGACATGAATTGTCTAAATCGGCGTGTAAATCTTTAACTAAGTATAATACAAGAATAGAGCTATTATTTGATTAGTATTACTAAACACTCGCTACATTACATATATTTCATTAAATATTTAATGAAATGTATTTATGAAATGTATTTATGAAATGTATTTATGAAATGTATTTAAATATATATTATATTATATAACCTATACCTTATATATTTATGAATATTCCTATTAACAAAGATATAATAAATAGTATAGTATTAAATGATGCGAATAGCTATTTAGGAGTATATACATCACACCAATTAAATTATAATCCCGATTTTCATAAACAAGACAGTGATTCAAACTATATTTTTGATAATTTTAAATGGTTATACAAGCAAAATAACAATGATTTTATTTTTTTAAATAATTTGCTTGAAATTATGATACGTTCGTTACAATCAAATATTAAAAACACACATGCGCTAACAAATGCCATTACTACTAACGACGTACAACACGTTCATGTAGAAATTAATAATATTATAAGTATAGTAGATAGTTTAATCGTTATATTAGGTAATACCACCCATCATGAAATCATATTTAAATTATTATTTGAATTATTAAATCCACTAATGAATAATATATTATTAACTATATTTGATTATTTTTTAAACAATCATACACAGTGTGATGATATATTATCTAAAATGAGTATAATATTTGAATATTTAGGAACTATATATGTCGAAAATTACATATATATATTGCTCAACACCTATAAAAATTATTCATTAAATAATTTAAATTTAGACGAGACTGTATTAAACGAGTATAAATACTTAACAATTATAATGTATATATTATCATATTCTATAAATAATCGCGATATTAATTATAATGAAGTCTATCAATCGATTCATAATATATCATTTAATAATGAATATTTAAAAATAAATATGTATTCTACATTCCAATCAACATCACCGCAAACAGCTACACCACAAACAACTATACCGCAAACAGCTACACCACAAACAACTATACCGCAAACAGCTATACCACAAACAACTACACCGCAAACAGCTACACCACAAACAGCTACAAATAGAATTAAAAATCTTTTAAGTAAATCACATAACTATATAATGTACAGATATACGCTATATCTATATAAATTTATACTCATGCCATTACATTATAAATGTATTCAAATGAAAGAAGATATATTAATACTTACTAATTCTATTAGTGATGTAAATAACAGGTATTTATATAATGCTACTTATAATGAGTTATTTTTAGGACATTTAGAAAGGAAAAAAAAAAAATTAAATACAACGTATAATCATGTATACACGCTAATTTATAATAATTATTTACATGAGCATATGATTACCATATATAATAATATATATTATGATTGCTTATATAATAATATTGACATTGAATTATATATTATTGAATGTAGCATTCAATTTATAACTATTTTTTACAATAACCAACTAACACTAAACAATATAAAAAATATAGAATATATACTATTAGGTTTTTTTTCAATATTAAATGACAATACCATAGGAGTTAATATTTATCATAAATGTTTAATTGTGAATATTTTAACCTTAAACAAGAAAATCATTATAGACTATTTTTTAAAGGTAAAACCTGTATATATGACATTATTTTTAACATCGATCATAAATATATATAAAACGATTGAAATGAATAAAACCTATGATAAGGAAGATAAGTTTGTATTACGTTATAATATTCACAGAATTATAAATCAATTGTTGCAGCATGAAAATAGTAATATAGTCGCCGATATCTTTGTAGACGCACATATACACGAAATGTTATTTTTATCGTTCCAGGATTTAAATTATTTTTTTGAATATATACTCCACTACATTAAATATAGATCAACCATTTTAAATAATAATGCAATTGTTTATACTAAAACATATTCCTTGTATTTTAAAGAAATAATATTATTAATAGAAAGCTGTGTTGTATATGATAAATCACTACTAAATAAACAAAATATAAATAATATATTAGTAAATACGCTTAATACATATGTTAATAGATTATTAAATCAAACCGTACAATACATTTATTTTAATTTTAATAATATAAATATTTATTTTAGTTGGAAAATTGATTTATTTGAAAAAATAAATACTATTTATGGAGAATATAAACATGATACCGAGTTTTGTAGATATTTCTTATCTGAAAATAGTAATTATAATAGTAATAAATTAAAACAAATAGATTTATTTATTGATACGATTAATAAAACAGATACATCTAATGATGTCCAAAACCAACCTTCAAACATCGATATATTAGTTGAAAATATAGCACAATTAGAAAAAACAAATGATAGTCAAGAGGATATACCTGATAAGTTTATAGACCCTATTCTAATGACATGTATTAAAGAACCTATATTATTACCCGATTCAAATATGATTGTCGATAAAAATATGATATATAATCATTTATTATTAAATAATAGCGATCCTTTTTGTAATACTTATTTAGATAAAAAAAAACTTATAGAATATAATAATATAGCTGAAAATGTAGACACAATACAAAAATTTAAAGAAGAATATAATGAATATAGAGCATCTATTAATTAAATAAATAGCTATTGTTTTCCAACCAAGTGTTTGACATAAGCACCCGATTGGGGTGCCACCTCCGTACACTCTAATAGAAAACTATAATCTGTATTATTTAAATCAAATAAGGCGTCATTTTTATCATATAAGGTAACCGTAAGCGTTGTTAATGTTTTACCGCTAGGAAATTGTTTAATACTTATAGCTCCCGTATTTACGAAATAATCATTACCTACCTCTGTTCTGAATTGAGTAAACGAATTCAAGACTGACGAGGGGGCATGTGATGTACTATCAATATTTATAATATTACTACCTCCTAATTTTAAGTTCATTAACATATAATTATCGTTATTAAGTTCATATGGTTTATCGCTTATGACGGGTAAGATAATTATATCGCTAAATACATTAACTGTACTATTTAACGTTACATTCTGAGGTTCAATTAAATTATTAAACTTAGGAAATTGATGTAATTTATTTTTAAGATAAATTTCTATTGTATATGTTATGTTATCAGCAGCATCTCCCGGAGCACCAGCAGGGGGCGGAGTACCGACAATATCTGTAGATGTCGACGTTGAGCGGTGGGTAATAATATTTGAACAAAATCCGGGTTCCAATTTTAATATAGCATGTTTACAATTATTATTATCTAGTAGATTATTTAAAACAAATCCTATAAACATATCCTCTTTAGCTAATATTATTAAATTATATATTTTTTGAAATAACGTTTCCGATTTTTTTATGTTAAATTGTAAAATATTATAATTTTTTTTTGAACTATCTTGTATAGTATCATCCTGAAAATAATTAACAGACACATTATTTGATATATGTGTGGAGTAATTGTTTGGATAGAACCCAAGATATTGTCCGATAGAAAAATTAGCAAATTTTTTGTATTTTTTAATAGTGTTAAATAAACTGTTACCATTTAAATCAGAAGATTGTTCTATTTTTGTAAATCCCCCGTCACCGGTGTTGGTAAATAACCTATTAGTTTTCTCCGCGCCTTCGGGTGGTCTTCCTTGTTTATAGTTATCACCAGTAAAGCGACTCGATATCGTTGTACCAAAATTAAATAGTATATTATACATATGGGAGTGCTCGGTTAATAGATATGCGTACGTTTGATAAAAATAATATTTATTATTTTTATAATTAAAATAAACAGCAACGTTTTTAAATTCCTCATATAAATTAAATAACTCTTTGATTTGTAGGTCTAAATTTGTTTCGGGATCGTTTTTATTTTGATAATAATTACCTTTCGGAATAATAATATTTTGTATATTATCGGTTGCTCGTTTAACATCTTGAACCTGAATATTCATTCGTAGTAGATTATTATTCATATTAATATTATATGAATTATTTTTAATATGAACGGAGGTCAGTTTCAATTCTACGACATTTGATAAGCCGTCACCATTTAATGTAAAGGTAGAATTGTTAGAAAAAGTGGTATGATAATTATCTCTGTACCTGGAATCAATAATAAGTGTTGTTTTTGTTAAGGGTAGAAAAGCAGGGATCACGGCTTCATTACGGGCGACCGTTGCTGTTGTGGTGGGGACGGTTGTTGTGGGCACGGTTGTTGTGGGACCGGCATTTGATACAGTTGATGCGGGGGATACTGTACTAGAGGCTTTAAATTTGTTTTGATCACCAGTTAAAATAACTTTTAAGTTCGCCCAACTTTGAGAAGAGACTTTCAACGCATCAATGAGATCTTCCTTCTTTGGCATCGCATTTATTCTTTTATTTTTCAACGCGACTTGTCTGGACTTGCGGGATAATAAAAACAGCGAGGGAGATTTATCTCCATGTATATTATTGGTTATTTTCTCCATTAGGCTACTTATATGAGGAGGATATGTGTTCAAATATATAGGCGTTCCGACGAGATAATTTTTAAAGTCACTAAGTATAGGATCTTTGTGTCCATCTATATACGCATATATAGCATACAATTGGTTTTCTATCGTACTAGGACTATTTCCGTATTCATCTGGTTTAGTGTGGTGGAGGTTGCGCATCTCTTGTCCATTGGCCGCAAACAGTGATACATGAGTTTCGTATGTTACATTATCAATCCTTGAGCCTTTTATAAGATTTAGAGTTTTAAGATTAGCACTAGTTATAACATCACTTATATCCCATTGCTTAAACATATATAAAATTTCTAATTCGGCTATTATTTTTCTAATAAAAAAAAGTTGTACAGCTATCTCATTGTCGTTACCTCCAGTTAAAGTTTGTGGAGGAATAATAGAGTTTTCTAAATTATATTGTGTTAATATACGGTATTTTTTTGTTTTGTCGTATTGGGTGTTGGTTAAAAGATCTATTAAGTCTTGTGTTGTTAGAATGTCTTGTTTTTGGGTTATGGTAGGAACTGTAGTTTGTTCAGTATCGTTGCTAACAGAGAAATTACCGGTATCACCGGTATCACCGGTATCACCGGTATCACCTGTAGACGTCGGGTCGAGGTGCTCTGTGACCTGTGTGTTAAACATTTCATATATTTTTCTAGATATCATGTAATATAATTATAATATATGTATATATAAATTATTTATATATAACAATATTTATTAAATAGTATGTTTTTATTTTTATTTATAT
>Ga0115001_10004561_pt1 | contig 10166 bp, 6 predicted proteins | sample ArcticOcean_MG_C_12_FD_89869 | JGI IMG/M metagenome (GOLD analysis project Ga0115001, IMG submission 89869) | Marine microbial communities from western Arctic Ocean - ArcticOcean_MG_CB8_130 | ecosystem: Environmental > Aquatic > Marine > Oceanic | place: Arctic Ocean: Canada Basin | collected... | reverse complement strand
GCATGTTCTTCTTATTAATTTAATATATATATCGCATAAAACATGTATTAAATACCGGAGTACGTCAGTAGTATAGATAGTATAGAGCGTTTTTTTTTAATGAAGATGAGCGTTTTTTTTATGAGCTGATGTGCTTTGAGCGTTTTTTTGGGCATCATCAAAAGCAGTCAAAGCAGTCAACAGGCAAAGCACAGAGGCAGATAATAATAATAATAATAATAATAATAATCGAGAAGAAGAAGAAGAAGAAAGAAAAAAAAACGTATGATGATGAAAGTGATATCCAAGAAGAACGAGAACGAGAACGAAATCAATCGATGATATTAATTTAATCAGCGTCGCTAGTTCAGTCGTAAATATATTATATATCATTCTCTCTCATTTATTAACAACGACTAAATAAATCAAAATTTATTGTCCACCCATGTGCATGCCAAAGATCTCACCCGCCGAAATGATGTGCGCGAGAGAACCAAACGCCAACACATCGACCGCAGTGAAGCCAGCCGGATCTCTGCTGCTTACCGCCGGCTTGGCAGCTTCAGTCATAGCGTACGAAGACGAACCGCCGTAGTTCTTCTTTACGGATGGGGCCAAACCAAATCTACCAGCAAACAATAAAGCGCAGGTGTTGAAGACGACGACGTTGTTGATATCGGAGCCTAACGACCAGTCCGCACGAGTGACGACGTTTCTTTTTGATGATGAGATCGTTCTCTTCTGTTTTTTATTTTTAATGGTGTCGAGAGCGAATTTATTTTAGTAATTAATTTGTGGCAGCAATCTCGCAAGCTCAATCTCGCAGTCTCTCCTTCTTTTTTCCCCATCATGGAGCAAAGGCGATGGAGAGTAGAGAGAAAGAAGCGTTGAACTTCTCGATACCACACACGCACAATTCGATTCTCTCTTTCCTCTCTCTGTCTCTCTATTTCATCGATATCCTAATAAATAAAACCAACATACAAACATATATACACCGTGATATTATTATATATTTTTTTTTATTTTTTTAACCTCTTCGTTCGTATCATCTTCTTCTTCTTCCTCTCCAAGATCGCCCACAAAAAAAAAAAGGACTGTAATACTAATAACTAAAAAACGACGAATATTATACAAACCTTCGTATTAAATTGCGCCTTCGAGGCTGCAAATTGCGTCGTAGTCGTGTTCACTGCAAACATTTTATAAAAGTGTGTGTGTGTGTGTGTGTGTGTATTTATGCCGTTTATATTTTATCTAACCGCAAGCGAGAGGAATTTCATTTTATTTTTTATTTTTTTGATTTTTTTTCGGCGGAAAGATTTTGTTTTTCATGCATCAGGCTGGCAGTCATGTCCTTTCTGCTTTTGCCCTATTTAAAAAAACGAGTATTACAAATATTATTTATATATATATATTTACACAATTAATTATTAAGTTTTATTTCTACGACGGTGTTATCAAAATCTCGAGCAGACTCTCGACTGGGTTACGACAAATCGGACATCGATTTGATTGATGTCTCAGCGCTCGCGCGCACTCTGAACACATGCACATATGTCTGCACGGCAAAACCGTCGTATCTTTCGGTTCCGATAGGCATACGACGCACATTATTTCATCCTCGTCAACGTCTCTTTGTTGCTGCGATTGTTGTTGCTCGAGTATTTGAGATTCTGAATCATTTTTTTCGTTTGAGACGCTGTTGTTATTTTCAATGCCATAAATCTCTTGCAACTCGTACGAACTCCCGTTGACGTTGATGATTTGTTTGACAACTTGTACTTTACTAGACGACGACGATGACGATGAATCAGATAATGGTGAGGTTGAAAAATTATTATTTAAAGACAAGCAATACGTCGTTTGAGCTTGAATGCTCGAATCGATCTCAATATCCGACGTAGCCTCTTTCTCGTGATCAAAATAGTGTTTTTTTTCTTGTTCTTCGTCGAGGAGCGAATCGACAAACAAAACTCGATTCGCCACATCTTGCGTTTCTGTCAAATCGCCAATACATTCTAACCGAATAATAACCGCATATGATTCACTAGATCCAGAAGAGCCCATTGAATGAGGCGAATTTTGAATGTGAAAGTTTTTAGGATCTCTCGTTCCCAACGATACCGAAACATTTTCAGAAAACCCGGCTATGCACGGTTTCCTAAAACAAACGCTCTCAAACTTCTTCTTCTTAGGTCCCACAAGAAAACCGTGCACGCGCATTTCTTCGTCGCGTCATACGTGAATTCAATGGAATAATAACAGTTTGATTGCGATACATTTTTCAAAAAATAAACAGAGTTCTTTTTCACGTTGACGTGGTTTCGAATCGTGCTCGTTTTCTTCGTAATGACGTTATTAGAATCCGTCGTCGTCGTCGTCGTCGTCGTCGTCGTTCGTGCTATTGGTGAGACATCGCTCCTCCCTCTGTTCATGATGTAATGTCTTCTAGAGCGCTCTTGCGCACCCGCCCGTGCTGCCTGCGAACGAAGATCTGTTCTCGCATCATCTTCGAACGACGACGAAGTGCCGTTGTTTTGTTGTTGACGAGCGAGACGACTGTTTGAAGCACCCATTGTTATGTTCTAATTCTTTAGTAGTAGTATTCGTATTGAGATCGCACGAATGAAATCGAGTGAATGAATGAATCGTGGAAAAACGCAAACTATGCACTACTTAATATAGAGCTTTCCGAGCGCGCGCGCTATGATTATTTAGAGGAGAGATGTGAGAAGAGACATAATTACTGAATGTGACTGAATGATGACAGATGACAGGATGAGGGCCCCACAATTTTAGAAATTAAATATTCTCTCGTTTGCATCACCGCTCGTATTTTCGCCCTCGTATCGAATACCTTTCTCATCAAGCTTCTTCTTCTGTTTGTGTGTGTGTGTGTGTGTGTGTGTGCATATCCGTAAAACAGCGCACGAGAGAAAGAGAAGACGATCGATCGAAGATGATTGTATCGATGTAAAATAGCAGCGGTGTGTAATGATCAAGCACGTCGCAGGCACACTGCGTAGTACATTCATCGTGGCATTTATTGCTTTCGCACAGATACAATGTGAAGGTAAGTATATTAATTAAGTTCTCATTTTGTTTTGATGTTTTCGCGTGGTGCTGTCTCGTGGGACCTCTCCCCTCTCATCTCAGCGACAGTAATGTAGTAATGTGCGGAGGATTTTTTATCCCGTGCTGACGACCGGAAAAACAGCAGTTGTGTTTGTTATATCGTTATCCTATTATTCTGCAGTTCAAATCAAATTCAGCAGCGGTACTTCTAAATCCCAACGATAGATGAAGCCACCGTCGCATCCGGCCAAGACTATTTTACCATCTCGAGATACTTCCGCTTGTCGAACGACTGTTCCATTCGGTAAACCTTTCAAATCGGTACTTTCCTTCAATTTCCTCCCAACTATAATGGCGTCTTTTTTCCACTTTTTCGCAATCGTGTCGCGAGTTTTCATCTTTTCTTTATCTAAAGTGTCTCCGCCCGCCGGTTCATCAATTTTCTTGACGCCCAGCTTATCTCTATCTTTTTCTATTTTTCCATCTTCTTCTTCTATTTCTTCTACAGAAGCATCATCATCATCATCTGCATCCGAGGAGGAGGAAGAAGAATCGTCGTCGGCATCGTCATCGTTGTTAAATTTCCAAAGTCGAACGACGCCTCTCGTATTGCCACAACACAAAACCGAACATTCTTTAGCCAAAGAAAATCGAACCCACCAATTCTCCGCGTCAACCAAGTTAAAGCTTTTCAATTTCCTAAACGATTTCTTAAACTTTCCGTCGTGATCGGGCAAGAAGAAATCTGGTGTCCACGCCAATATCTTATTTTCTACCGACTTTGAAAATATAACGTCACCAAAATATCGCACGCAATCTACAAAATGGTTATGCGCGTGAAACGTAGAAAACTCTGGCGCTCTAATCTGCGCCGTGGGAAATTCAACAATTTCATCTTCCCAATATTCTGAATTTTCAATAGATTTACTCACATTCGCTCCTCTTGTTGACCAAACCTTAACCGCGTTATCCATTCCTCCACTCGCAATTACGACGACGTCTTTTCTACCTGACTCTGGACAAATGTGCAACTCGGGATGAAAATCGACAGATAAAACATCATTCCTATGACCTCTCGCCCCTGCGAAAATCGCCACACACACTCCATTGCTCACGTTCCACAACCTTACGCTTAAATCTTTACTTGCACTCGCGATTATATTCAGCAATTTCGGATGCGCTCTCAAGTCGTTAATCTCTCCGCCATGACCAACGAGCGCTCCGCAAAAATCCTTCTTCTTACAATTCAAAACTCTGACCACCCCTTTTGCTCCAGCGCATGCAATGTACGGTATCAAAGCGTTCTTTTTCGAGCACCAGCAACACGTGTAATACGTCTCGTTCTCGTCCCCGTCTTCATAACATTGTAAAAGTGTCGTTCTTTCGTTCTTCTCCCCAGTAAGTTCGTTTCTGAAATCATCAATCTTGTACAACATCAATCGATTTGCTGCACAAGCGGCGAAGACGTTTGACCATTCTTGGTGTAAATTATTGAACAAAACGGAGTAAACAGATGTATCAGTGCGTTTGCGTGTAGATCCTATTTCATCTGATGCGCAATCAACGTGGCCGGTCATGATGTAATCCATATTATTATTTTGGTTGTTGTTTTTATTTTTGTTCGTTTTGTTTTGATATGCGCTGATTTGCTGATGTGTGATGTGTACTACCTAGTACATAAAATATGGAGAAAGTCACCTACCTAAGTGATGCGAAGAAAATGATGTTTTTAACTAACATATTAACTACGGTACAATGTAACAACTGTAAACCATTTGTTGGACAGACAGACAAACAGAGAGAGAGAGAGAGAGAAAGGAAAAATGATTGCGAAAAAAATAATGTATAATATAACAACACTTAAAATAAAATTAAGCGCTCAAAAAACCTTTCGCTTCTAAGATTTTGACCATCTGCTGCGCCATCTCTCTCGGCGGCGCCAACACGCCGTCTTCCCCGGCAACTTTCATTTCAATTTCAGCGTTTTCTGGTTCTTCGTACGGATCGTCGATACCGGTGAAGCCTTTGATTTTACCAGCTCTGGCGGCTTTGTACAAACCTTTCGGATCACGCTGTTCGCAAACTGACAAAGGTATTTTCATGTAACACTCGAGAAACTTATCGTTACCAACGCGCTCTCTCACTCGTTGCCTATCTTTCTTATACGGCGAAATAAACGATACTAACGTAATCATCCCGGCGTCGGCAAACAATTTCGCAACTTCGCCAATGCGTCTAATATTCTCCTCGCGATCTGCGGCTGAAAAACCTACGTTAGAGTTCAACCCGTGACGAATATTATCGCCATCGAGCGTAACAACCTTATTCCCTCTTTTAAATAACTCATGTTCGAGCGTATACGCGACGGTTGATTTCCCGGACCCGGATAAACCCGTGAACCATAACACGCAACCTTTTTGTCCCATGGTCTTCTCTCTCGTCGCTTGATCTACAGAGCCTTCGTGCCATTTGATGTTTGTCGAGTCACCAACGACGTACGCGTCGACTTTTACCGATCTCGATTGTTGAAAGATCATCGCAGAAGCAGAAGCAGAAGATGATGATAAATTATGTTGAAGCTTCATCGCCCTGGTGGCCACATCTGTTGTTGTTTTATTCGTAAAGTAAGAATCAATCAATCAATATAAGCATGAAGGTGAGTAAATAAATATATAATGAAGAAGAAGAAGTGAACACACACGCACACACACACACACACACACACACACACACACACACTGAACAGAGAGACTCGATTGACTAAAATATAAATAATATATAATAGTCGTGCATTTCAAACTTTTTATTATACTATAATTATTATTCATACATCACATGCGAGAGCACGTCGCTCGCACAAGAGCACCAACAACAAACAATAATATAATCCGATTTATGATGATGATGATGATGATCATGATGATCATGATCGATTAAAATAAAATTTAACAACACGAAACAAAAAAGAGAGCGTGTGCGTACGCGTTCGTTTATAAAAAAAAGGGAAGAAAATAAGAACAGAGAGAGTGTCTGTGTGCGAACCTTTCAATGTTTTTCTGAGCGCCATATTTTGATCGTTATTGTGTGCGTAAAAGGTAATCCTCTCAACAAGATTTTGTGTGAGGATTGTTTTTGCCGCGCTCTCTTCTTTCGTTTCGTCCCTACGAAATCTTAGACGTTAAAACATAAAAAGTCCTCGCATCATCAGCAGCAGTCAGCAAGTCCCCGCCAAAAAAACAATTTTAGCAGGCGAAAATCTACAAAAGCACGCTTGACGAGTACTGCTATGACACAAACAACGTCACGAATAAAGATTGACAGTTAAAAATGACAGGTTTTTCAATAGCAACAGGAGCGAATGACCATATCAAGTTTAGAAGAGCTTTGGTGAACATATTACTCAATGAGCCGAAGGAAATAGCGAACGCACTGTTTACATTTGCATTGATGAAGATCACTGCAAAGTTAGATAAAGACGATGATGGAGCTGAGGCGTCATCAGAGCTATTATTATTGAAACAAAAAGCGAGAGAGAAATTGATTTGCTTAGAGACATTTAGGGACGTTTGTGATGATGATGATGATGATGATGTGATGATTGAGATGTTCTTGGAGTTTTTACGTAAAGAAGCAGTTATGGTTCTGATTAATGAGAAAAAGAAAAATGGAGAAGAAGAAGAGGAAACAATAAACATCATAACAGAGCTACTGACGGAACGTTTTTTTAGTGAAGAAGTAATAGAAGAAGAAAAAAGTAGCAGTAGATTAGAAAAGGCGAAAGCTCGATTTGTGAAAATAGTCTCCGGAAAAGTAAAGCCGTGGTTGAAAACCGAAACGAAAATTAACGAAGCAGGAAAAACTTGTACAATACATACAGCGCGGTTGTTGGATTACGACTGGACGGCGTACACGACGCGCTCGTGTTCAAATGACGCGGCGGACGTAAACAAAAACACAACTACTTCGAAAACAGTCATCGAGCTTTCGCTTCGCGTTTCGAGCAATAATAATAGTGAAACTGCTGGTGACAAAGAAACTAATAAATTTCATGAAATCACTTTAGATTTAGAGTCCATGAAAATGGTCGTATATGCGCTCAACGAAGCTAGACACGCAATTGGAGAAGCTACCGTTATTAAATAAACTTTCTTATAGAAATACAAGTTTGATTAACCTATTATCGATCTTAGAGCTCTGCTTTCTTCAAGCAATACAAAAGAATTAAAATAAAACAAATCTTTCTCTCATCAATCTTTAATGTTTTTTTCTCCATCGATTTCTTCGTTCAAATGCGGACTGCAGCACCGAACGTAATCTATACATAGATACGACACTAACGATGCAAGAGATACCAAACTAAACCGTATTAACGCCAAAGAACCTAAACACACGATTAACTGCGACGTTGCCAAGACGCCGAGAATTGGTATGAGCGGGACCAAAGGCGTTTTGAATTGCTTTTCCGTAGGCGCATTCAGGAACTTCCCCAAAGCATAAAAGGAGTACGTGCACAACACCAGGGCGATACCAGAGGTGATTTTAATCCAGAGCGCTAGGCCATAATGCAGCGAATAGCTCAAAATGAAGCAAGACATTAGCAAATAAACAGCGCGCATCAACACCGGAACGCGAGTATCAAAATCGTCAAATGATACTTCTTTTGGCGTGTATCTTCTTACAAGTAAGGCCAAGTTGACACCGCAGAATATTGCTAAAGTTCCTATCGATACCATTTGTGCTAATATATTGATATCGAACAAGAAAGTCAAAAATCCAGTCAACGCCCAGGTTAAAAGAGAAGCATAAACTGGAGTTCCTAGTGTTGGGTGAAGTTCTGCAATAATCCCTGGTAATAGCCCGTCTCTCGCCATAGCCAGGTATACTCGAGGTTGACTCAATAAACATGCCAAGCACGATGTAACGATACAAAGCACGGCACCGGAGCTGACTGCTACTGCTGCCCAATCATGGCCAGTTGTATAGAACACTGTCGAAAAAGGCGCGTCTATGTTGATTTCATCGTACGGGACCATGCCAGTGATAACGGCTGCCATTGAACAATATAAGAAGCCACTGATTGCGAGCGAGCCTAAAATTCCAATCGGAAGATTTCTGCAAGGCTCTATAGTCTCCTCTGCCATGGTCGCCACGGTGTCGAATCCTATAAACGCAAAAAATACCACAGACGCGGCTGACATCACGCCTTTCCAACCAAATTCGGGAGGTACAAAAGGAGTGTAATTTTCGATTTTAACTTCAGTTGACCCGACGGCTAAAACGAAAAAAATTGCAGATAAACACACAGACAGCGCGATGTATTGAAATTTTTTTGTTTGCTCGACGCCACCGATGATCAAAATCGAAACCAAAGTGACTAAGAGTAACGCTAAAAAGTCGAGTTCGATTACGCCTTCGATAACTCGAATCCTCAAATCGGGCGGCTTCAATCCAACCAAAGTTGCGAAGTAACTCGTAAACCCTCTTGCAACTGCTGCACCACCAACTGTAAGCTCAATGACTAAATTCCACCCAGTAATGTACGCAAACAACTCTCCGAACGTTATCGATATGAAGTTATAAGCGCTCCCCGAGGTCGGTATACAAGTCGCAAACTCGCTATATGACAAGGCTGTGATTAAGCTCGCAAGCAAAGCGATCAAATACGAGAGAACGACCGCTGGACCGGCATAATTTCGAGCAGCCATACCAGTTAACACGAACACACCGGCACCGACTATTCCTCCCAAACCGAGTAATACTAAATCGAGCCCTGTGAACACCTTTCTTAAATTCGATGCTTTTGCGAGCAGATGTTTCTCCGATTTCAATTTAGTCGCTCTTAGCACGAACTGGTCCATGAACGAGACTTGTACTTTCTTTTTCCCTAAGATCGTTCGTTCGTTCGCATATGCCCTCGTTGCTATCTCTCTCTTTATGTTATTAGTATTATTACTCTTTTTTGACATTGTTGAAATTTCTATAGAACGTTATTTTGTTTGTTTTTGTTTACGCGCGCGCGCGCGAGGCGTATACAAATCGTTCTTTGAAATTGTTTCAGCGATGAGTCTAAACTGTCGGTCGCAGTATAGTAGTTATGTGTTGTTGGGGAAGTTCTTACTGCTTATATATTTGAATCGTTTGTGTTTAGGGTTTTTCAATCAATCCGGTATTAAGATGTTCGATATATAAATAATATCACTCAAATAGTATATGGTATTATGATCATTAAGAAATACGAACTCCTTCGAGATTGTGCGCAAGTGCTCGAATATCCAATGCAAACAGCAGTCACTGCTGCATATTTCTTAAACAAGCTGTTACTATTAAGTAGTACTGTTAATTATTCTGCCACTGAACAAAATATACGACCGAAAAACGACGAAGATGAGGAAAACGAGGAGGGACAAAAATCTGAAAACAGACAACAACGAGAACGAGTTATTACGCGACTCGAGTGCGAAGTGACGACGTGCTTATACTTAGCTGGGAAAGTTGAGGATACTGCGAGACGAGTGAGCGATGTGTGCAATGTTGTGAGACGATGTAGGTTACGAATAGAACGTGCGATGAAGAAGAAGAAGAAGGAGAAGGAGAACAAAAACGGGAGGAGAGATTTAGGTATTGATAACGAAGAAGAAGAAGAAAAAGAAGAAGAAAATTTACTCATCGTTGGTGATGAGTACTACAAGCAAAAGGATAAAATATTAGAACTTGAGCGAGATGTTTTAAGAAGCGTCGGGTTTACGCTCCAGACGCCGCAGCCTCATAAATACGTCTTGGCGCTCGTGAAGAGGCGATACGGTAGTTCTAGCACGAATAGTGAAACTCCTACGAAAAAAGAGATTGAGCTTGCGCTAATGTGCGATAGAATCTTGGAAGCCGTGCTTTTTGGCGAACGGTTCAACGAAGTGAGCGATTGGACAACGAAAAGAGTAGCAATTGCGACTCTAGTTTTAGCCGAAAACGAGTCGAACGTCGACGCGTATAAAGAAGCAAACGTGACATGGGAACAGCTCTTTGGCGTAACTGCTTCAGGTTCTTCCACTCCTGATCTTGATCGTGATGTAAAGCACGTGGAGAGTTTATATAAGAGTTATTATTACGAAGAT